>Ga0265297_10000924_pt1 | contig 76712 bp, 76 predicted proteins | sample Munlanlwell13791_FD_192502 | JGI IMG/M metagenome (GOLD analysis project Ga0265297, IMG submission 192502) | Leachate microbial communities from a municipal landfill in Southern Ontario, Canada - Leachate well 137-91 | ecosystem: Engineered > Solid waste > Landfill > Unclassified | place...
AGAAAGGAACCCATACAAATAAACCTCCTATTATGGCTCCTACATTTACTTTTTCACTTCTTTGCATATAAGTGACGAAGTCGTAATAACCTTCTTTTCTCAACTCAAGTTTTGTTGTACTGAACATAATCTTGGTATCAGAATATTGGTAAGGTGTTTTCCCTACAAAAGAATCGTCAATGTATAATGAAGCATTTTCGGGAAATGAATTGATAGTAGTAGTACTTGCACAACTACATAAAAGAATTGTCAAGGCTAAAAAAGCCGCTGTTAATTTTAATAATTTGTTCATAATTGAATAAAAATTTAATAAAGCAAAGGTAGTAATTGTATTATAACAAAGGGAAAAAACAGTTGAAAAAAATATTATCCGAGCATCCGGCCAAATAAAAAAAAGATAAAGGCAGCGAATGTTGCCCGTGACTTATACTGAATGTATTCGCGGCCAAAAGGGGGAATAAAAGTAGAATTAAGTTTAAGGTTTTGGATTTTAAAACAATATGGATGTAAATTTATACAATCTTATTGATAATTTCTTGTTCTTCTAATGAAAAGGAACAATTATCTAAGGATTTAAGATTATCATCAATTTGTAAAACGGAACTTGCTCCAATAATTACAGATGTTATTTTGTTGTCCTTTAATATCCAGGATAAAGCCATTTGAGCGAGTGTTTGACCTCTTTTTTGAGCTAATTTGTTTAATTTTCTACTTTTTTCCAGAACATTGTCAGTCAATTGCTCTTTTTTAAGAAAACCACCGCGAGCCACTCTTGACCCTTCAGGAATACCATTGAGATATCTGTCTGTTAGAAGTCCTTGTGCTAAAGGGGAAAAAGCGATGAATCCTGTACCATTTTCATTTGCTTGTTTTATTATTCCATCCTTTTCGGTTTCGCAACTGTACATATTATATCTGCCTTGATAAGCAAGGCAGTGCATATCCCTTTCTTCAAGGTAATTATATGCAAACTCGGCTGCTTCTTTTGGATACTTTGAAATTCCCACATAAAGAGCCTTTCCCTGACAGACAATATCTACCAAGGCCTGAAGTGTCTCTTCCAAAGGGGTGTTAGGATCGTATCGGTGTGAATAAAAAACATCAACGTAGTCAAGATTCATGTTTTTAAGACTATTATCAAGGCTGCTCATTAAATATTTTCTGGAACCCCATTCTCCATAAGGTCCAGGCCACATCTCATGTCCAGCCTTTGTTGAGATAAAAAGTTCATTTCTATGTGACATGAACGATTTTTTCATTATGTCCCCAAAAGTTTTTTCGGCAGTACCGTATGGGATACCGTAGTTGTTTGCAAGATCAAAGTATGTGATTCCTTTATCAAATGCATGTTCAACCATTGCAAGGCAATTGTCAAAAGAATCTTCTACTGAGAAGTTATGCCAAAAGCCGAGAGAAATCTCCGGCAACATGATACCGCTTTTTCCACATCGGCGGTATTTCATCCCGCACGAATATCTGTTTTCTGCGGGTGTGTATGATAAATTTTCCATAGTACAAATATAAAAAACTAAATGACTTTACCTTCATATATTTATTAATCACAACTGCAAGTAACATAGAGTAACAAGTACATATAAATATTAAGTTTTATGTTTTCTTTATGCTACTAATATGACTAATATATAGATATTTTTTTTATATTGGTATTATTCCTTTAAAATCGTATTCCAATGGGACATCACTCTATTGTAGTTATGAATTTTTCACAGGTATATAATAACGAGACATTTTATGAGCAAAAAAATGTTGAATGGGTTGATTGTACCGATGTTAAAGGGACTAATTGTTATTGTGACGAAGATGCCTGCAGATTACTGATTGAAAAAATAAATAAATTTATGCCTAATGGAATACATTTTATCGATTCAGGAAATTACCATTATATGAGTAAATTATGGACGGATAAAATCAAAATCCCATTTAATTTGATTATATTTGACCACCATCCGGATATGCAGCCACCTTTGTTTGATGATTTTATTTCTTGCGGCTGCTGGGTTAAGAGTGTTATTGATGTAAATCCTTTTTTAAAAAAAATAATCATACTTGGCATTTCTGACAGTTATTTGGAAAAGGTAAGTGGCAAATATCCGGAAAAGATGATCTGCTATGGAGAATCACAATTAAAAAATGAACAGATATGGCAAAAAATTGCCCGGGAACATATTTCAGGGCCGGTTTATATTTCTATAGATAAAGATGTCTTGGACGAAGAATCGGCAGCTACAAATTGGGATCAGGGATCAATGTCTCTTAATCAGATGAAAGTTCTGTTGAATATGATATTTCAAAATCATGAGGTTATAGGAGTAGATATTTGTGGAGAATGTTCTCCCACTTGTATAATAAGTAAAGATAATCGCAACATTAATTTGAATAACAGAACCAATAGAGAATTATTGGAAATGATTATTTTATTAAAAACAAACTAAAAGACAGATGCGTATGAAGCAAAAAGAGATATTATCGCTCAATATTTATCAATTAAAAGAACTATTCATTGAGCAACACCCAAAAATTATAGAATTTGCAAGAGAAAGCAGTGATAATGAGGATTTTAAGAGAAAACTTTATTCATATATCATAAATCATCCGAATCGAGAATCTGATGTTGCGAAAAATATTTTGTCTCTTATTAAAAATGATGGATTATCAATATATGAATTATCTAAAGAAAAAAATATAAAAATAGAGACAATATCGACTCTTAGACATGTAATTATAGAAGAATTTGCGGATAATATAAATGAAGATTTTATTCTCGATTTGTATTTTCAGTTTTCATTACTAGAGGCACCTTTAAAAGAAATTCCTTCAAAAAAGGAAGTGGAACAATGGATGAAAAGGTGGCCATCATCTCTTGAAAAGGAAGTTCTTCAAATAAGGGGAAAAAATATTGATCGTATAATAAAATCATTAATTGATAGAATTGATAATAGGCACAGCCAAATGAGCCGTTTTGTTTTTCCGGAAAATATTTCTTATCAGGAAAAATATAAGTTAGTGGAGGAATGGTGGAAAGATTGGCGTTTTCATTTTACGTTTGCAATTAAAAGTCCCAATAAGTTAAATCGCGCTTTAGGGTACTCTCTTTCAACAGAGACGATTCAGACCATTTATGAGGCGAAGAAGAAGGGTATTCCTTTTTTTGTTACTCCATATTATCTTTCTTTAATTAATATTGAGGATAATGGTTATGATGATGAATCAATAAGAAGTTATGTTCTTTATTCCCAAAATCTTGTAGATGCTTTTGGTGAAATTAAAGCATGGGAAAAAGAAGATGTTGTAGAAACCGGCAAACCAAATGCTGCCGGATGGTTATTACCTGCCGGAAATAATATACATCGTCGTTATCCTGACGTTGCAATCCTTATCCCTGATTCAATGGGACGTGCGTGTGGAGGATTATGTGCATCATGCCAAAGAATGTATGATTTTCAAAGTAAAAGATTAAATTTTGATTTTGAAACCCTAAAACCTCACGAAACTTGGAATAATAAATTAAAAAAGTTGATGGATTATTTTGAGAAAGATAGTCAAATTAGAGATATTCTTATTACCGGAGGTGATGCTCTGATGAGCCAAAATAAAACTCTGCGTAATATTTTAGAAGCGGTTTATAAAATGGCACTGAGAAAACAAAAAGCAAATCTTAAGAGGAATGATGGAGAAAAATATGCCGAATTGCAGCGGGTAAGGCTGGGTTCTCGATTACCGGCATATATGCCAATGAAAATAAACGATGAATTGATAGATATTCTAAGGGATTTTAAGCAGAAAGCATCTGCAATTGGGGTAAAACAATTTGTTCTGCAAACTCATTTTCAGTCTCCTATTGAAATAACTTCTGAAGCTAAAAAAGCAATAGAAATGATATTGTCTGCCGGTTGGATTGTTACTAATCAGTTGGTTTATAATGTAGCCTCATCAAGAAGGGGGCATACGGCACAACTTCGTAAAAGCCTAAACAATATAGGGGTTCTATGCTATTATACATTTACCGTAAAAGGTTTTGAAGAAAATTATGCTGTTTTTGTACCTAACAGCCGTTCTATTCAGGAACAAAAAGAGGAAAAAATACTTGGAGAAATGACACCTCTCCAAAAAGAGGTACTTTGTGACATATTTGAAAAAAACGGAGATAAAAAGAAAGAAATAAAAGATTTTCTTGATAAATCAAAATTGCCTTTTTTGGCAACTGACCGAAATGTGTTGAATCTTCCCGGAATTGGTAAAAGTATGAGTTTTGTTGTTGTTGGTATCGATTCTCAAGGCAAGAGAATTCTTCAGTTTGATCACGATAGGGGGCGTCTTCATAGTCACGTAATAGATGAGATGGAAGATGTGTTTATTGTTGAAAGCAAATCGATAGGAGCATATTTACGACAATTGGAACAACTTGGAGAAAATAGTGAAGAGTATGCGAGCATTTGGTATTATACCAGTGGTATGACTGAACCAAGATTTAAATTATATGAATATCCTGAATATGATTTTGATATAACAAAATGGTATAGTAATGTGATTTGATTTTATCAGAATTGATTTAAGAATATATGTATTATAACAAAGAATATTGGTGATGGAAAATTTAGATTATGGAGTAATAGGCAACTGCCAGACAGCAGCACTTGTTTCAAAAAAAGGAAGTATAGATTGGTTATGTTTTCCTGAGTTCAATTCTCCTTCTTTATTTGCGAAAATACTTGATAAAGATAAAGGGGGTTCTTTTAGTTTTGAGGTTTCCGATAATTATTCTGTTGATCAGAAATATTTTAAGGAGACTAATATTCTCAATACAAAATTTTCATCTGATGAAGGGGCTTTTGAGGTTTTTGACTTTATGCCTCGGTATAAAACGGGTAACGGTGACGATTATTACTTGCCAGCTGAAGTATACCGTTACATCAGATGTTTGAGAGGGTCTCCAAAATTTATAGTAAAATATGATCCTATATTTAATTACGCAAGAGAATCCGCTGTTCATACCGTAATTGACCATCATATAAAAACGGAATCCAGTGTTAAAAATAGTGATTCCGTATATCTTTATTCAAGTTTGAATCTTAATGATATTTTAATAAAGAAAGAAATAACTTTGAAAAATGATGAATTTCTTCTGCTGTCATATAATCAAAAGCTAATTCCAATCGATATTGAAAGGGTATATCTGGAGTATTCCAGGACAAAGGTTTATTGGCTTAACTGGATAAATCGTTCAAAAAAATACAATAAATATAACAAAGAACTTTTCAGAAGCTTGTTAATATTAAAGTTAATGTCTTTTCAGCAGACAGGGGCTGTTCTGGCTTCGGTTACTACAAGTATACCCGAACAACCTGGTGAGAGTCGTAATTGGGATTATCGTTTTTGTTGGCTCAGAGATTCTTCAATGTTAATTGAGACATTAATACATATGGGACATCAAGGATCTGCACGAGGTTATATTTCTTTTGTTAAGAATATTTTGAAAAATAAGAGTGATACATTCCAGATCATGTATGGAATTAACGGTGAAAGGGATCTTATTGAAGAGGAACTGCCTCATCTCTCTGGTTTTATGAACAGTCATCCGGTAAGGATAGGAAATAATGCATATAATCAGAAGCAGAATGATTCTCTAGGATACCTTATGGATGTAATTTATCAGTATTATATTTATTTCCCAGGTACGTTGGATGAACTTGAAGATATGTGGGAAATAGTGAAGAATATTGCCAAGACAATCAGTGTTGATTGGAAAAATCCTGATAAGGGTATATGGGAGTTTAGAAATAAAGAACAACATCTTGTTTTTTCAAAAGTGATGTGTTGGGTAGCATTGGACAGAGCCACAAAAATTGCAATATTCCTTCATAGGAATGATAATGCTGAAAAATGGAGGAAAGAGGCCGATAAGATATATGATAGTGTTATTAAGAATGGATGGAAAGAGGAAATACAAAGTTTTTCTCAATCATATGATAATTATGAATATGATTCTTCATTACTTCTTATGGAGGCATATGGTTTTTTGAGTGCAGACGATGGCAGGTATATAAAAACTGTCAAGTCTATTCAAAAAAATTTATTTTATAAAGGGTTGATGTACAGATATAAAAATGAAGATGATTTTGGACAACCAAAATCAGCGTTTACAATATGTTCTTTCTGGTTGATAAGGGCTCTTTTTGTTACTGGAGAGAAAAAACAGGCAAAAAAATTATTTGAAGAGATATTGGGATATGCCAATCATGTTGGTCTGTTCAGTGAAGATTTGGATTTTGAGACAAAGGAACAATACGGGAATTTCCCTCAAGCATATTCTCATCTTGCATTAATAAATACGGTAAAATTATTTGCTACTGAGATAAAACGTTCAAAGTTTTTAAGGCCTTAATTAATCTTTATAATCAGAGAGCATTTTCAAAAAAGACAATGTGTCGGGTTGTTTAAGAAGATTGAATTTAGCTACTCCGGAAAGATTTCCAATTTTTATTGTTATTGCATTATCTGGTAACGCATTAAACATGTCTTCATCTGTAGTGTCGTCACCCATAGCTAAAATAAAATTATATGATTTTATACCAAGTAATCTGTTGACTTCCGACCCTTTTGTGCTGTCCGGGTATTTTACCTCTAAAATCTTGTTTCCTTGAACGATATTTAAATTATTTCTTGTACAAGGTCCGATAAGAGCATTTGTGAGCTGTTGTAGTCTTATCAATGCAAGCCATGGGTCAACTTGTCTGTAATGCCATACCATAGCAGTATTCTTTATTTCTAGTTGAGATCTTGGAGTTTTATCAGTGACTTTCTGAAAAACATCCAGAGTTTCTTGATTCCATTCCTCTTTGTGAATATTTTCGTGCCACTTTCCTTTCTCTTTATAAAAAGCCCCATGCTCTGCTGCGAGCCCTATTTTAAGGGATCCAAACCATTCTTCAAGTGTTTTATGATCACGTCCGCTACTTATTACAACATTATTTCTTTTGTCAGAAGACAACCATGATAAAAGATCAAGTAAATTTTTATCCGGAGAAGCATCCTCCGGCCGTTTTTTAAAAGCACTCAGAGTTCCGTCATAATCAAGTAAGATTAGTCTTGATTTGCTTTCATCATAATCCTTTTTAATAATGAGTTCTTTTTCCGGGCTTAATACCCTCTTATTCAATTCCAGATTTTTATCGCGAATACTTATAAGTTCATTAACAAAATCGTTTCCCCACTTCTTAACTGTTTGTCGCGAAACAATAGACCTCATCCTGTTCATTCTTTTTTTCTGCTCTGCAATTGGCATTTCCAATGCTGTTAGGATGGAATCGGCAATTTCTTTTCTTTCGTTAGGATTTATAATGATTGCATCCATAAGTTCAATAGATGCACCGGCCATTTCACTTAAAATAAGTACTCCCGGTATTTCTCTTTTACATGCGACATATTCTTTTGCTATCAGGTTCATGCCGTCTCTTAATGGAGTAACCAAAGCAACGTCTGCTATATAATACATCGATAATAATTCTTCAAATGGAAATGATTGATAAAAATAATTTATCGGAGTCCACTCAAAATTGGAGTATTGGCCGTTGATGGAGCCTATAGCTTGATCAACCTTTCTTTTTAGTTCGGCATAACTCTCTACAGTGTCTCTTGAAGGGACAATAATCATTAATAAAGTTACTTTTCCATGATATTGCGGATTGTTTTTAAGAAAATCCCCAAAACCTTGTAAACGGTTAATAATACCTTTACTATAGTCAAGTCTGTCAACAGAAAGAATCAGTTTGCGTGATCCGAAATTTTTTCTCATTTCAGAAGCAAGAGCTTGGATTTTAGGGTCAAGGGTGGCATCATTAAATTTATCAAAATTAATTCCCATAGGAAAAGTATCAACATGAGCTTCCCTATTGTTTATCCACACAGCATCAAGATCATAAGTTAAGTCAAGCACTCTTTCACTTGAGCTTATGAAATGTCTCATATACTCATGTGTGTGGAATCCAATCAAGTCGCTCCCAAGCAAACCCTTTAATATTTCATCTCTTTCTGGTAATACCCTGAACAGTTCATAAGAAGGAAAAGGAATATGATGAAAATATCCGATAGCCACATCCGGATTTTTTTCACGAATCATTTTAGGAAGGAGCATAAGTTGATAATCCTGTACCCATACTATGTCATCTTCACGAATTATTTCACATACTTTATTACAAAATAGAGCATTTACTTCCTTATATGCGGTCCAGTGGTTTATTTCATGTTTTATAAAAAGATAAAAATAGTGGCATAAAGGCCAAAGTTTACTATTACAGTATCCTTCATAATACTCGCGGACTTGCTTTTTAGTTAAAAAGACAGGATAATAATTGTCTTTTAATAATTCATTACTGATTAATATCTTATCTTCTTCGTATTTGACATCAATTCCAGGCCATCCAATCCAAATTTTTTCAAAAGGAATTTCTAAAGAATCGAGACCTGTTGCAAGGCCACCTTCACTTTTTGAAAAAGTGTAACGATCATTACTTCTCTGTGCTTTGACTGGTAGTCTGTTAGAAATAATTAATAGTCTCATAATGAACGATTTATTGGGTTAACTTTGCCAATATATAAAAAAATCATCAGAATACCTTATATAATGTGAAGAAATATAATATATCTTTATAGATAATCATAATTAATATTGTCATGAAAATTAATAAAATATCCGCACTTGAAATTTTGGATTCCAGAGGAAATCCAACAGTGGAAGTAGATCTAAAGTTGGAAAACGGAACAACCAGTCGCGCTATGGTTCCAAGTGGTGCTTCAACCGGGGAGAGAGAGGCATGTGAACTTCGTGATGGGGATAAAAAACGCTATGAAGGAAAAGGTGTTTTGAAAGCAGTTGAGAATGTAAATAAAATAATTGCTCCTAATATTCTGAATAAATGTTTTGTAAACCAACGAGAACTTGATTATTACATGATAGCTCTGGATGCTACTTCTAACAAGTCAAAACTGGGGGCAAATGCAATTTTGGGGGTTTCTATGGCATATGCAAGGGCCATGGCTGAAAGTGTAGGCCTTCCATTGTATAGATACCTTGGGGGAGTAAATGCTAATGTTTTACCTGTTCCCTGTCTGAACATAATTAACGGTGGCAGACATGCAGATAATAATGTGGATTTTCAGGAATTTATGATAGCACCACATAATGCTCCATCATTTACGGAGTCAATACGTATGGGAGTAGAAGTTTTTCATTCACTTAAATCTGTATTGAAAAAAAGGGGATATAGCACCGGGGTTGGAGATGAAGGAGGCTTTGCTCCTGATCTAAAATCAAATGAAGAAGCTGTAGAGGTGATACTTGAAGCTATTACAAAGGCCGGATATAAGCCAGGAGTTGATGTTAGTATTTGCTTGGATCCTGCTGCCAGTGAGATGTGGGGAAATAGTCATTATTCTCTTTTTAAAAGCACGCATAAGTTATTGAGCAGTGATGATATGATAAAACTTTGGGAGAGTTGGGTAAATCAATATCCTATTATTTCAATAGAAGATGGATTAGCTGAAAATGATTGGGCCGGTTGGCAAAATATGACAAAATCAATGGGAGGAAAAATAGAGATTGTTGGGGATGATCTTTTTTGCACAAACAAATCTATTTTAGCCGAAGGAATAAAAAAAGGAGTTGCAAATTCTATTTTAATAAAATTAAACCAGATTGGAACTGTTACGGAGACTTTGGACACTATTGAAATGGCATATAAAAATGGATATAATACTTTTGTTTCTCATCGAAGTGGAGAAACAACTGATAGTTTTATCGCCGACCTTACAGTGGCGGTAAATGCCGGTCACCTGAAAACAGGAAGTGGCTGTCGTGGAGAACGTATTGAAAAATTCAATCAATTGATGCGGATTGAACATCAACTTGGAACAAATTCTAAGTTTGCAGGAATCAAGGCTTTTAAAAATAGATAAACCAAGTACTTAAATAGTATCGGTTTTGGAATCAAGAGTAATTACCTTATCAAAATATTTAATAAGGTTTAGTCTGTGTGTAACAAAGATAATTGTAACATTATTTTTAAGTAGTACGAGCGAGTCCATTATAGTTGCCTCGGTAAATGAGTCAAGAGCAGATGTAGCCTCATCTAAAAGTAAAAGTTTAGGGGTTCTTATTAGTGCTCTTGCCAATGAAAGGCGCTGTCTTTCACCTCCTGAAAAATGATATTGATAATTAGAAATATATGTGTCTAGCCCATCTTTCTGTTTCATCACAACATCGTAAGCATCAACCATTTTTAATGTCTTATATATTTGTTCATCGGAAAAATTACTGGATGAATCCCATATTAAATTTGTTCTTATCGTCGCATCAATAAAAAAAGATTCCTGAGGCAAATAACTTATCTTCTTTCTCCATTTTTTATAATTTGTCTCATTAAGTTCAATTCCATCAACCATAATGGATCCCTTTTGGGTTTTAAGTAAGCCAGTAATAATGTCAAGAAGAGTGGTCTTTCCGCACCCTGTTTTTCCAATTATCCCAGTTATTTTATGGGCAGGGAAAAAGGCGTAAAAATTAGTAAAAAGTGGATTTTCATTTAAATATGAAAAATCTATATTTTTAAGATCAATGCCTGAATTGAAGGAAATGGGAGAAATGTCCTCTGTTGTATTAAAGTCATTATATGTAATATTTTTGTCAAGATCAAGAACCATCCTTGTGGATTTTGAATTTGCAACAAGCATATTCATATCATTATTTATTTGTGAAAACTGAGGATATATTCTGGAAAACAAAAGAATAAGTACAAAAATATTTTGAACAGGAATGCCAATAACACTATAAGAAAAATATACTATGATTATAAGAATAAAAATACCGGTAACACTGAAAATCAATGTTGGAAAAGACCTGTTTTTAGTGTGCTCAAGCTGATTTTTCAATATTCGTTCATTTGCAATGTTAAATTGTTCCATATAAAAAATTTCGGAATTATGTACTTTTGCAATCTTTACTGTACTCCAGAAATCGTCAATATGTTTAAGCATCTTTCTGAAAGAGGAAACTGTTTCATCTCCCAATTTTTCTGAGCGGTTGATGTTCTTGTGAAGAGCAATGAAAATTAAAAACCCAATAATTAATATGAATATGGTAAATTCAAATGAAACCATCATTGCTACTATTACATGAGACAATGCAAATATTGCTTTACTTGCCATGTTCAGATAAAAATAATAATATGTGGTGACTTTTGGTATTTCGTTAGTAAGTATCTGTATATGGTTATGCTTGCTGTTTCCATTAAGAAATTCCCAATCACTGTTAAGTATTTTTTTAAACAGTCTTTGCCTTAAGCTGAATGAAAATCCCTGTTGATATGATGATTGCATTATAGATTGAGCGTAATTTAAAAGAGCAATAATTGCAAGAGCAACAGCATAGACAATAAGAACAAGTTTTAGGTTCAACCCTACTCCTGATTTATTAAAAAAAGTTTCGATAAAGTTTATAAAAGTATTAGAAGAAGGACTTCCATTTGGAGTTAGTAATCCGAGCAAAGGAATAAGAAGGGCAATTGATAAACCCTGAGTGAATCCTAAAAAGAGAGAGATAATAAACTGAAAAATAAGCCTTCCCGGCTTGTACCGAAAAAACATACCAAAACTTTTTACAAGAAATTTGTTATTTTTCATCAGATAAACTTCTTTTAACTAAAAAATATGAACTGTAAATAATACACAAAAATAAATTGATTTGATGATGGCTTAAATGATGGATATCATGTAGAAAAGTTCGTTCTTTTAGCAAGGCTGCCATAAATAACAAGTATGATGTTAACAAAGGTAACCAAATTAATTAATTTTTTCTGATAGAATTTTTTAATTTTACTATCAATTAGAATTAAATGGCTAAAAAGCGAATCATTGTATATATATGGATTAGTTGTCTTGTTATTGCTGCAATAGGCTTTGTTTTAATAACATGGTTTCATCCACAGGGGATATTAAACAAATATTGGGTGGTTTTACCTTCTCTATTTACAGTTTCAGTCTTTTGTGAATACATTGATAGTTCTTTGGGTATGGGTTATGGAACTACTCTTACTCCTACTTTGTTGATTTTAGGCGTTGTCAGGCAAGAAATTGTACCGGTAATTCTTCTCTCTGAGTTTTTGACTGGTATATTTTCTGCTATTGCACATACAAAAGAAGGTAATGTGATTTTTAAAAATAATTCAAACATTAAGAAATCTTTACTTCTTCTTGTTATTCCATCATTTATAGGAGCAATAGTCTCCACTTTTCTTGGTTCAAGATTAAAATCTTTAGGACAACATAATTTAAATATATACATAGGATTTATGATTTTAGTTATAGGAATTTATCTTGTATATAAAAATTATTTTAATAAGAAGAAAGGGGATTCGATTAGTGTACCAAGATTAATGACACTAGGCTTGATTGCCTCTTTCAATAAAGGGTTATCGGGAGGAGGTTATGGGCCTCTTCTTACCGGAGGTCAGCTTGCCGCCGGCGTTCGGGAAAAAGAGGCAATTGTTATAACATCAATTTGTGAATCTTTCACTTGTTTTATTGGCCTGACAGTTTTTTTTATTTTAGGAGGAAAATTAAATCTCTATTATACGATACCAATTTGTATGGGTGCATTAATATCAGTTATCCCGGCAGTAAAGACTGTTAAAATACTCCCGCAGGGTATGCTGAGCAAAACAATTGGATGGGCTACCATTTTTCTTGGATTGATAACATTATGGAAATTTCTTAGTTAAAAATTGAAATGGATTACAGAATAACACATATAAAACAATTGGAAGCACAGGCAATTCACATTATAAGAGAGGTCGCTTCGGAATTTGATAATCCAGTAATGCTTTATTCTATTGGAAAAGATTCGTCGGTGATGCTCAGATTGGCTCAGAAGTCATTTTATCCCGATAAGATACCGTTTCCACTTATGCACATAGATACAAAATGGAAGTTTAGGGAGATGATTGAATTCAGAGAAAAAATGAGGAAAGAGCATGATTTAAATATTATCGTCTATACAAATCCTTATGGTATTGAAAACAATATCAATCCATTTGATAATGGGTCTCAAGTTCATACAAGGATAATGAAAACAGATGCTTTAAAGCTTGCTCTTAACAAATATTGTTTTGATGCTGCATTTGGAGGAGCCAGAAGAGATGAGGAAAAATCAAGAGCGAAAGAGCGAATATTTAGTTTTAGAGATGAATATCATCAATGGGATCCCAAAAATCAGAGGCCTGAGTTATGGAATATCTATAATACAAGGATTAAAAAAGGCGAATCTATTCGTGTTTTTCCTTTGTCCAATTGGACAGAACTTGATATATGGAGGTACATCCAATTGGAAAAGATACCGATAGTTCCTTTATACTTTGCAAAGATAAGACCGGTTGTGAACAGAGATGGTATGTTAATTATGGTTGATGATGATAGGATAAAACTGAAACAGGGAGAAAAGATTGAACAAAAGATGGTACGTTTCAGGACATTGGGTTGCTATCCTTTAACGGGTGCAGTAGAATCCAATGCTACGACAATTGATGAAATTGTAAGAGAGATGCTTTTGGTTAACACTTCTGAAAGGCAAGGGAGATTGATTGATTTTGACGGGAAGACGAGTATGGAGGAGAAAAAGCGTGAGGGATATTTTTAATAGACTATTTGAGAAATTATGAAAAAAGATGATTATATAGTAAGGGAAAAAGAATTAATAAAAAGTGATTTATCCACATACCTAAAGAGCCATGATAAAAAGGAGATGTTGAGGTTGTTGTTTGCCGGAAGTGTTGACGATGGAAAATCTACTTTAATAGGGAGACTTCTTTATGATTCTCATCTCATATATAAAGATCATCTTGATGCTATTTACAATGATTCAAAGGCGTTCAATACTACTGAGAATGAAATGGATCTTTCTCTACTTACAGATGGATTGAAGGCGGAACGCGAGCAGGGTATTACAATAGATGTAGCATATAGATATTTTTCTACAGAAAAGAAGAGTTTTATTATATGTGATGCCCCAGGCCATGAACAATATACCCGGAATATGGCGACCGGTGCATCTCATTGTGATATGGCGCTAATTCTTATTGATGCACAAAACGGTGTAAGAAACCAGACTCGGAGGCATAGCCTCATTTCTACCATTATGGGAATAAAAAATATTGTAGTTGTTGTAAACAAAATGGATTTAGTAGGTTACAATGAGAAAGTATTTGAATCAATAAAAGGTGATTATTTGGCATTTTCAAATAAGTTGAATCTTGAATCTGTTCATTTTATTCCTATTTCTGCCCTTTCAGGTGAAAATGTAGTTATTATAAGTAAGAAAATGGCCTGGTTTAAAGGAGGACCGCTATTGAATTATTTGGAGAATGTACAAATGACAAATGAACGTAATTTGATAGATTTTAGATTTCCGGTACAATATGTCATAAGGCCAAATTATAAATTCAGAGGATATGCCGGGACTATTGCCTCAGGTATAGTGAGAAAGGGAGATGAGATTATAGTATTGCCGTCACGACAAAAGACTAAAATAAAGAGTATTGAGACTTTTAATGCGAATCTTGATGAGGCTTTTTCTCCATCAGCAGTGGTATTGACAACTGAAGATGAATTGGATATCTCAAGGGGAATGGTACTGTGTAAACCAAACAATTTGCCGTCAATTGGGAAAGTACTTGAATCGATGATTTTATGGATGGATGATGCCACTTTGCAGATAGGTGAAGAGTATCTTCTAAAAAGTAATACACAATGTGTACCCATGCGGGTAAAAAAAGTCAGATATAAATATAATGTAAATGAGTTGACTAGGATTTCTTCGCAAACCTTAAGTCTAAATGAAATTGGAAGAGTGGAAATGGTTCTTCAAAGGGATTTGATATATGATTCTTTTAGAAGGAACAAAGAGATGGGGTCATTTATCATTATTGACAGAAATAGCAATGCTACATGTGGTGGAGGCATTATTCTAGAACAGGTTGTTGACCCCATACATGAAAAGAAATATCTTTCTGAAGAAAAAAGTATGGTAACTGCTGAAAGAAGAAAAAATTTATTTGGACATAAACCAGCAACTATATGGTTGACAGGACTTAGCGGTTCGGGGAAATCATCTATTGCCAGGCTGCTTGAATTAAAATTACTGGAAAGAAATATTCACGCTTATATTTTAGATGGAGATAACATTCGGCATGGGTTAAATTCTGATTTGGATTTTTCTCCTGAGGATCGGTGTGAAAATATTCGCAGAGTTGCAGAAGTCGCCAGATTGATGAATGATGCAGGATTGGTGGCTATTGTCGCATTTATTTCTCCTTATAAAAAAGACCGGAAAGCTGCTTCCCAGATAATAGGAAATGATTTCTTTGAAATTTACGTTGATGCGGATATAGAAACATGTATGAAACGAGACCCGAAGGGGTTGTACTCGAAATTTAATGAAGGAAAACTTAAAGGGCTTACAGGTATTGATGCACCGTATGAGATACCAGAAAACCCTGCTCTACATATTGTGACAAATAAAAAATCAGTAGAGGACTCAGTTTTATTGGTTCTTGATTTAGTATTAAAAACAATAGAAAATTTATAAATCTATTTCTTTTTTATAATTATTTGCAAAAGTAAAATTAAAATGCATACATTTGTTTCGTATTTTTACGAAATGGATATATGTACTCAGAAAAGAAATTTTTTACCACGGACCAGATAAAATTAGCCGGTTACGCGAAGGCACTATCAAATCCTGTTAGGGTCTTCATAATGGATTACCTTGTGAATAATATGGATAAATGCTGTTATAGTGGTGATATGGCAGAAAATCTTCCTATTGCCCGTTCAACCCTCTCAGAACATCTTAAAGAATTAAAGAAGGCAGGATTTATACAAGGAGAAATTAATCCTCCGTATATAAAATATTGTATAAATTACGAAAACTGGGCTGAGGCAAAGCAAATGTTTGAAAAATTTTTTAACATATAAATTTTTAATTAATTATGGATATTAAAATATTGGGAACAGGTTGTCCTAAATGTAAGGCACTTGAAAAAATCACCCGAGAGGTGGTAGAAAAGAATGGCTTTAATGCCACAATAACCAAAGTTGAGGATATTATGGAAATTATGAAATATAACATAATGTCAACCCCGGCTCTTGTTGTTAATGAAAAGGTAGAAATTAAGGGGCGCATTCCTTCTGCTGAAGAGATAAAAAATGTATTGAGTAAATATTAAAAACCATTTAACACAAATGAAACGTTCTTTATTCTTAAGTCTTGCCTTTATGGCAATTTTTGGTTTTTTCTGCAATGCTCAGGATGGCAAAATGAAATCACCAACTGTTTCAGGCCCTGAAAAGGTTGAAGCGTATTATTTTCATTTTACTTCACGATGTGCAACTTGTTTAGCGGTAGAAAATGAAGCAAGGGAAAACATAAAATTTTTATATGGCAGTAATATAAGTTTTAAATCAATAAATCTGGATGATGCCTCAAGCAAAGAAATTGCAAAAAAACTTAAAGTCTCTGGTCAGTCTCTTCTGATTGTGAAAGAAGGAAAGCAGATTAATCTTACAAATGATGCTTTTCTTTATGCGAAAAATAATCCTGAAAAGTTCAAATCAATATTAAAAGAAAAAATTGATAAATTTTTATTATAGTCCCCAATGGATTTTTTAAACAGCTTATTTGAAAATAACTCAATACCTTGGATTTCGGCATTTTTGCTTGGATTAATGACAGCAATAAGCCCCTGTCCCCTTGCAACCAATATTACTGCTATAGGTTTCATAAGTAAAGATATTGAGAATCGTAATAGGGTCTTCATTAATGGCCTTTTATATACACTTGGCAGAGCAATAACATATACGGCTATCGCTTTTGTCCTTTTCTTGGGGGTTGATCAATTTAAATTTTCCGGGTTCTTTCAACAATATGGAGAAAAAATTTTAGGTCCTTTGCTTATAATAATAGGGTTTTTTATGCTTGATATTATTAAGATAAAATTTCCAGGTATGAGCGGATTGACATCAAAAATGGAAGACAAGAAAGGGTGGGGATATTTTGATACTATACTTCTCGGAATGTTGTTTGCTCTCGCTTTCTGTCCTTATAGTGGAGTTCTTTACTTTGGGATGCTTGTTCCTATGACTATAAGCAGTGCTTCCGGATTATATCTTCCTTTGGTTTTTGCAATAGCAACCGGTATACCTGTGATAATTATTTCATGGTTACTTGCTTACACTCTTTCTGGAATAGGAAATTTCTATAACAAATTAAAGTTGTTTGAAGTATGGTTTAGACGAATTATAGCCGTACTATTTATTTTGGTTGGTATTTATTATATAATCAGAGCGTTCTGATATTTTTTTAATTTAATAATTCGTTTTTTTACGAAATAAGTTTTTATATAATGGAAAATAAAAAAGAGTTAAAAGCTCTAATTTGGATAATTGTCCTATTTGTGGTGGCATTTTTTCTTCCGATAGAGAGTGCCAGGTTTAATACTGCAATTGGTGCTAGTCTGGATCTTGTTAAATGGTATGCAAGAGAACATGTTATATTATGTCTTCTGCCTGCTTTTTTTATCGCGGGAATTATTTCTATTTTCGTAAGTCAGGGTTCAGTTTTGCGTTATTTTGGTGCTAATGCAAAAAAATGGGTATCATATACTGTTGCCTCTGTTTCAGGTGCAATTCTCGCTGTTTGTTCATGTACAATATTGCCATTGTTTTCAAGCATACATAAGAGAGGTGCCGGTTTAGGCCCGGCTATTGCTTTTTTGTATTCAGGTCCTGCCATAAATATACTGGCAATCATTCTTACAGCAAGAATACTGGGTTTTGAAATGGGTGTTGCCAGAATTGTTGGAGCAGTATCTTTCAGTATTATTATAGGACTAATAATGTCATATATTTACAGGAAGGAGGAAAAAGTCAAAAAGGCAGAACAGATGAATATAGAAATTCCACCTGAAAAAAGACCTATATGGCAAACTGCATTTCATTTCTTCACATTAGTACTTATCCTTATTTTTGCAAATTGGGGGAAGCCTGCTGTGGGTGACACATCAAGTGCGTGGTATTATATTTGGGCATATAAATGGTATATTACCGGGGTTTTTGCGTTGTTCCTTTGTTACTCTTTGATACATATTCTTAAAATAAAATGGCAATGGGTTTTGTCTGCAGCTCTTGTTACAGGAATTTCAGCAATACTATCATCTTCTTTTATTGAAAATACAAAGGTGGTTCCACTTGTACCTATGTTGGTAGGAATTATTTCTTTAAGTATTATTACTCTTTTAGATAAGCAAGATCAGGATAACAGAGAGTGGACCCTGTCTTCATGGGGTTATGCCAAGCAAATCTTGCCTTTACTTGCATTCGGTGTTATTACCGCAGGTTTTCTGCTGGGTTCTACTCATGACGGGAAGATTATTGCAGGTGTTATTCCAAATGAATGGATAGCTTGGTTAGTAGGAGGAAATTCGATTTTCTCTAACTTATTTGCTTCAATAGTAGGTGCTTTCATGTATTTTGCTACACTAACTGAAGTTCCAATAGTTCAGGGATTATTGGCCGCAGGAATGGGTAAGGGCCCTGCTTTGGCTCTTCTGCTGGCTGGCCCTTCTTTATCATTACCAAACATGCTTGTTATCCGCAAGGTGATAGGAACACAAAAGACATTGGTTTATGTCTCTTTGGTAATTGTTCTCTCCACAATTGCCGGGTTGATTTACGGGGGATTATTTTAAATTATAAAAAGTAAAAAAATGAAAACTAAGGATATTAAACAAATTGTACAGGAAAAGTACGGGAAGATAGCTATGGAAAGAGCACCTAAATCTGATTCGTCATGTTGTGGAACATCATCTTGCTGTTGTGATTCCGGATTCAGTATGATTGGGAATGATTATTCCAAACTTGAAGGATACAATCCTGATGCCGATTTAGGATTAGGTTGTGGCATTCCTACACATTTTGCCGCAATAAAAGAAGGAGACGATGTTCTTGATTTGGGAAGTGGTGCCGGAAATGATTGTTTTGTGGCTCGTGCTATTGTGGGTGAAACAGGTAGTGTAACAGGTTTGGATTTTACTCAGGAAATGATTGATAAAGCAACTGCAAACAACAAAAAACGTGGATTCACAAACATAAAATTTGTTAAAGGAGATATAGAAGATATGCCGATACCTGATAACAATTATGATGTGGTGGTGTCAAATTGTGTTTTAAATCTAGTGCCAGATAAAAACAAAGCATTTGCTCAAATAATGAGAGTATTAAAACCTGACGGTCACTTCTGTGTTTCTGATGTGGTGATAAAAGGTGATCTTACTGAAAAAATCCGCGAAGATGCAGAACTGTATGTGGGATGTGTTTCAGGGGCAATTGCTATAGAAAAATACTTAGAAATAATTAATAATAAAGGGTTTAAAAATATTACAATTCATAAACAAAATGAAATAGTAATTCCGGAAGAATTTCTTGGAAAATATATGAACAAAAGTGAATTGAAAAGTTTTAAAGCAGATGGATCGGGTATTTATAGCATTACGGTTTCAGCCTCAAAATAATATAGAAATTATTTTATTCGTATTTATAACGTAAGTTTTTATTGATACTGTATCTTTTAAACAGGGATGAAAGGAATTGTGAAATAAAAGGTAGAACCTTTTTGTTGTTCACTTTCAACCCAAATCCTTCCTCCTATCATTTCAACATACGCTTTTGAAATGGATAGGCCTAACCCTGCTCCATCAAAATTTTTATTAATAAATTCATTCCCATGTCTGAAATTCATAAAAATAATATTTTTCTGTTCAGGAGAAATTCCTAAGCCGGTATCTTTTACGGAAAATTCCAGTTCACATTGCTTATTAGTACACTGTATTTCCACACAACCTGACGGTGTAAATTTTATAGCATTATTGATTATGTTATTTAAGATTGAATATACCTTTTTTTCATCTGTTTTTATTTTTGAATCTTGTTCCAGTATATTGTTAATTAAAATAAGTTTTATGTTTTTATCTATAGCAAGAGGCTTATAAAAACAATAGACTGACTGAACCAGTTCTGTAATGTTAACAATTGAAAAAGAGGCTTTTATATGCCCTGTTTCCAAAGAAGAGATACAGATAATATCATCTATGATATTAAGCATTCTGGCACCACTCTCTTTTATTATGCGTATATACTCTTTCTGTTCTATCCCGGTAAGCTTAGGCTCTTTTAACAGTTCGGCAAAACCCATAATACCGTTCATAGGCGTCCTGATTTCATGACTCATATTAGTGAGAAAAGCTGATTTTAGATTATCACTCTCTTCAGCTCTTTCTTTTGCTTTTATTAATTCCTTTGTTTGTTTTACTCTTTCTGTAATATCTCGTATAACAATAAGACGACTGCCATAATAGTTTTTAATAGGATATTTTATTATTCTGAACGATTTTAAACCATCATTATAACTTATTTCCGTATCATCTTCAGTTTCATCTTTCAGTACATTTAGCATATTTGGAGAAATTCCAACTGAATCAATACAGGTGCCTAGAACGTTTTTCTTTTGAATTTTAAAATAAGATATCGCCGCCTTATTTATGTCCTGTATTCTGTTTTGAGGATCAAGGGCAATTATTCCGTCATGCAAGGTTTCTACAAGAGTTGCTCTAATAGGACTTAAATCAAGAAATCCTCTGTTCAAAATAGAATATATCAAAAGTAAACCACTAAATATTATACTTGCCGGAGTAATATCCAGCCCAGGAGTTATATTTATCTCAAGAAGGTATAGAAGACTAACGGTCCAAGGGATAAGGCATCCTATTAAAACAATCCAACCCTGACGTTTAAAAAATGTTTTGTTTTTTATTATGAATTTGAGAAGAAGTATGTTTCCTATTAACATAAGGATATAAGTGTATGCGATATATCCAAACCAAAACCAAAAACCATGATAATACACTATCATATTTGTTTCCGGATTAATTGGAGAGAATCCTGACCAGATGAGATGGTGCTTTTCATTAGTAAGAACTAATGCAAAAGTAATTGCCGGAAAAATGAAAAGGGACAGAATTTTTTTTGTTGTAAGATATTTGTCTTTACCGGTAAAACGTAAAACAAAAATAAAATAAAATACGGGTAGGCAAACAGCGCCAAAATATTCCATTTTAGCCCAAAATATTTTATTCTCCGGAGTTAGATAAGTCGACGCAATAAACACACAAAAAGCTGCTATCCCTGCAGACGTCATTAACCAAATAATATCGATAGCTCCCTTTACTCTTTTTCTTTGCCATGATAAAAATGCTCCAAAAAAAGATATAATGGCAGTTAATAGAAATAGAATGGAGTATTGCGTAAAGGTTTGCATTATTTTGCCAGTATAAATTACAGAAAATTCTTAGTAATTTTAATATCAAAGATATTAAAATTATGCTAATAATTGACTTGTGGCGGGGAATAAGCATAGAATTATTTATCAATTTTTTTTTGATAATAATAAAGCATCTTCAAATGCAGAAGTAAAATTTTTAATTTAATGATTAATTGCTACAAATAATTCCGGGATTTCAATTTCTTTTTTTTTCATTTGAACAAGTTTTTCATGGCCTGCCGGAGTCAGTTCAAAGAACATCTTTCGATGATCCTTTGTTCCTAAAGAACGGGTAATCAATTTTTTTGATTCGGCTGAACGTAGAACTTTAGAGGCGTGTGATGCAGAAAGAGCTGTCTTTTCTGAGATATCTGAGGCTGAAAATTTATATTCTGCATTTTTTGTGTAGTGTTCTCCGCTGAGACAGCACAGTAGCATGGCCTCGTTAAGAGATACGTCATGAACTCTCATCAATTCGTCTTCATATTCGGTCAGAGCTTTGACGATATCTCTCATTAGGCATATGGAATTTTTCATACTATTTCTAGATTCTAATTGGCAAATGTACGTAAGCTTATGCTAAATAAATAAATTAACATTTGCTTCGTCAGCTCTGTTCATATAAGATGCAACCCCACCGATAGTAACATTATCAAGCAATTCTTCACGTGATACCCCCATTACATCCATTGACATTTGACAGGCAATAAATTCTACACCATTATCAATAGCTTGTTGGCGAAGCGATTCAAGAGAGTCTATACCACGGATTTTCATAACATGACGCATCATCTTTTTCCCCATACCTCCCATATTCATTTTAGATAGTTTAAGGCTTAATGAATCTGATGGCATCATCATACTGAACATCTTGCTGAAAATGTCTTTTTTTACTTTAGGCTTTTTTACTTTCTTAATGGCATTTAATCCCCAGAATGTAAAGAAAATACTAACATGTTGCCCAGTAGCTGATGCTCCATTTGCAAGGACGAAAGTGGCTAGAGCCTTATCTAGGTCATCGCTGAAAAGAATCAGTGTTTTACCTTTACCACAACTGCAATTTGCCGGAGACTCACTTTCAATTTCGGAACTTTTCTTCTCTATGATTGCACGAAATAATCCTTCAGAGGAAGTTTGTTCAATTAATGTGTTGCCAGTGGTTTGACACCATGCTTGGGCATCACGAGCAAATCCGGGATCAGTGGCTTCTATTTCTATTCTTTGTCCGGCATCGATGGCGTCAATGCTCTTTTTTAATTTAAGAATGGGACCAGGGCATTGCATGCCACAGGCATCTATTTTTATGGTATTTGCGGCCATATTAAATGATTTTACTTTGTTAATGTTAGGATCTCCCGAGTCTGAGAATGAATTGCTTTTTTGGGATGGAGAATCTTCTGATACCGGCTCTGTAACTGCTATGTATGTTTTGTATCCTCCGGAAAGGTTATATACTTCCTTGAAACCGTTTTGTGATAATATTTGGGAAGCAAGGTATCCTCTTAGTCCGATAGCACAGAAAATATATATTGGCTTATCAACGGGAATTTCATCCATTCTTTCACGAATTTCGTCAACAGGAATATTTATAGAATTTGAAATGGACCCGAGTAAATATTCTTCTTCTGTTCTTACATCAATTAATGTGAATTTTTTTGGGTTGCCTTGTTTTATGTCGCGCCAATAAACAATTTTCATTTTTTCCGCCAGAATATTAGAGGCAACATATCCGGCAATTGCTGCAGGATCTTTAGCGGATGAGAATGGCGGAGCATATGCATGTTCAATGGTAATCAGGTCATAAATGGTCCCTTTATGCTTGATGATTTGTGCTATTATATCAATTCTCTTATCCACTCCGTTATATCCTACAATTTGTCCTCCATATAGTTGACCTGTTTTTGGTGCGAAGGTTATCTTGATGCTCATTTGTTTAGCATTAGGATAATAACCTGCATGTGAGTTGGAGTGTGTTGTTGAGGAAATGTATTCTATATTTTCCTGTTTAAGTCTTTTTGCTGGTAAACCAGTAGTAGCTACAGTTATATCAAATACTTTTGCAATAGAAGTTCCGATTGAGCCTTCGTAAGTGACCGAATTACCAAAGGACATGTTATCTGCAACAATTCTTGCTTGTCGGTTAGCAGGTCCGGCAAGATAATTCAACCATGGTTTTCCGGTGATAGGGTGTGGAAATTCAATAGCATCCCCTACGGCGTAAATGTCAGGATCTGAGGTTTGCATGTGATTATTTACTGAAATACCACCTGCAAATCCTATCTTTAAACCCGTTTCACGTGCAAGTTTTGTTTCTGGTCGCACACCAATTGAGAGAATTACTATATCTGCGTTAATCACATTTCCATTTACCAATTGCACCCCAATGGTATTCTTTGTTTCTGTTTTTTCTTTAGATTCGGGAATAAATCCCTTTACCGCCTGATTTAAATAAAGACGAATGCCTTTTTGCAGGAGATGTTGGTGAACAAGGGCCGCCATTGATAAATCTATTGGTGTCATCACTTGGTCCGCCATTTCGACAATTGAAACAGCCGCTCCTGCTGCCTGTAGGTTTTCTGCCATCTCTAATCCTATAAAGCCACCACCTACAACGACAGCATTGCGAACGTCATGACTTTGGATATATGCCTTGATATTATCCGTATCATCTACATTGCGTAACGTAAAAATACCTTTAGAATCAATCCCCGGAATAGGAGGTCTCAATGGTGAAGCCCCAGGAGAAAGAAGAAGTTTGTCATAAGATTCTTCAAATTGTTTTCCGTCCTCACTGCGTACCGTAACAATATGAGATACAGGATTAATTTTTATTACTTCCGAGTTTACATGAATATTCATATTAAAGCGACGGCCGAAACTTGCAGGTGTTTGAACAAACAATTTATCTCTGTCTTTTATAACACCTCCAATATAATAGGGCAGGCCACAATTAGCATATGAAATATATTTGCCCTTTTCAAAAAGTACAATTTCTGCTTTTTCATCATTTCTTCTTATCCTTGCCGCAGCAGTAGCGCCTCCTGCAACTCCACCTATAATTACATGTTTCATGATATAGTTGTTTTTAATTATTGACGAAGTTAATAATTTCCATTGGAAAATAAAAATATAAGAGCTAAAAAAAGAATAATAAACGAAATAAAAGTGTATCCATATTTATTATGTATTTAAATATATTTACCTTTGTTTAGAAATGATAAAGATGCGTAAAAAAATAAATTGTCTATTGTTAGTACTTTATGTATTTTACTTTACATCTTCTACTCTATTTATTCATACTCATTTTTTTAATTGGGGAACAGTAACTCATTCTCATTTATACTTTCCATTTGGCAGCGACAAGGACGTTCCTAATCATACTCATACAGCTGCGCAATGTAATTTTATTAATTATATTGCGTCATCTGTTCAAATGATTACATCTTGTATGTCAATCATTGCTGCCGTGTTGGTGCTTATTGAGACGTGTTTTGTTCTCATTAAGGAGCATATAATAGAATTTTCTCCAAATTATCTATTTCTTCGAGCACCTCCCGCATTCATTTACTAACCTATATTTTATGTTAAAGGTTTACTAAGAGCATATTCTGTTCTTGGTAATCTGGTATTATAATTAAGTTACAAACAAGTAAATGAAAAGACAATTATTATTTATAACAATTATGGGCACGCTATGTTCGTGTGGCTCAAATAATCAATCGGTACAAGATAAAAATGTAATAATAAGCGGGGATACAATATCTATCAACGCTACTTCACCGATTGTACAAAAATTAAAAACACTAAAAGTTGATACGACGCTCTATGCAACATCGTTTTCGACTTCAGGTATTGTGTGTTCTGTGCCTTCGGCTTATGCAGAAGTAGCATCTCCATTTGCAGGACGCATAATGAAATCGTATGTCAGTTTAGGACAACAGGTTCATGAAGGGACTCCTTTATTTGAAATCTCTTCTCCTGATTTTTTTGAGAAGAGTAAACTCTACTTTCAGTCAAAACAACAAATGTATCTTGCCGAGAAGACCTTGCAACGGGAACAAGATTTATATGATAATAAAGTCAGTGCAACAAAGAATGTTGAGGAGGCTGAAGTATCTTATCAAAATGCATTGAAAGAGTATGAAAATTCAGTTGCTGCGCTAAAGGCTTATAATATAAATCCATCAACACTAGTTATAGGGCAGCTATTGACGATTGTTTCCCCAATTAATGGCGAAGTGATAAAAAATACGCTTGTTATCGGTCAATATATAAAAGAGGATGCGAAGTCACAAGTTATTGTTGCTGACCTTTCTTTAGTATGGATTATTGCAAATGTTAAGGAGCGTGATTTGAGATTATTAAATAATATTAGCGGTGTATCTATAGAACTTGTGGCTTTTGATGAACCTGTAACAGGTAAAGTTATTCATATCAGCGAACTCTTAGATCCTGAGAGCCGCTCAGTTGAGGTGATAATTGCTTGTAACAACAAAGAACGAAAACTTAAGCCAAATATGTATGGTACAGTTCATATATCAAAAGCTCCTACTTCTGTGATTATTGTTCCTGACAGTGCAATATTACAGCAAAATGAGAATAAATATGTGCTGGTTAAAATATCTAATAACCGTTTTTGCAAAGTTCTAGTTAAAACAGCCGAAGCTGATGCCAATAACTCAATAGTTCTGTCAGGAATAAAACGTGGTGATGAGATAATTAGTGAAGGTGCATTTTATTTAATTGACAACAAATAAACAATCATGAAACGTATAATATCTTTGGCTTTACGTCAGCGTGTGCTGATTGTTGTTTTTTTTGTGATTTTGGCTGCTATTGGTGTTTATGCATGGACAAAACTATCTATTGATGCTTATCCGGATATTGCAGATACCACAGTTCAAGTTGTAACACAGGTACCTGGTTTAGCAACTGAAGAGATTGAGCAGCAAATATCAATTCCTATTGAGCGGGCAATGAATGGCATTCCTGGCCTGCAAGTTATGCGTAGCAAAAATACATTCGGATTATCAACCATTATTTTAGTTTTTGATGACGGAATATCTGATTATTGGGCGCGTCAGCGTGTTACAGAATGCTTGACTGGTGTTGAGTTGCCTTATGGGGCCGAACCGGAATTAAATCCATTAACTTCGCCTACTGGTGAAATTTTTCGTTACCTCGTTGAAGGCAAGAATCATAGTTTAAGAGAATTGACAGATATTCATAAGTGGGTGATAATACCATATCTTAAACAAATTACCGGCGTTGCAGATGTTAGTAATTTTGGGGGTATTACTACACAATATCAGGTTGAGATCAATCCTTTAAAGTTGGAACAATATGGTGTATCATTGAACGATATAACCGAAAAAATAGATAAAAATAACAGAAATGCCGGAGGTAGTACTCTTTCTAAGGGAGATTTAACTTATGTTGTGCGTGGCATAGGTCTTATTAAAGACCTTGATGACTTGGGGAATATTGTAATTAAAAGTCAAAATGGGGTGTCGGTTTTCTTAAAAGATTTGGGCGAATTAAAATATGGAAATTTAGAAAGGAAGGGAGTTCTAGGTTTTACTGATGATAAAAGAAATGATAATGATGCTGTAGAAGGAATTGTACAAATGCTTAGAGGACAAAATCCTTCTCATGTGCTTGATGGTGTACACAAGGCAGTTGATGAATTAAATAATGGCATTTTGCCTGATGGTATAACAATACACCCTTTCCTTGACCGCACAAACTTAGTAAACACAACACTTCATACTGTTGAACACACTTTGTTGGCGGGGATGATTTTAGTGATTCTGGTGTTGATGTTATTTTTGGGTAGTGTACGTGGTTCTTTGTTGGTGGCAATAACTATTCCTATGTCTTTATTGATTGCTTTTATTTTGATGAAAGTTACTAATATTCCTGCAAATTTATTATCATTAGGAGCTATTGACTTTGGGATATTGGTTGATGGAGCAATTGTTATGATGGAGACAATTCTTAAGCAGCGGGAACGTTACCCTGAAGAAAATCTCGACATTGAAAAAGTGAAGATCCGTACAAGCGAAGTAGCTCGTCCCATTTTCTTTTCGACTGTAATTATTATTACCGCTTACCTTCCACTCTTTGCTTTTGAACATATAGAAAGTAAACTATTTACTCCTATGGCTTATACTATTGGTTATGCTTTAGTTGGGGCTTTATTGGTATCACTACTGCTTATTCCCGGAATGACGTACTCCACATATTACCGTCCTCGCAAAATATATCATAATCATTGGCTTGAAAAAATAACCATAATATATAATAAACAGATAGCTAAGCTTATAGATAAGCGGAAAATAATTATTTCAACACTGTGTATTGTTCTTATAGGAGCTGGAATTCTTTCTTATGCTGTGGGAAAAGATTTTTTACCGCCACTAGATGAGGGTTCTATTTGGATTCAAACACAATTGCCTACAGGTATTTCTCTTGATAGGGCTAAAAAAATGGAGCAAGAACTACGTCGTACAATTGCCAAGTTTGATGAAGTATCGTATGTTATGGCTCAAGTAGGACGTGATGATGAAGGTGCAGAGTGTTTTTCTCTATCACATATAGAGGTTGGCGTGGGCCTTAACCCTTATAATACTTGGAAAAGTAAGCGGACTAAAGCTGAATTGATTGAGGCTATGTCAAAAGAGATTTCAAAATTACCGGGTTATACAGTTGGATTTTCTCAGCCTATCATTGATATGGTTATGGATCAAATTGCGGGTACGCATAGCGATCTTGCAATTAAAATATATTCGGATGATATTGTTGTTGCTCGCAGTGTTGCAGACAACATAGCAACTGTATTGAAAGATATTCACGGAGCTACAGATGTGGCGGTTGACCAAGAACCACCGACTCCACAGTTACAAATTAAAGTAAATCGTGATAGAATAGCACAATACGGACTTAATGCTAATGACGTTGCAGAACTTATTGAGCTTGCCATTGGAGGGAAAGCTATTTCGCAAGTTTTTGTTGGGAGTAAAGTATATGACGTTACTTGTCGATATGGGGATGAGTATCGAAATACACCTGAAAAAATAAGTTCTCTTATGTTGACCAATAGCGATGGAATTAAAATTCCGTTATCACAGGTAGCAGAGATTAAAACAACACTTGGGGCAAGTACAATTATGAGAGAAATGAATCGTCGTCACACAACTGTACGTGTAAATTTGCGTGGAGTTGATCTTACGGCATTTCTCAATGAAGCAAATAAAAAAATAGAACAACAAGTAATATATAATCATTCTACAGTTAATTTGCAATGGGCAGGACAGTTTGAAAATCAACGTCGAGCTTATTCTCGTTTAGGCGTCGTCATTCCATTAACGCTTGGTATTATGTTGCTGCTTTTAGTTTTTGCTTGTGGAAAATTTCGACAAGCAATTACTCTTATGAGTGTTGTTCCACTAGCTCTATTCGGAGGCATGGCTGCACTGAATATAAGAGGAATGACACTTAATGTGTCTTCTGCTGTTGGATTTATCGCTCTATTTGGAGTCGCTATTCAGAACGGAGTAATTATGATTTCACATATTAATGATTTACGTAGAAACGGTAAAACATTACGAGAATCAGTGATTGAGGGATCACGTCACCGTTTTCGCCCTATTCTTATGACAGCTACTGTAGCTATACTTGGATTATTGCCAGCCTCAATATCAACTGGTATTGGTAGTGATGTTCAACGACCATTGGCGACGGTTATTGTTTATGGTTTGTTATGTGCAACTATTATTACACTTTATATTTTGCCGAGTTTATACTATATGGTTGAAAACCACCATGAAAAAAAGGAGCAAACAATCAATGAAAAAAGATTAAAATCATGAAAAAAATATTATTATTAATTATATTTTGCCTTGTGGAATATATAAGTCATGCTCAAAATATCACTTATGGGGATTATATGAAAAAGGTTTATGAAAATAATTTGGGGTATGCTGCTGAACAGTTGAATATTAACATTGCTGATGCTGAAATAAATGCAGCTAAGGTTTTTCACGATCCATCATTATCCATTGAATATGGATATAATCAGGATAATACTTTAATGATGGGTCGTGGAATATCTGCAGAGTTGAGTAAGACGTTTTCATTTGGAAAACGGCTTGTAGGGATAGAACTTGCCAAAAACACAAAAGATCTTTCAATTGCTTTACTTAATGATTACCTTAGAAATTTACGAGCTGAAGCAACAATAGCTTATCTTGACGCACTCAAAAATGCAGAGTTGTTGAAGATTGAACAAGATGCCTTTAGTAATATTAAACAATTAGCTGATGGAGACAGTTTGCGTTTTGTTAAAGGCAAAATCTCCGAAACTGATGCAGTTCAAAGTCGACTTGAAGCCTGTGTGGCTCGTAATAACATGCGTCAAGCAGAGAATGCCGCAAAAAACGCTGACCTTTATCTTTGTACTATGCTTGGAAATGCTAATAATAATTTTTATAAACCTATTGGTTCTTTAAATATTATACCTCAATTATATTCACTTGAGGAACTTTTAAGGTGTGCTTTAGATAATCGAGCCGATCTTATTGCTGCACTTCAGAATGTTAATGTGGCAAACAGTGCGTTAAAAATGATTCGCACGGAACGACATGCAGATATAGATCTTTCGTTAGGCGTAAACTATAATACGCGTGTACGTAATGAGGAAGCCCCTGCACCACCTTTTACGAGTGTTAAGGTTGGATTGAGTATTCCTTTAAAGTTTTCAAATTTTAATAAAGGAACTATGTGTGCTTATCAAATGCGTGTCCATCAGGTGGAACAGATATACAAACAGGTAGAATTGACAGTTGAAACTGAGGTTAATCAAAATTATCAGACATATTTATCAACTTGCGTACAAGCTGCTGAGTATGATAATGAGCTGCTTGTTAAGGCAAAAATAGTGATTGACGGTAAAGTGTATGCCTATGGAAGAGGTGATTGCTCTCTTTTGGAGGTTTTAGATGCGAGACGTACTTATGATGATGTTCGCCGAGTATATGTAGAGGTTCTTTATAATCAAGCAGTTGCACTTGTTGAGCTTCAGCGTAGTGTTGGAGTGTCAAATGTTAATTTTTTAGATATTAAATTTAGGGATTAAATAGAAGAGAATCATTGGTTCCTGTATTTGAGAAACTTTTTGAGAGTCTTGGAGTCAATTTTACCCTTTTCTACGACAAAGTGAGAGAACCGGAGTTTTATCAGATATTATATAATGGTGACTCTGAGTGCTCCCTGATATCCATATGTATTAAATGGGGCATCTTCATATGTATAGTTAGGAAACTTCTGTTGCAGGATTTTTATTAATTCTGTTCTCAATGTTCCCTCTCCATGACCATGTATGAAATCAATTTTCATCCCCTTATGATATCTGTTTGTCTGTAAGGTGCGTTCAAAAGTTTCTTTCTGATATATAAATGAATCTTCAGGAGAGAATTTTTTGTATCCTGCCGCTAATTTTTCTATATGGAGATCAACTACTCTGGTATTTTGTTTCATTATAGTAATGTGGTTTGCTGTTTTCTTGCCTTAAGATAGAGTTGTGTGGAGTTGATAATATTTTGCCAGATGCAGTATGCTGCAAGGCCAACAGAAATCAGAGGGTTTAGGTATGTAAATGACATCCACATGGCTAGTGCTATATTTTTTTGACCGAGACCTTGAGTTCCTACAATTGCCTCTTTGTAGTGAACCCCGAGGGCATGACCTATTCCGAATTGGAATAAACACATTACAAGTGAAATTATTGCCAGACCTATTTCTGTTGAAATCATATTGCTTGGTTGGTTGAGTACAAATGTTGTAGATTTGCCAATAACAAGAAAAAGAGTAATGCTCCACAGATAGAACGATACGCTTTGGTTTTTTTGCAAAGCATTATTAACCTTAGGTGCAAATCTGCGAAGGATAATGGTAATCAGTAGAGGAAGTAGAATCAGTGGAAGGATTTGTCTTGCAATCATCCAAGATGATGCAAAGAATGAAATTCCCTCAACTCCTCCACCTATAAATGAAAGCATGAACGGAGCAATCGTTGCAGTTGCAAGATAGCACAAGAGAGTATAAGAAACCAGGGAGGCAACGCTTCCTCCCAACATCGCTGTAATTACGGAGGCGGCTGTTGCAACAGGGCATAAGACACAGATAAATGCCTGTTCGGCAAACGGAGGGTTCCATTTGCGAAGTGCAAGATAAAGCAGAAAGGAGCCGGCAATTTGAAGAGCAAGCATTATGATAGATAATCGCGTAATCTTTAATTCTTTTAATATAAGCTTGCTATAAGTGATTAGCAACATTATTGCGATGAAATAGGGGATAGCCTTGTTTGCCGCAATTATAAAATCAGGAATCATGTAACCGCAAATGATGCCAAGTATCATAGCAATTGGCATCATTGTGCTTTTAGCCTTTTGTGTAACCACCTCTTTTTAATTTGAGTGGCAAAGATACGACTTTATGTGTGAAGTTAAATAACTGTATTTTTTATGGTTAATTTAATTCAAACCTTACGGATATATTATACTCAAGCTCTATCTTTTCAAATTCCACAGTTGGCATTGCTTCTTCTTGCATATTGCTCATATCTTTTGTGTATCCTCTAACCATTATTTTTAAAGGTTGGGTAATTCCTCCACCTTTTGTGTTCACATTATAAGAATACTCATAAATATATAATGCACGGCCAATATTCTGCCCTATTGCATTTGCTAAAGCGCAGGCTTTTTCTTTTGCGGATTTTATTGCATCAATTTTGATTTCCTGTTTTATTTTTTCTATTTCGCTATGATCTACCTTTTCTATGGAAATATTGGATATTCCAAGTTTTTCCATCTCAATAAAAACATTACCGGCGGTTTTTGCAGTATACACCAACAATTGGTACTCTTTTGTCAAGATTATGTCTGATTTAATTATCCAGTAGTTCTTGAAATTGCTTGAGAAATCTTTAATTTCCAATTGTTTGGGAATAGATATTCCCATTTCTTTAAATTTTTCTATCATTAGCTTCTCAATGCTTGCCAAAGATTGTCCTTTTATATCTTTTTCATTAATTAGTATTTTTAGATAAATCTTGTCAGGTGTAATCTGTTTTTCAGCATGGCCGATTACTTCGATATAATTCTTATCAATAAAATTTTTACTTCCATCTTGCCCATATGCGACAATTGCTGTAATAATTAAAAACAGCATTAACCATATTTTCTTCATTGTTTATCTTTTAAATTTATTTACACATTTTGATAATTTAATTTTTGCAACCTAACGGATAAGACCTAAATCTATCAATTTATTTTTTAGATTGATATTTTCGGTCAAGAAAATTGTTAAAAAGCCAATCTTTTTTGCAGTAATGACATTTTTCATATTGTCATCAATGAAGAGTGATTCTTCAGCTTTAATAGAATATCTATTTAAAAGCAATTTGAAAATGCGACTATCCGGTTTTACCATTTTTTCTTGTCCTGATAGTACAATTCCGTCGAAATCACTGAAGAAGGGATATTTTTTAAATGCAATAGGAAAAGTTTCCGCTGACCAGTTTGATAATCCGTATATTTTATATTTTGATTTTAAAGTTTTAATGAGTATTGTGTTTTCGGTAATTTCTCCTCCGAGCATCTTCTCCCAATCCCTGTAAAACATTTCAATTTCTTCTTTGTACTCCGGATGTTTAAGTTGAAGTTCCTTTGTTGTTTCTGATATTGATTCACCAGCATCCTGTTTGTTTATCCATAGGGGGCTGCAAATATTTTTTAGGAAAAAATCCATTTCAGTTTTTTTCTGAAATATGTTTTCATAAACATATTTTGGGTTCCAGTCAACAAGTACTCCACCAAAATCGAAAATAATATTTTTTATACTCATAATTCAATTAATAATGATTCTTCATTACAGATGCAATAATTATTCCTTACAGATAGTTTTTATTTTTCGAGCATTTCCATGACCTTTTCTTTATACTTACGGGAAATTTCAAGAGGAGTATCTTCCACCCATACTTTTGTCGTGTCAAATCCGGTAATATGTTTGATATTTACCAAAAAAGAACGATGAATTCGTAAAAAGCCGGAATCAAGTACATCATTCCAGTGAGATATGTTCATTTTTGTTCTGTATGAGATTCCGGAGGTAGTCCTTATCCAAACCTCATAATCATTTGATTCAATATATATAATTGCATTTATATCAAGAGAAACTTTTTTACGGTCGGAAATAAAATTAATGAATCTAATATCAGGTTCCGGCGCTTTTGAATAAAGCTTGATTTGCAATAATTTTTCCACTGACAAAAAAGTTATTAATAATAACCAGATAAAAAAAGGATTAAAAATTATATCAACATTTTTACTTAGACCGTAGTTTAAAAGATATGTGTCCATAAGTAAAAGTGCCAGATATTCTATAAGTAAAGTGATAAAGCCAAGGTATATTGTATGAAGGATCCCACTCCATTTATTTTTGAATGATATGTCTTTCCAGAAATATTTTGCAAAAATAACACCAGGTAAAAGTGTGACAGAAAGAAGTAATGAAGAAAAATAGTCATTAGTGACACTTAATAAGATACCACTTAATATCAAGACTACGACTGACCAATATATTATGCTGAAGTATTTTCTCATACTCAAATTTAAGTTAATAATATATGAAATTGTATATTCATGAGCATAATTTTTTAACCGTTTTTGTTCTTAACAGGATTTTACATAAGGACGGAGGGATTTGACTATTCCAAAATGTAAATAAAAATAAGAATGAAGGTAACTTTGCAGTAATCTAAATATAAAACGATATGATAATAAAACAATTATTTCTTGAAGGTGGATCATTTTTTATGACCATACTTACAGTTGAATTTATTTTGCTTATTCTTGCTGCATGGAAAGCACCGGCATGGGTTAAAGAAATCGGATTGATTGCGCTGATTACTTGTCTGATTTTTACTTTTTTTAGTTTGATACAAGCATTTGACGCTATTCAATCTGCCGGAGATATATCAATGTCACTTTTTTGTGGGGGGATGAAAGTTGCTCTGATTCCAATTATTTATGGAAGCATCATATATCTTGTTTCTCTGATTCTTAGAATAATTCAGAAACCTAGGATTTAAGGGGATAGACAACTGTAAAAATGTAAAATTAAATATGGTATGAAAAGATTATTTTCATGCCATATTTAATTTTTAGTTTCTTTAACTATTACATCATGAGCTCCCCCTTCAATAATACTCGTTGATGATACTAATGTTAATTTTGATTTTGTATGCAATTCTTTTATTGAAGATACACCACAACTACACATTGTGGATTTGATTTTTTCTAACGTCTGGTTCAAATTGTCTTTCAGTTTACCTGCATAAGGAACATAGCTATCCACACCTTCTTCAAATTTTAAGGTACTGTTTCCCCCCATGTCATAACGTTGCCAGTTTCTTGCCCTATTAGCACCTTCTCCCCAATATTCTTTTACATAATTACTTCCGATTAACAATTTTCTGGTAGGACTTTCATCAAAACGGGCAAAGTATCTCCCCATCATTAAGAAATCTGCTCCCATAGCAAGTGCCAGTGTCATATGGTAATCTTTAACAATACCACCGTCTGAACAAATTGGGATGTATTCACCTGTTTTTTCAAAATATTCATTTCTTGCTTTAACAACTTCAATTAATGCTGTGGCCTGACCTCTCCCAATTCCTTTTTGTTCCCTTGTAATACAGATAGAACCTCCCCCTACACCCACTTTAACAAAATCAGCTCCTGCTTTAGCTAAGTAGAGAAATCCATCTTTATCAACCACATTTCCGGCTCCAACTAATATATTACTGTCAATATTATTTTTTATGTAATGGAGTGTATCCTTTTGCCATTCGGAAAAGCCGTCTGAAGAATCAATACATAAAATATCAACCCCTGATTTTACTAATGCCGGAACCCTTTCTTTGTAATCTCTGGTATTAATTCCTGCTCCTACAATTAATCTTTTATGCAAATCTGATAATTCATTAGGATTTTCAATATGACTGTCAAAGTCTTTACGAAAAACGAAATATTGTAGCCTCTGGTTTTTATCTATAATGGGTAATGTATTTAATTTATGATCCCAAATAATGTCATTTGCTTCGTTTAACGATACTCCATTTTTAGCAGTAATTAAAGAGGAAAATGGAGTCATGAAATCTTTCACTTTCTTTTCCGGGCTATCTTTACTTACTCTGTAATCTCTCCCGGTTACAAGACCAAGAAAAACACCGCCAGAAGTCCCATCATCTGTAATTCCGATTGTTGAAAATCCTGTTCTTGCTTTTAATTCAATAACATCTTTTAATGTATGTTCAGGGGTCAAATTGGCTCTGCTTTCTACAAATCCGGCTTTATAGTTTTTGACTTCCAAAACCATCTGTGATTGTTCTTCAATTGATTGAGAACCAAATATAAATGACAATCCACCTTCTTTTGCTAATGCGATTGCCATATTACTATCAGAAACAGACTGCATAATAGAGGATACAAATGGAACATTTAAAGAAATACTAGGAGTTTGTCCCTTTTTGAATTTTACTAATGGAGTTTGCAAATTTACATTATTAATAGTGTGTTTCTTTGTTGTCAATCCGGGGATTATAAGGTATTCATTAAAAGTCCTTGAGACCTCATCTATTATTTTTGTCATATCAAAATAGAATTAAAAAAATTTTGCAAATTTATGAAAAAATATGAGATTTCTTGTTCTTTTCTGCTTTTATAATAATTATAAATAATATATTTAACTTTACCGAAAAGTTAGAATCATGGACCCCTCAATAAAAAAGAATTTTCCTGTATCAGGAATGGGTTGTGTTTCCTGCGCAGTTAATATAGATAGTATATTAAAAAATCAACCTGGAGTAATCAATGCTTCTGTTAATTTTGCCTCATCAAGTATTTATATCGAATATTACCCCAATATTACTAGTCCAAAAATACTTCGAGAAATTGTTCAATCCATTGGGTATGATATAATCATTGACGAAAATGAATTTAATCATCAGAAAGAGATTAAAGAGAGAGAATCTGTCATATTGAAGAATAAGACCATATATGCTGCATTATTGACACTTCCGATTGTTGTGATTGGTATGTTTATGCCTGATTTGCCATATGCCAACTGGATAATGCTTGTGCTGTCAACTCCGGTTGTATTCTGGTTTGGAAGAAGTTTCTTTATTAATGCTTTTAAACAACTAAAACACGGTAAAACAAGCATGGATACATTAGTATCTTTAAGTACAGGGATTTCTTATCTTTTTAGTTTTTTTAATACCGTTTTCCCCAATTTAATGATGGTTGAAAATGGCCATCAGCATGTGTATTTTGAAGCCTCCGCAGTCATTATTGTGTTTATTTTACTTGGTCGTCTCCTTGAAGAAAAAGCAAAAGCAAACACATCCTCTGCAATAAAAAAATTAATTGGACTGCAACCCGATACGGTTACCTTGATTAATAAAGACGGATCAGAAATTTCTAAACCAGTTTCGATGGTTCAAATAGGTTGTGAGTTGCGGGTAAAACCAGGAGAGCGGATTCCGGTTGATGGAATTGTGTTAGATGGAGTTTCTTTTGTTGATGAAAGTTCTATTACCGGTGAGCCTTTACCTGTTGAAAAAACATCAGGTAAAAACGTTTTTGCCGGAACGATTAATCAAAAAGGCAGTTTTGTTATGCAGGCACAAAAAGTGGGAAGTGAAACACTGCTGGCACGTATTATACAAATGGTACAAGAAGCACAAGGAAGTAAACCTCCGGTTCAGAAATTGGTAGACAAAGTGGCATCTGTCTTTGTTCCTATTGTTATCATTTTATCCGTTGTAAGTTTTGTAATATGGATGATTTTTGGTGGTGAAAAAGCTTTACCACAGGCACTTTTAGCAATGGTTTCGGTACTTATTATAGCTTGTCCGTGTGCGCTTGGATTAGCCACGCCAACAGCAATAATGGTAGGAATAGGTAGAGGTGCTGAATCTGGCATTTTAATTAAAGATGCCGATAGTCTGGAACTTGCCTGCAAAATTGATACTCTGGTATTGGATAAAACAGGAACTATTACTGAAGGAAAACCAAAAGTAACTGATTGGTTTTGGAAAACTGATGATACAGTGCAATTAAAATCTATTTTACTGGGAGCGGAATCTCAATCCGAGCATCCATTGGCTGAGGCTGTTACTATTGCATTAAGAAACGAAAATGTTCAGTCTGTACCAATTGAAAGGTTTGAAAGTGTCACAGGAAGAGGCGTTTTAGCTACAATTGGTAATACAAAATATGTTGTAGGAAATGAACTATTTATGAAGGAATCAGGTATTAATCTTACAATGGAAGATAAAACAATAGCCGATCAAATGCAGAAACAGGCAAAAACAGTATTATTCTTTGGTGAAAATAATCAAAATAAAGCTATTATTGCCATTACTGACCCTATAAAACCTTCTTCAGCTCAAGCAATAGAAAATTTGAAAAATAAAGGTATTGAAATTCATATGCTTACCGGTGACAATCTACATACAGCTCAATCAGTAGCCTTTCAAACAGGAATAGACATCTATAAAGCAGGACTTTTGCCCGAAGAAAAAGCAGCGTACATAAAACTTCTTCAGCAAAAGGGGAAAGTGGTTGCCATGGTTGGTGATGGAATCAATGATTCTCATGCAATGGCACAGGCTGATGTGAGCATTGCAATGGGGAATGGCTCAGATATTGCCATTGATGTAGCGAAAATGACAATTGTTTCTTCAAAACTTGAAGTTATTTTAATGGCTATTGAACTTTCAAAACAGACACTTAGAACAATCAAGCAAAACCTGTTTTGGGCCTTTATTTATAATATCATTGGTATTCCGATTGCTGCAGGGTTGCTTTACCCTTTTACCGGATTTATGCTCAATCCTATGATTGCAGGGGCGGCCATGGCTATGAGCTCAGTATCAGTAGTAAGCAATAGTCTTCGATTAAAATACACAAAGCACACGATTAATAATAATTAATAAAAATTAAAAAGAAAATAATTTTAATTTTTGTTACACTTTCTTTTCAGGGATTGGCTCAGGAAAAACATACCATTGATAAGCCAAAAATTATCTCATATGGTGATGTTATTCTTCAATAAATTTATCAACACTATTTATTAAAGATAGAAGATGGTTATTAATCTCATTTTGTACTCTATTTATCTTTTTAATCTCATTTTCATTTGCTCTATTAAACTGAAGTTCTATTCTTTGAGTAATTAAATCGTAATTTTTTACTAATGTTATTGCAATCTCTTTTCCCTCATTAATGAATTCCTTAGTTGCTTTTATAGGGGTTGTTTTCTCATATTTAGTTGGATGCTTTAATTCTTTTAAGAGTACATATTTTATCCTTTTCCCTTGTGCCTGATAATATAAATTAATATATGTTTCAACTCCAAATCTGATGGTTCTTATGTCATTTAAGATAGGAACTATATCTTTTTTTAATAGGGCTCTTTGCCCTGTCAATGTCTTAAATGGATTAACACGATAATCAATAAGAGTCTCTGACGGTTGCCCCAGTACTAAATCGGCTTCATTATTAAAAATAGGGGTCAATAAGATATCAAAATGCTCTTTTTTAATATTTGAAACGTCGGCATCAAAAAAAAGAATAATGTCATTTGTTGATATTTCAACGCCATGGACCATTGCCCAACTTTTTCCTTTATTTTGTTTAAGTCTCTCGTACCTGAATATATATTTTTTTGCTAATTCGAGTAACAAATTCTCGGTGTTATCCACTGAACCATCATCTACAACTATTATTTCTGAATCAGGATTGTGCACACAGCATGAAATCACAACATTAGAAATAGTTTTTTCTTCATTATAAGTGCAAATAATAATGCTAGTTTTCATATAATTTTGTTTGATGGTAAAGTACGTTTATTTGATTTTACGGTAATTGTGTTTTTCAAGGTATATAGAAATGGTTATTGTTTATTAATCAGTTCAATAATTTTATCTTCCAATTCTTTATTTCTCAAATTTTTTGCCACAATAATTCCTTCGGGACTGATAAGAAAAGTTGTTGGATAAGAAAGTATTCCGTATGTCTCCGTGATCTTATTTGTATCATCTGACAGAATTTGAGGCCAAGTTATAGAAAAAGTTTTTATCATTCTTTCAAGAACATCGGATGAACTCTCTCCAACAATACCAATTATCTCAAATTTATTTTTATCTATTTTATCATACAAATTTTTAAGATTTGGTAATTCATTAAGACATGGTCCACACCAAACAGCCCAAAAATCAAGCAAAATATATTTACCTTTAAAATTGTCTAATGAAATTGAAGATTTTGTTTTGAAATCCTGTCCGGTAAAAGAAAATGATTTATATCCTACTTGTGTGGAATACAATTGATTTTGAGACAAACTTGTTTTTTCTAAAGTTAACACATTCTTATTATGGTTTACCCCGATATTTTTATATATTTTTCCTTTAACTTCAATATATTCATTCTTTAAAATTATATTTTCATAATTTGCTTTATTCTCACTAGTAAGACTGTCTACTAAAACGACACTTGTTGAATTATATGACAGATTATTGAAATTGTCTGAACAGAGAGCTATTTTTTCTCCATCTAATTGAGTAGAGGCATATTGCGGAAAATTATACAAAAACATATTATTGCTATTCATATGAATAATTAAAAGAGGAGCTTTAGTTTCAATAATTTTGTTGTTTGAAAAACGCTCATATGTTACCATAATAGCGCTATTTATTGCTAAGGAATCAGCATTAATTTGTACATCAGGTTTAATCTCAACAGGGGTAAATATTATGTCGTCACTAAAATCAAGATTGTTGTTTGCATCTACTACCATCTTTGTCAGTCCCAAGGAATCTGTTCCAAAGGCAAATGCTATTTTACTTTTCATTGGGGTTTTGGACAAATTTAATGTGTCCGGATTCCATCCCCATGATTGTTGTAAAAATTCATACCATTCTTTAGAAATATTTCCTAAAAAGTAATTTTGATATATAGATTGATATAGATTGGTTTCGATATCTCCTTTCTTAACATTTATCCAATTTTCAGGAGTCCCTGATGTTTTAAGAAAAGTCTTTGTCCATGGATTATTTTCTTCTTCAGAATAAGGAAAAATCCCTGAGAAAGATGATTTAAAAGGCCCATATCCATTTTTCTCAGTGAGTTGCAGTTCTATCGTGTTTTTATTTGTACAACTATAAATGCAAGTAAAGGCAAAAAAAGTAATGAGAATGTTTCTGATTTTCATAGTGAAAATAGTTTAAGAGTTTAATAATTAGTAAAGCTATCTGCAAATCTAAAGAATAATTATTTAATAGGGAGTTTAATAAAAAAGGTAATCTCGTTAGTTTTTGATTCAATTGTAATTTGCCCACCTAATAACTCAGTTAAGTTTTTAACCAATGGCAATCCAATACCTAATCCAAAATTTAATTCACTTCCGATATTTTCCTGTTTTTCAAAAATATTAAACATTTTCCGGATATCTTTTTGCGGTATTTTTGAACTTTTATTGTTTACAAAGAATTTAATATCCTTATCGTTAGGTTTAAATTCAAAACCATAAAATACAGTATTGTTATCTGAAAACTTAAGGGCATTATCTATTAAATGATACAAAATTTGTTTAAGTTTTTTTCCATCAGTATAAATGCTTAAATAAGACTCTTGATTAAAATAAATAACAGTATTTTTTTTATTTTGAAGAAATGATAATTCATTAAAATACTCTTTTAATTCTACTAGCATTTTAACTATATCCACTTCAGCTTTTTCAATAATTACTTTATCTCCTGCATTTATAAGAGATAATTCTACCAAATCATCCATTATTATTAAAAAATGGTCAGCAGACCGTCTTATAATAGCAGAAATATTTTCTCCCTGATTTGTCAAATCATCAGTATCTAAATGAGCAATAATATCTATAAATCCTAATACTCCATTTAGCGGTGTCCGGATTTCATGAGAAAGATTATTTAAAAAATGTTTTTTGGCATTTTGAGAGATTAATGATTTATTATACAGGTCATTAATGTTCGTTTCCAATTCTTTTATTATTTGGTTCTTTTCAATCACACCTAAAAAACAACCTCCATCCATTACCGGTAAGGCAAAAGACATAGTTGAATAAAAAGAATCAAGAGCCGTAACAACTGTATCATTTACAGATAAGCAGTGTTTTGGGGTAATACTGTCAATAACAAGCTTATGAGGATGCTCAATTATATCCGGAATTGTTAAAATGCCATAAAATTTTTTATCATCATCAATAACTACTAAATATTGAAGTTTTAATAATTTTTTTTCTATGGCATTAATTCCCTCAAACGGTTTAACGGTAGGGAAGTTATTTAATATGTATTTTTTTAAACTCATTAAAAATCTTCTTCAACGGAATCATAAAAAATCCTCAATTTAAAATCTACTCTTAATATTTCAGAATCAGAAATATATGGAAAAACTTTTTCACGTAAGATTAATAGAACTTTGTCTTTATCAATTTTTTTTAAAATCTTTTTATTTACAAAAATTGCTTCAACATATTCATCTTCAATTTCTAAAGTTTCAAATTCATTTGGACCTAAAAATTCAAATGATTTATATACTCCAATTTTACCCTGAGGACATTTTTTACCAAGTATTAAAATATCTTCAAAAGGAGGTAATCGGATCTCTTCAAAACCTAATTGGAGTGAGAATTTTTTAGCTGAATCTTCTTTCATGATTGTAAATTTTTAACAATAATTATTATATTTTTTAAAAATCATATATAACTTATATCAAAGATTTTGTGTATTATTATTTTTTTGTTTTTATATAAACGAGTTTAATTGATGCCCTTTCTGTTACCCTTTCGTCAATGTCAAAATTATCTTTTAATGACTTGATTAGAGGAGTAAGTTTTTCAAACCCATAATTTCTCGGGTCAAAATCAGGTCTTTTTTTAATCAACAGATTCCCTACATCTCCTAAAAAAGCCCAACCATCTTCGTCAGCAATATCATTTACTGTTGAAGAAATTAAAGTTACAATTTGTGTGTCAATTTGCTGAACTGTTTCTTTTTCAAAATTTTTAGTGCTTTTTTGTGCCTGATTGTCAGATAAATCAGTTGCAATAGGTTTTTTTAAAATCTCAAGATATATAAATTTATCACAAGCTACTATAAATGGATTAGGGGTCTTTTTTTCTCCAAATCCAAAGACTTTCATTCCTGACTCTCTAAGTCTAGTTGCTAGTTTTGTGAAATCACTATCGCTTGATACAATGCAAAATCCATCTACTTTACCATTATGTAAAATGTCCATTGCATCTATTATCATAGCAGAATCAGTAGAATTCTTACCGGTTGTATAACCATATTGTTGAATGGGTGTAATTGCATTTTCCAGTAATACATTTTTCCAACCGGCTAAATTAGGTTTTGTCCAGTCGCCATAAATTCTTTTAAAAGTTGGAATGCCATATTTTGCGATTTCTTCCATCATATCTTTAACATTTGCAGAAGGCACGTTGTCAGCATCAATTATTACTGCAAGTTTTAAATCCTGTTTTGTTTCCATGTTGATTTTTTCTACTTTTTATCTTTTTGATATATGGATATTTTTATGTGCACAATTTAATTGATTTTACATTTTCTGTGTCATATCCTCTAAATATATATATAATAGTCTTTGTCCCTAAAAAGATTCATAGCTGTTTTGTGGACAAGTAATGTAAATTTACAACTTTTTTGGAAAATATATGATAATAATAATTTTGTCTGAACAGAAAAACTACTTATAACCGGTATAAAACAGGATGGTTAAACCAAAAAACGACTGACAACAGTAAAAATCTCGTTGTTTCTCCCACCTGTTACTATAATACCCGAGCATTTTAACCAGGCGTGTGCAGTCATTTTTTCATGCTGACCAGGCAAGTTTTTGTTGAGTCCAAAATAGATCACGCTTATTTTTCCTCTCCTTTTAAGCATCATTCTAGCTGACAAGGCTTGTTCGAAACATTTCGTACGCCAGGGGCTTCGACGACAGGCTCGTAAAATAGAGATACGTATTATTTCGAGTAGTTCGTAGGATACCATATTATAATCTGATGTGGCCATTTCTGCTTCTTCCTGACTTACCGGACGTCCCAACAAGGGAAGCAGTTTTCGGAACGGTATCCATAAAATCAAGATTCTAGATGTTGCAAGCAATAGCCAGGCTTCAATAAACAGCCGGTATTCCCTTAAGGATCGTTTCTTAGATAATTTGATCAACATAATATATTTTATAACAATAGTTTTATATAATAGACCAATAGATGTGCATCACACTCAAGTGGTCGGCATATTCTCCAGTGTATCGTTCCACAGTTTAATCATTGGATACTGCGCTTGTCATACATAGATTCAAGGTTCTATAATAATCTGACATCCATTGGTGGTATAATACTTATTCTAATTCTTCACTGTAAAAAGCAATTTTCAGCCCAAAACCAAAATATTTATATATACAAATTGTTTGATCCAAGTGGTGGTTGGTTTTTTATCAAAAATACATTTTTCTAATGATTTATATTTATATTTGTTCACATATCAAGTTATTAATCTTGCATCATGAAAACAATTTTCATAGATTCTCTTGTGCAAAGGAAAGGCAGCAATCTAATCATCAGCGAATTAGATAACAATTTTGTGATGATGGATATAGAAAACGGTTCTTACCTGAGTTTGAACAAAACTGGTAGGATTATCTGGGAGCAACTAGAGTAGCCCATCATGGTTGGTGACCTAATTCAACAGTTGATGAGTCGGTTTTTGGTTGATGAAAAGACTTGTACTGCAGAAATATTTGATTTCATTAACAAAAATTGTTGGGCAAAAGGCATTAGCCGTATTTTAATTACAATTTTTTTTTAATTTTAACTTAAAATTTTACAATTATGAGCAACAAAAACGAAGAAAACAAAAAAGCATGGCAAACGCCCGAAATTATTGATTTGGATGTGAATGAGAATACGAAAGATGGTGCGCATTCTGGGTCGGATGGGGCGGAGTCGGGTAGTTAAGGATTGCAGATGTTAGTTCCTCAACGAGCAGCCGTTACACCGTCTCTCATAAAAATGATAGGCGGTGATTAGTTTATGCTTTTTGATCAGATAAAGTGCAGTAGCTTGGATATGATGTTATACAGATGAGTGTTATTTTATAATTATGAACAACAACGAAGAAGAAAACAAACTTAACGAAATTTGGGAAACACCGGAGGTGACTGTACTGAATGTGAATGAGGATACGGAAAATGGTGAAGGTTTAGATTATGATTTAGATCATCCGGATAGTTAAGAAATAATTGTATAGTTCAGTCACTCCGTCTCTCATAAAAATGATAGGCGGTAATTAATTTATGCTTTTTAATCAAATAGAGCGCAGCGGCTCGGATATGAAGTTATACAGATGAGTGTTATTTTCGGATTATTTTACAGAGACGGCAGGCCTGTTTCTGATGAACTTGAAACCATGTATTCGGGAATGAAACATTTCCCACACGAAAAACATGCTTTTGCCATGCAAGGCAATTGTGGTTTTGGTCATATATTGACGTATAATACACCGGAGGCCGTGAATGAATCTATGCCCAAATGGGGAGAGGAAGCCCGATTACTGTTTGTTGCCGAGGGGCGAATCGACAACCGCGATGAGCTCTTTGATGCGTTGGATATTCCGGCTGGAGAACGCGGCAGAATGCCTGACGGCGATCTGATGCTCAAGGCTTATTTAAAATGGGGCGAAAACTGTGTAGATAGATTGATGGGCAAGTGGTCGTTTGCAGCTTTTCATACCGATGAACAACGGCTTTTCATTGCCCGTGACAAGTGGGATTATTCCAATATCGAATATTATGAAGATGATAAGGTTTTTGCTTTCGCTACATCCGAAAAAGGACTTTTACCGTTGGCGTTTATCAAAAAGGAAATCGATGAAATCAAGATTGCGAGGCTACTTGTTGTCTGGCAAGGAGATTTTGACAAATCGTATATCAAAGGGATAAAATACCTTCTGCCGTCTCATACGCTGCGTGTTACGCGGGAGAAAGCGGAATTGCACCGCTATTGGAATTATGCGGATATTCGTGTACGCGAGGGGCTGAAGCTCGAAGATTATGTGGAAGACCTTCTTGACAGCTTTAACAAGGCAGTAGCGTGCAGGTTGCGTTCCTATAAGCCCGTAGCGGCTACGCTCAGCGGGGGTATGGATTCAAGTTCGGTTTGTGTTCTTGCGGCTGAACAACTGGCAAAGCAGGGGAAGCGTCTCAGGACATACAGCCACGTACCTCAATTTCCATCTTCAAACACTCTTTCACAGCACCAATTTGGAGATGAGCAGCCATTTATTGAGGCTATTGTTGCAGCCGCAGGTAATATGGATCCGGTGTTTCTTAACTCTGCAGGTATATCGCCGCTTGAAGGAATAAATGAAGCCTTACGTTTATATGGTAAGCCTTTTCACGGCGCTTGTAATGCATACTGGATGGTCGACATTTTTAAAACCGCCGCAAAAGAACATTACGGAACGATGCTCATGGGTGAATTCGGCAACTCGACTATTTCGTGGAGTGGAATCGAAGATGCTCTTCCTGCGGGCGAAATTTTCAAACGTTATGGCATAATAGGCCTTACTAAGAAGAAACTATTAAAGCCCATCCTTTACGGCGACACGCCTTTTGCTCATATCTATAAGCGAATGGCTTTTGGCAAGCAGCCGTGGAACAAGATATCTTACTGCACAAAAGCATTTGAAGAGTCGTTGGATCTTGCAAAAAAGATCAAAGTATCAGGCTTCGATCCGACTTTCAGGTGTCTTTACTCAGATCCGAAAAAACAGGCTATACGGATTTTTGACGTAAATGTTTTAAGGCTTCCCTCCGGATCAACCATTGGATGTGAAACAGGCCTTGAGTTGCGTGACCCGACAGGCGATATACGCGTTATCGAAAGTGCGCTTGCTATTCCTCACGAAATGTTTTTTGGCGAAATGAACAAATGGGTTCTTCGGACTATGATGAAGGGCAGGCTGCCTGATATGGTTCGTCTGAACACGAGGAAAGGAAAACAAAGCTCTGATATTCCGGCAAGGTTATATGCACACCGTGAAGAGATGGATCGTGTTTTTGCGGAGATGGAAGCATCAGGCTTCGGCAGGATCGTTGACATGGATCGAATCCAGGCAGAGTGGGAAAAGTTGAAGGCAGATTGTAACAATTATCCTGTTGACCAGGTATCACATTTCCTGAGGCCGGTTGCGGCGTTTGAAATGTACCGGATGAATGGTATTGATTCATTTTGATTCTTTATCTTTACTAGAAGTTGCTATTCAAACTATTATTATGAAAGAAATACTGAAAGATCGCAAACTTCTTCATTACCGGCATCGATTGAGCCACGAACAGATAGATCAATTGTTGGGAGAAAACCGTGCTAAGGAATTCCTTCAAGAAAAGATGAGAAGGATGGATTCAATAAAGCATTTTTTAGAAATTACGGACATTCTTAAGGAAGCAGGTATTTCATTTGTTAGTATAAAAGGACCCCTTCTTTCTTACCGTATTTACGGCGATGCTTCTGTGCGTTTTTCCCACGACATTGACTTGTTGGTCGAAGCGGATTCTTTGGACGTGATTATCACATTAATGCGCGAAGCACATTACGAATTGTCGGAGGGGGTGTTTTGGTCTGACGATAAATTTAAACAAGACATTATCCGTCAAAGTACCCACCATCTTTCTTTTTTCAATAAAGAACTGGAGTTTTGTGTGGAAATTCATTGGACACTGACTGTTAATTCCCCTATCCATAAGGATGTTACAGAAAAACTGCTCAAACAAAATCTAACTACAATGAATTTTGTCGGAAGAAACTTCATTGTACTGAATAAGGAATTTGAACTGACCTATTTGATTATACATGGTTCAAAACATAAGTGGAGTCGGTTGAAGTGGCTTGTCGATATTAAAGATTACCCAGTTGAAGATTTGAATTTAAATAAATGGGAAACACTCATCAAGAGTTTTCATGCCGAACGTATCTTGGGACAAACCAATCATTTATTATTCCATTATTTCTGTAAGAAATTGCCCATAGAAGGCAGTAAAAAGCTTCCGGCCTTCTTTATAAAATATGCCGAAACTTCATTAGAATCCCCCATTGACAATACCAATTCTTTTCATATTCTTCTCCGAGGTATTTGGTATCAAAGGCTTCTCTTTCCGCAGCTCAGTTACCAATGGAGCATTTTCAAGAGTTTTTTTTCCCGTCCCGGAGATGTGGCAGTGCACGATTTTTCATCTAAGACGGCCTATTATCTGTATCGCCCTTACAGTTTCATCAAACGAAGAATATTTCATGTCTAAACAGACCTGAGATTATAACCGATTACAAAAGAAATATTATATTTGAATATTTCTTCTATTTGTTATAATTATGTTATAATAAAATTGAAAACTGGTTTTGATTCATAAGTAAAAATTTTTAATATAATTAAAAAATGAAAACAAAAAAAGAATGGGTTATGCCCGAGATTTACGACTTGGATATAGATAAAACTAAGACCGGTGATTGGGCTACTAATGAAGATTCCACCACTTCCGGACCAACAAGTTAGCTATTAGTTGATTAAACTTCATTTTGAGTTGTTCCGCGTTCTTTGCAACGCGGTATAAGGTATGGTATTTCCATTTTAATAGAAACCCCTTGTTATAAGTAGAGTGAATTAATGAGCTTAATCTTCGGTATAATTAATTTAAACGATGCTCTCGTATCGGAACACGAATTCAACACCTTGGCTCAAGCTGTTTGTAATAAGGAATCATGTGTCATTTCCCAAAATGCTGTCAATATGATGGTGGGTTACGGTCATTACCCCGGACGAAATGCCCGAGTGGGGATTTATGACGATGGAAGGTTGGTAGTAATCGCAGATCTACGACTTTTCAATATTCAAGAATTACACGCACACATCTCTTTTAGTACCCCTATTGAGGCATTGGCGCAAGCGTTCCGAAAGTGGGGAACAGATTGCGGCAACCACCTCAACGGCGAATATGCTGCCGTTTTTTATGACCGTGAACAAGGTACGGCTTTTCTCCTGCGCGACCACATTGGAACCAGGCCCTTAACTTACTGTTTGGTACATCACCGGTTGTTTTTTTCATCCGATGAATTTGGATTGATGCGATCAGGTCTAATACCGACAAAACTGAATGAAGGAAAACTTATCTCCAATTTCTTTCAGTTTAAAGGTTGGTACGATAAGACCATGTTTGAAAATGTACATAAAGTACAAACAGGATGCATTTATTCTATTTCCAAAGAGCAACAGCGAATATATCGTTGGTGGAGACCTGAATGCTTGCGTAAAGACAATTCACTTACCTATGAGGCCGCTGTACAGAAATTACGGAAGTGCCTGTTGAAAGCGACAATCAGCCGTATGGAAAACGTCCGAATCGGACTGCACGTAAGCGGAGGCATTGATTCCTGTGGAGTGGCTTCCATCGTAGCTGACAATACGCTAGACAAGTCAACTCTAAGAGCATATTCGTGGTCGCCCGAACAAGTTTCCGAACGCATTGACGGAGTCAACGAACTACCTTTTATCGAAGCCTTTGTAAAGGAGAAAACAGTCGTTGTGCAGTACTTAACGGCCGAAAAAATTGAAGTGACTCAGAACGCCATTATACCGGAGTTTGAAACTCAACACATCGAACGCCCCGTTATGCAACAAGCAGCCAAAGATGGTGTAGAGCTGGTCTTTAGCGGCTGGGGAGGTGACGAAGCCGTTTCCGTAAGCATGCGTGGTGTGTTTAATCATTTATTCTTTAGTCTTAATTGGGGAAAATTGTTTCAATACATAAAAAAAACAGGTATTAAGGCTGCCATACATAAGTTCAAGAGTGAAATATTACCCTATTTGATTCCAGGATACATCATCCACACCTATCGTTCCGAATACACGGACTGGAGTAAACTACGTTTGTTTCACCTGTGTTTTATTTTTAAGCATATCAGCATGTTCTTATTCCACAAACGCATGGGAATTTACGGTAGGGGGAATCGTTCCAGTATCACACTTAATTTATTAAACAGCGGGCATCTTTCGGAGCGAATGGATTCCTGGGCAATCAACGCCGAGACCTTTGGATTTGCCTATACCTACCCATTGTTGGATAAAGAGGTGTTGGAATGTTTTTTACAAATCCCGGCAGTCTATACTTACGCTGATTTTGTACCCAGAAAATTATACCGCGATGCCATGAAAGGAATTATGCCCGAAAGCATCCGCATGCGTATGGATAAAAGTGAGGCTATCCGTATGAGCTATTCGTTTAAACTAAGACAGGAAGGAAAAGCTTATCTGGTGGATCTGTTTAATGCCTTAACGCCTGAAGAACATCTGCCGTTCTGCAATCTGAAGAATTGGGAAAAACTTATCCGGAAACCGTTGACTGAAGGTATTTCTAAGAAAAACTTCCAGGAAGTGACCAAACTTTGCTTTTACCTACGTTACGTCGGGTTAATGAAAAAATACATAACTGATCAACATTTGACAAAATCCCGGTAGTTTTTAAATTATATCCTGCTCCAAACACAAAGAGTGTTACAATGGTAACGATCTACACTTAATAAACAACCTTGGTGGTTTATTAAAGGGTAGTATTAAATTCTTTCTCTGGTAGTCATATTTAAAAAAGATTGTAGTTGATCTCATTGAGAATGGTATCCAGAAAATCAGGATTCCAGGAACAGCCAGTATTCTCCGATGGATTGATTTTTATAATAACGTCTCTAAATAGTTGACCAATTGATCTGCATCACACGCAATAGGCCTACTGATCTCCACGACACTGCTTTTTTTGACAATGTCTGAAACCATCAAAAAGCACAAACGTTTTAGATCATTGCTTTGCAGTAACATGGGGCGGTACACTTGTCTGACAAGGGATTCAAAAGCATCCTTTCCACTCAACGTCCGATGGGTCAATTCAGGAATATCCCGTACTTTAAGAACAAATACTTTTTTTACAGGATATCGGTTCCGGTCAAAGTAATCGTGAAAAAAGAAACCGTATTTATCCATATTCTGTTGGATACGGAACGAGCGGTCTTCAAATTGGGCGTCGTTCATCTTCTCCAGTGTATCGTTCCACAGTTTAATCATCGGATAGGAGGCAGCAACACGCATACCGGAAACGTCATTTTGCAGTATAACGACGTCATCACTAAAAACGGTATAACCTTTCCTGTGCATACCAGCCAAAGTTGTTGACTTCCCTGCGTGGGAATTACCGGTGATTAATGCCAGACCTTCACCCTGTTTTATTGCAGACGCATGGATAGGCAAGCTGTTTCTGTGCAGCAAAACGGCCGCCATAACGGTTGCCAGCACATATAACCGGACACTACGGCTGTCCTGCATGGGTCGGTAGGGTTCTATAACAATCTGATGTCCGTCGATTGCGTAATACCGCGCTATATCATTTACTGTAAAAAGCAATGCTTTATCATTGATAATGTATGAAAAACTTTTCGCTGAAATTGTAGTTCCTTCAATGGAATCAGGCACCTCACCTACAATGTATTCAACGTCCGGAATATCAAAATCATATGCCAGTAGTTCAGGAAATTCCATGTCAGAAGCAATCTTCAGACCAAAGCCCCAATACTTATATTTATGATTTGTTTGTCCCAATTTGTTTTGTTTAATGAAAAAATATTACCAAAAATACATTCTTTTCGTGACTTAAATTTATATTTGTTTAAAATTCATTATTGATCTAACAACATGAAAACAATTTCCATAGATTCTCTTGTTCAAAGGAAAGACAACGATTTAATAGTAAGCGAATTAGATGATGATCTTGTCATGATGGATATTGAAAGTGGCTCTTATCTGAGTTTGAACAAAACGGGAAGGATCATTTGGGAGCAGCTTGAGCAGCCCGTCTTGGTAGGTAATCTTATACAGCACTTAATGAACCGGTTTTCGGTTGACGAAAAGATCTGTACTATAGAAACGCTTGATTTTCTTAACAAAATAGAAAGGCAAAAAGCATTACTCATATATTAATCTGATTATCAAATTTAAAAATTTACAATTATGAAAAACGATGGAGAGGATTATCTTAATGAAGTTTGGGAAACCCCGATTATTACTGTATTGGACGTGAACAAGAAAACAGAAAACGGATTTAGTGGTGGAACTGATGACTGGGAACTTAGTTGAGTATTGAAGTTGTAACTCCGCGTTTTGAAGCATGTCTTCGTAACGGATTATGTGAACAGGAATTACCGACTGTTTTGTCCAACTCTGTACATGACTTTTCCACGACAACAATTTTTGCCTGAGCTGACCGTAAGACCCTCCATCAATAGATAGCGCGATTTACACAAAATCAAACATGATAACAATATTTTCAAGTGTTTGTCCAGTCCTTATGGGTGATATATTTTTTAAGCAAGGCGACGTAGCGGAGATACAGTGTATATTTGTTCATGTTTCTGAAATCTTTCAATGTATTATCTGAAAAAGGTTTCTCAAATACTTTTCTGAAAGCTTCCGGCTTAAAAAAGGGCAAGTGCTCTTGTGGGGAGAGTGAGTAAAAAAGATTTTCCAGATATTTTTTACCATTTTGACGCTCTTTTTGGGAGTAAGCAATACGGATAGCTTCCCCTTTGTCTTTTCTGGTACGGATATTTTCAGGCAGAATGCCTTTCATGGCTTCCCGGTACAATAAGCGGGAATGGAAATCTTTATAGGTATATTCTATTGGTATGCTGAACCAAAATTCCAGAACCTCCTTATCAAGTAAAGGGTATTTGTATTCAAAACCGTAGCGTTCGGCATTGATGGCCCAGGAATCCATTCGTTCGGGGAGATGTCGTAGTTCCAATAAATTTAATACAAACCGGGTGCGATTTCCATATCCGAAATTATTTTTAGGTTGATGCATTAAAATCTGTTTCCAATGCTAGCAGATAAAAGCCGGCTTTAGCAACCGAAGAGTGGACAAGTCTGAACGTTGAGCTTTGTAAACTGGCAATAGTCCAAAAGGAATTAAAAAAGGAAGCACATCGGTACGCAATTTATAAATAGTGGATTTGATCCCCTTTACTTTGCAATATTGGAGAAGGGTGGCCCATTTAAAACTGAAAAACAAATGGTTCACAGTACCTTTGGTTCTGAGTGATACGAATTCGTCTCCTCCCCAGCCACTACATTTCAATATTATTTTTTTCAGCCAATTTCATGACTGGATGTTCAATGTGCTGGGTTTCGAATTCCGGAAGGATGGAATTTTGGATTGTTTCGTTTTCTTCAAGGTTCAAGTATTCTACCTTTATATTTTTGTCCTTACTGAATGCATCAATATATTCTTTTTCATTTGTCCCCTCCACGGTGTCTTCAAAAGTTTCCGGTGTCCAGGAGTAACCGGTCAGCAAACTTTTATTCGGAGTATGATCGGCCACGATTGAGGCCACGCCACAAGAATCAAGTCCGCCGCTTACATGCAGGCCTGTTTTGACAGGCTCCATTCGATTTATAGTCGCCATAACGATCAAATCCTGTAAACGGGCTGCAGAAGTTTTGAACGTAAGTGTTATATTCTTTTTAATCAATTCGGGTTTCCAGTATTTATTGTCGTTTTGTAAGCCATTGGTCGAAAAAGAGACAAGGTGTCCTGGTATTACTTTAAAAATATCCTTAAAGGATGTTTGTGCATAAGTATTTTTAAAATGGAAAAAAGTATCGATTAGTTTCTCTTCAGAAAGAGCCGGTTTTACCAGTCTCGATTTGACTAATCCGAATTCATGGGAAGCGAATATCAGTTTATAATCGGCAAACCAATAAACCAAAGGCCTGGTGCCGATGTGATCGCGAATCAAATAAACCTCATTCTTATGATGATCGAAGATCATAGCGGCGAAATCGCCGTTGATGTGGTTGGCACAATCCGTTCCCCAAAGTTTGAAGGCTTTTGCCAATGCTTCCTCCGGTGAACCATAATCAAAAGTTCCATTTAATGGTCCCTTATTATAAATCCGGATATCGGCAATCACAAGAAGTTCTTCATCAGAATAAATCCTGGCTTTGGGTCTTCTTTCTGGATGGTGGCAAAAGCCCAATGCTACATTTTTATAAAGAAACGTCTGTTTGGCGAAACCCTCCCAACCGACAGCATCTGACAATGCTTCAATTTCATGGGGGGGGATCGGCTTTCTTTCTAAATCAATAATTCCGAAAATAAAACTCATACTTTGAATATTTCTTTGTATTCGACAGATCCTTTTGGAGTGATATAGATGTCATTTGCAACAAGCCAGGCGTGGGCAATCAAATTTTTTCCATCATTTAATTGGAGGCTATAATACATGACTATCTACACGGTCAACGCTCCTGACTCGTCAATATATCCGAATTCTTTCATCGTGTCATAGTTGTATTCTACGATACGGTCAATTTGGTCTTTTGAAAGGTAATCTCTGTAGTTTCCGATTTTTCCTTTCCAGAAAAAATGCTGGCACAATTGTGTTTTTTCTTTGAAACCATTTTCTTCTTCCATTTGTTGCAACAGTTTAAAATCACTATTGATAATGGCCCGTTCCAATCTTTTTTCATCGTATTCCAACTCTAAAAACGTAATGATGGAACCAAAGGTTTCCATTGGCTTTCGGATCATATCTTCATATCGAACAAAATGAACTGGGATTAACGTTTGATTTTTCCAGCTTTGTACATGGCTTTTCCAGGATAGTAATTTTTGACGAAGTTGCCCGGCTTTTTGCCCGGGAAGAAAAGATTTTTCGTCTAATAGAAAATGGATGGTCTTATCCAGCTCTTCTGCATTATGGTTGGAAAAGGATACGCAAACATCCATTGGATTGCGTACAAAATATACGGCATATTTGCTGATTTTTTCAGGAAAGATTGGTTCTCCATCATTATTAATGATGTAGGCATCATGTGCTTTTTTATAACAAATTTCTCCTTTTTGCTTTGCTTTTTCCGATAAGGCACAATACATTTCCGGACGATAAAGGTCAACTTCTTCTCCTGTCATTTCAGAAGGATCAAGTCCGATTTGAAATTCAAAATCTGTTCCACTGGATGCAATGGAGGCCGATTCTATGGTTCTTAACTGAATGGGCTTGATGGCGTTTTTTTTGTAATTAGACAAAAACAAACGAAACCATGTGTTGCCCGATTTTGGATAAGACACGATCCATACCAGATTTTTCATAAATCAATCTTTTCCTTTATAAACTTCGCTGTACCATAAATATCACATATTTGAGGTCTTAATATAAAGGTTACTTTTATGTTGGAGGCGATAGCGAGTAGTTGTTTGAAATAGTACTTTTCGGTCTCAGGCATGCCATTTAGAAAAGATTTCCTATAAATTTGGTTTCGTAGGATGTTGTATTTTTCGATTCCTTGAATATTAAATGATTGATAGGCACTTTGATTGTGAACGCCTAATACGATTAGGTGGTCCAGCTGATGTTCATGGCTGGAATTTGGATAGGGAATAGTATACTTCTCGAGTGTTGGCCGAATTCTTCTTATGTCTTTGCTTCTTACTATATTTAGCTTTTGGAGGGAGTCTTCCCACAATTTCAGTTTTGTTTTTAATGGAACCAATTTCACTGTCGAATCTTCAATGGTGATAGGAGTAATATCATCGGAAATAAAAGTTGCTCCTTCTTGCTGGCAAAAAGCTGCAGTAACGGAAGATTTCCCAGATCCGGACGAGCCACAGACAAGAATGCCTTTGCCATTCATGCAAAAGGCACTTCCATGGAATGAAAGCATCTTTTTTTGGTGCAACACAGCTCCTAATACGGATCCGTTTAGAAAAAGCATGACAGAATCGTCATCGGTATTTTCATAAAGTTGAACAGTAATTTTACTTCCGTCCTCAACAAAATATTTCGCTGTATTGCGAATATCTATATAAAACTCTCTCTCCCCAATCTCCAGATGAGGTCGGGATAAAATGGGTAAAGACACATGCTGCACTTGCCCTTTACAATTTTCAATCAAGACATCATTTAGAGGATAATCTTGAAACATTATGAAGGATTATACGTTCCATCCTCAGCGTCACCTACCCATGCACCGCTTTTAGTTTCTTTCAGATCCAAATCAAAGACCTCCGGTGTTTCCCAGATTTTTCCCCCAATTTCTTCGTTTTGCATTGTTTTGTTTCTTTTTGTTTATAAATCACGCCTGCATAATACACTTGGTTACACTAAAAAACATTTTCTATTTGTTGCAAATTTATATCCATAATCTCATATATCAAACATTTATATACTATTTTATTTGAGATTATTTTTTGTAATGAGATCAGAGTCGATCACTTTATCCAAAAAAGCCTTTACCTCTTTTGTACATTGCTCTTCAGTCACATCGAATTCCGACAATAGCTGTTGGGATGATTTCCGAGAAACTTTTAGGTTCCTCTATCAACTCCCAAATACGTTTGCCTACCTGGTTCAAGCCAAAATACTTCCCTTTCTCAAGATGCATCATCACCTGATTATCGTCCAATTCACCATCAATGATATTGGAGTTTCTGCTATACTTTTTCATAAATGAATAATTTTAAACAATTCTATTTCCTATACTCAGATTCATACTGTTAAATTACCATCAGAATCTATATTTAGTTAAATATCATTACATCAGAAGTTTTTGCACTATATTTTTAATAACATACATTGTATTATTAGTATACAATCATATATGATAACTGAAATCAGAAAAAAACATTCCCGGAAAGAATATATCATGTTCACTGAAGCATGGTCTTTTATGGCTTTATCAAGAATCCTGATTCATTGTGACGGAAGGGACAACGAAATATTCACTGTTGTCACTCGTTTTTTAGTGTGATTTATTTCTGTTTTAAACATCATGCAATCAGAACTAAAAATATTATGAAAGACACCGTACTTATGTTTTTTTATATATTTGTTCCGAAACTTAAGACTTGAGCAGTATATTAATCAAAACCTAAATTGTTACAATTATGAAAAATAGAGAAAAAAACAAACTCAACGAAGTTTGGGAAACCCCGGAGATTACTGTGCTGAATGTGAACGAAAAAACAGAAAACGGATTTAGTGGTAGTTCTGATGGGGAAGATATTGGAAGTTAAATTTCCATTAACAAGCGATAAGTACAGCATGATTTTGTATCGATGGTTGTTTTATGTCATAATTTCTAATTTGTGGTGGTGTATTTTTAAAAAAATAGAATATTTGTGGTGGTATATTTCCGACAAACAGTTATATTTGCAGTAAATAACCAAAATCAGTATAATGAAAAGTAAGAATCTCTATTTTTCGAGAGATATTGATCTCCACCTAAAAAAATGGAAAGAGGATATACATCATAAGCCTTTGTTGCTACGTGGTGCTCGAAAGGTTGGAAAATCATCTGCAGTGAGGCACTTAGGTGAGACATTCGAGTATTTTTTGGAAGTGAACTTTGAACGTAATCCGGATGTTAAACAGCTATTTAGTGCTTCGCTAAGTCCCAAAGAAATTTGCAGCAAATTGTCTGCAGTATATAATTTACCTATTCAACCAAATAAAACGCTTGTGTTTTTCGATGAGATTCAGGCTTGCTTACCTGCTATTGCTTCGCTGCGTTTTTTTTACGAAGAATATTCCGAATTGCATGTCGTTGCTGCAGGATCGTTGTTGGAATTCGCATTGCAGGAAATACCTTCTTTTGGAGTTGGCCGCATACGCTCATTGTATATGTATCCATTTTCGTTTAATGAGTTTTTGCAAGCGCAAGGTTTGAATGGGTTGATTGAAGATAAACGTTGTGCAACGATTGATCATCCACTATTGGAACTCCTTCATAAAAAATTAACAGATCTTTTGCGGACTTTTTTGTTGGTTGGAGGTATGCCAGAGAGTGTAAAAACCTGGATTGAGAAATCTGATTATTTAGCTTGTCGGCATGTGCAAAATGATATTATAGAAACCTATATTGATGATTTTGCAAAGTATAAAAAAAGAATTTCACCAATGATTTTACAGCAAACACTTCGTTCGGTAGCCTTGCAATCGGGTTGTAAGTTTGTTTATTCGCAAGTTTCGCATGATATGGAATCGATAAAGATAAAAGAGGCTTTGGACTTGCTTTCAATGGCGGGAATTATTATGCCGGTTACACACACGGCTGCTAATGGTGTGCCGTTAGGTGCAGAAGTAAATACTAAATTTCGCAAGTATCTTTTTATGGATACTGGATTATTGCAAAGGTTACTAAATCTTGATATGGGCAACATCTTTCTTTCCTCGGATATTAATTTAGTAAACAAAGGGACATTGACAGAAGTTTTAGTTGGTTTAGAGATATTGAAATATGGAAGTTGTTATGAACGTCAGGAACTATATTATTGGATACGGCTTGATAAAGGGGCTCAGGCAGAAGTTGACTATGTAATGTCAAACAGTGATGTTATCATTCCAATCGAAGTGAAGGCAGGAACAAAAGGTTCTATGCAAAGTCTTAATAGGTTTATGGAGTTGAAAAAAGCAGGGCTTGGCATTCGTACTTCAATGGAAAATTTTGGGAGGATTGGCCATATTGAAATTTATCCGTTGTATGCTATTGAAAACTTTTCGTTTATCAAGCCTACCGCAATATTAGAGACAAAAGAGGATGCCATCTTGACTATTTAAAGTCTTAATGAATCGTTAGCCATCTCGGTTACTACTTTATTTTCAAAATTGTAGAGTTTCACATAGGTTTGTGAAGTGATATTATCGTTTTGTGGTGTAATAATAATAAAATTCATCGTGGTCCCCCCATTCAGGTTATGATCAATCCAGGTTCCTGAATTTGCATAAATTGCTTTTTTTTCATTGTGGGTTTTTAACGCTTCAATTTTAGAATTATGAGTGTGCCCAAAAACAACAATTCTCTTGTTAGAGTTAGGATTCATAAAATATTGTATTACGGCCATTGTATCTGTTCCGGTTGAAGAACCGGCAAATTTGAATGCATAACTGGTAGGTATAGGTACAGCAACATTATTTTGAATACATCTCTCAGCCCATGAATTTTGAATCCCATTAAAAAGTTTAACTTGAATAAGTCCTCCCTGCGTTTTTTGGAAAGGTATAAGATCATCGACGGAATAAGTATCGGTAAATCCATCGACGTTAGTTATAATCATTTTTTCATTAAAATGATTTTCAATAGGAAATTGGTTTACCCACCACATCCAAATACTCCAATAGCCATAAAGCAGCATCTGACTTTCTTCTCCTGAAATATTAGGTGTTATTGTTGGTGGAATATCAGTGCTTTGTGTACAGGATTGTATAACATGTTGGACTGCATATCTTGTAAAAAAATAGCCTGGAGGTAATATGGTTCCAGGAGCGACATCCTGATTTGAAATAGGATCAGGGGCACAAATGAAATTGTAACGATGGCCGTGTTCAATTGCAATTTCAGGATAACCGGAAGGAGAATAAGTTCCCACTCCTCTTGCATCGCGAGCTTGGTTGATTCCCGGAAGGATGCGTTCAACATTCTCTGATGTGATTGCTAAGTCATGATTGCCCGGGATATACGTTACTAAAATTTTATTTCCCTGAATTATTTGATTAAATTTATCAATAACCCCTTTATTTGTTATTGATATACGATTCACAAAATCAGCCTGATCTTTTCCATTATATGTATTTGTAGTAGCAGGTATATACCACTCATCAAGCATATCGCCTGCAATAACAAGTTCTTTTACATTACGTGACACCCTTATTTGTTCCAAAAATTCTTTGAGAGGTTCCAGATTATTATTAATTTCCGAGTAGCTTATGTCAGCTCCAAGGTGTAAATCGCTGATTACAACGATTAAATTTCTTGTTTCGCTATCAGTATTAAATATGTCAAAAACTTTAATATTTTCTTTTTCACAGGATGTAAATAGGCAAATAATAATAACCATTAATCCTATTAAATTTAAAGGCAAATTTTTTTTCATAAATAATTTGTTTCGTTTTTATAGTGGTGTCTGTTCTATTGTAATAGATGATTGTACAACTTAAAGATAAATAATTTATTTTTAAGTTATGGCCAAATATATCAAATCTTCTTTTTCGTATTTTTTTACACCCGGCTTCTCTCTCTTTATCTTCCAACTATTCATTGCATCCTTTGACGTTAGATGTGGATTATCATTTAGAAAATCTCTCATATAAGTATTATATTCAAATTGAGGTGTGATAATTAATAGAGCGATTGAGATTTTATCAATCGCTCTATTGCTTAATTTTTTTGAGTTGCAAAAAACTACAACAGTTTCACAGGGATACATATGTCAAAGATAAATTTATGTTTAGTATCTTCTTCCGGTGAATTGTAGTACAACTCATATGGGTATCCTTCCCCAGGTTGATACCCACTTTCAGTAAACCATAAACACATTGTATTCCACGCTTTTTCAAACCCTTTCTCATCAATTTCAAAATGACCTACAGCATATTTTCCGTTTTTTAATTTCATTTTGCCGATTTCGCCATCAATTTTTACATCATTTGTGACAGTAATACAAGCACTTTGACGAACTTGTTCAATTGCTATTACAGATGGATCATCATGATAAACTGTAATTGTTTTTGTTTCTGGAAAATTTAATAGACCTCGTGGGCCAGCCCATTTCATCAGTTTTTCATATGCTTTACCAATTTGGTTAAATTGACCTGTGTGTCGACAGTAAACAACATTCAATTCGGGCATTTCTTTAATTTCAACTTTTGTGTTCATAATAATAAATTTTGAGTGATTAATTTGATTTGAATTATCACTGCAAAGTTGTACTCTAAAATTGGAGTTAAGTTGATTTATCTTGCGAGCCAGTTGACCATCCTTGCTATAATATAAACCATCTTTAGCAAAAACCGCTTTTTCTGTTTCCCTGAATTCTTTGGCAGTTAACCCGAAATATTTACGAAATGTACGGCTAAAATGGGATACGCTGCCAAACCCACAGTTATGTGCAATTTCGTTTATTGAAATATTTTCTTCACTTCTAAGTTGCTGAGCTGCTTTTTCTATTCGTATTCGTTGTATAAAAGTATTTAGTGTTTCATTTGTTAAACTTGAAAAAATACGGTGAAAATGAAAGGGTGAAAAACAAGCAATTTTAGCAACTTTATCGAGCGTTATCTCTTCGTCTAAATGTTTTTCAATATAGTCTGTCACCCTATTAATTCTTGATATGTATTCTTGTCTGCTTCTGTCTTTTGTATTCATATTTTGCGAAAATGGAGTGTTTAAAAAGATAAGGCTCTTTGTATACAAATTTAATTATTTTTCCCAAAACCGATTGGTAACTCTAATAGTTTAAATAAAGGGAATCGTACCATTAAAATCAGTTAAATATTTGTTTTGTTTCCATAAATCACTATATTTGTAGAAAAATAGAAATAAAATGAATTTTATTGAGTTTAGAAATAGTTTTATTGAAGTCGGATGTGTAGCTACTCATCAGATTATGGCGCAATACCCGGACTTCAATTCAAATAACTTGACTCGATGGATAAAGCAAGGATTGTTGGTAAAGCTACGTCAGGGATTTTATTCGTTTCCAGAACTGAAAGGACAATCTGATTTTGCGCTCTATATATCGAATCGCATTTATAAGCCGTCGTACATTAGCCTGCATACGGTACTTGCTTTTTATGGAATTATCCCCGAATCCATAACTCAGATTACAGGGGTGTCGTCGTTAAAGACGGCAGAGTTTCAAAATAATTTTGGCATTTACTCTTACAAAACAATAAAGGAGGAACTTATGTTTGGTTACGAATTAAAACCTTTCGGCAATCGAACAATTCATTTTGCGCACTCCGAAAAGGCATTGCTTGACCTACTATACCTCTATCCATTTTACAATACAGAGGAGGAGTTGGCAGATTTGAGGCTTGATGAAGATTATATGGAGAACGACATTAATATTGAAAGGCTTGATGAATATGCTAAGTGTTTTGATAACAAAGCACTCACAAAGCGAATAGAACTAATGAAAAAAATATACGGAATATGATAGATTTAGAACAGATAAAGGGCTATTCCCCGATTGAACTTCGTGATAATGCCACTTTTCAAAAATATATGGTGAAGGAGTATATTCAACTTATGATACTCGATTTTATATCAACATCGTCCTATATTCAAAAAGTAGTTTTCATCGGAGGCACTAACCTTAGACTTGTAAAAGGCATTGACAGATTTTCGGAGGATTTAGATTTTGATTGCAAAAATCTATCGCAGGAAGATTTTATGAAGATGACCAATGATATACTAACCTTTCTGCAACGCTCAGGACTTCGTGCCGAAACCCGTGATAAGTCAAATGATAAACTCAAAGCATTTAGACGAAACCTATATTTTCCTGAACTCCTATTCGAGCTGGGTTTATCGGGGTATCGAGAAGAGCGTTTTTTGATTAAGGTTGAAAGCCAAGATCAAGAGTTTGAGTATAAGCCGCAAATTGTCAATATAAAGCGTGCGGGATTCTTCTTTCCATTCCTTGTGCCGTCAGATTCAATTCTTTGTGCAATGAAGCTATCTGCCTTGTTGACACGTCAAAAAGGACGAGATTTTTATGATGCAATGTTCTTGTTGGGGCAAACAGAACCGGATTATAAATATTTAGCAATAAAGAGAAGTATTCACAATAAGGAGGAACTAAAAGAGACTTTAACAAGAACTACTGAGAACACAGACCTTAAAAAGAAATATCGTGAGTTTGAGCATCTGCTGTTTAATAAGGCAAATGCAGAAAAGGTGTTACGTTTCGGAGAGTTTGTAAAAGAGTTGTAGTCTATTGACACGCAGAATACAACGTTTTCATAAATTCCTTTTTGCATAAACAATAGTTAACTGTGGCTCATTAAATCAAAAATAGCTAACAAGTCTATTTTTCAACTGTTAGCCATTCTTTTTGTACCCGGAGCCGGGGTCGAACCGGCACAGCCTTGCGGCTACTGGTGTTTGAGACCAGCGCGTCTACCAATTCCGCCATCCGGGCAAATGTATGTTTGATAGACACCAATTGTTGAATTGGGATGACAAAGATATGTAAATATTTTTATAGTGCAACGAAAATTTACCTGTTAATAATCTGCTATTTGTGCGAGGGCAATTGCGGTCATGGCTTCCACAATGACGGGAACTCTGAGCGCAAAGCAGGTATCGTGGCGTCCCGGTATAGAAAACTCTTCTACCTTACCCGTTTTAAAATTAAAACTTTCCTGAGGCTTTCTGATGCTTGATGTGGGTTTAACAGCAACTCTGAAATATATTTGATTTCCGTTTGTAATACCTCCATTGATTCCCCCACAGCCATTTGTTGTTGTCTCCCCATGTGCATTTTTTATACAATCGTTATGTTCGGAACCTTTCATTTGCGCGGCTTTAAATCCGTCTCCAAATTCTATTCCTCTTATACCGGGAATGGAAAATATTGCATGGGAAATTATTGATTCAACTGAGTCGAAAAAAGGTTCTCCAAGTCCTACGGAAACATTATTACATTGACATGCAATAATTCCTCCCAGTGAATCTCCCTCCTGTACCGTAAGCGCGATAAGCTGCTCAATTTTGTCCCATTTTTCTGCCGGAATTTCTCCTACTTCAACAAGTTTTGCCTCTACAAAAATAGGGGAGATAAGTTTTTTTGCAATTACTCCGGCTGCAACCAGTGGTAATGTCATTCTTCCTGAGAAAATACCTCCTCCGGTTTGTGTGAAACCATATTTTATTTTTGAGACGAAATCAGCATGTCCGGGACGCGGGATATCCATAACTTGCAGGTATTCCTCCGGATTGATATTATTGTTTTTGAAAACTATTGTGATTTTTTCTCCTGTCGTTTTATTCGAAGAGATACCCTCTTTAATCTCAGGAATGTCATCCTCAATGCGTGTAGTGGTACCTGTTGCTCCGCTTTTGCGTCTAAGTATATCGGAGATTAAATCTTCAACACTTAAGGGAATTTCGGAAGGAACACCAGTAATCGTTATTCCTATTTCCGGGGCATGGGATGTTCCAAATATTTCCAGTTGAAATTTATTTCCAAATACATTCATATTTTTTTCTGTAATGAAGCCAATAATTTCTTAAAGGTAGGGAAAGATTTGTTTATACACTCAACATCGTCAATTTCAACTATATCGTCTGACAGAAGGGCGGCGATTGAGAGAGCCATTGCCAATCTGTGGTCTCCGTGTGAAGAAACCTTTCCACCATTTAGTTTAAAGGAATAATTTCCGTGTATGGTCATCACATCTCCATCTATATTTATTTGGGCCCCAAGTTTTTTAAATTCCTCATAAAATGTAACTGCTCTGTTGCTCTCTTTGTTCTTCAGGCGGTTGAGGCCTCTGATGGTGCTTTCTCCATCTGCGCGTAAAGCCAGAAGGAGTAGGGGCGGGAATAGGTCTGGTGTATTTGTAATGTCAAAATCAAAGGGACATATTATTGATTTTCTTACACTTATATCTCCATAAGTCTCATCATGAAGAATATCTGCACCACACTGATCCAAAACATCATAAATGGCGGCATCGGCCTGAAATGAATCAACATTCATATCCGGAAGTTCAACATCCCCAAGTAATGCTCCTGCTACCATGAAGAAAGAGGCTGAACTCCAATCTCTTTCTGAGATAAGAAACGCCGATTCTGGCTTTTGCCCCCCTTTGATACTAAGGTTCAGAGTTCTTTTGTCTTCGGAAGAAGTGTAATCAATCACAATTCCAAAGTCCTTTAAGATATTGATAGTTAGTTCTATATATGGTACACTGGTTGCGTTTTCAACTTTGATGGTACTATTTTCAGGACAAAGAGGCAGTGTCATTAAAAGTCCTGAAATAAGCTGAGATCCTCCTTCTCCGGATATCTCAATATCTCCTCCATGAATTTGTCCGGATACGATTGCCGGAAGGTGTGTCCCGTCAGTGTATTTGACCTCAATCCCCAGTTTTTTCAGGGCATCTGAATGTTGATTTAAGTCTCTTCCAATTAGGGTTTTTTCTCCTGATATTGTCACATCATTCTTTGATATTCCTGCAAGTGGAATACAGAGTCTGGAAAGTAATCCTGATTCTCCCACAAAAATATTCTCAGGAAAATCACGGTTCCCTGTGATTTTGAGAGAGATATCGTCATATTCAACCTTTGCTCCCAATTGCCTTGCAACAGATAATGCAGAATTTATATCATCGCAGGATTCTATGCATGAAAGTTCGCTCTGACCTTCTGAAAGGGTGGCTGCAATAATGAACCTTTGCGTAAAACTCTTAGATGCTGGTATGTAAACTTTTCCGGACAGGATTTTTTCTTCAGGATAGACAAAGTCGTAAAAAGTGTATTGTCCTGGTGCAGTTTCTCCCCCTCTGAATGGGGTTATATATATAAAAGGAGCACCTGCTTTAAATGATGATATGCGGGAGAACTGTCCTATTTCCCCCATTGCAAAAGCAATCAGTTTTTTGCTGTCATAATATTTATAGAGGGAAAGAACTCTGTCGGCATCCTTTTTATCGTGTGCTGTTGTAACAATTTTTACAATATCGGCCCCTTTATGGATACACCTGTCTGTAATTTTTTTTAGAATATTCAGAGGTTCGGTTTCAAAATAATTATGATAAGACAGGATTATCTTGCATCCCTTGTTCATGGCCAGTTTTATGAGCCAATCCTGGGATTTCTCTTCAAAATCAATATCCAGGTCTATAAAATCAGTCCCTGAGAGAATTGCCATGGAAAGGGCCTCTACGGCTTCTTTTGTATCTTCATCTTCTTCGCATCTATATGTGGCTATTAAAAGGGAATTTCTTTTTATACTGAAAATCTCTTTTATCTCGTCATTATCCAACTCACATTCATCCAAACGGACTTCAACGGCATCTTCATCGCGCGTCTCTGCCATGAATTGACAATACAAACTGTCAACATCTTTCAATGAGTAACAAATTTTTCCCATATTAATTTAAAAATCTAAAGATAGAGACTTTAGTTCTTCTATGGAGAGAAGATGTTCTTTTACTGAGCCTATTTTTGTAGGGAGTATGAAATGAATTTTATTTCCCTCTTTTTTCTTGTCTTTGGAAATCGCATCATACAGTTTGGATATTTCGACAGGAGAAGTAACCGGAAGAGATAAAGATTTATAGTCTGAAATAATATTTTCCAATGTAATTGTATTAAGTATTCCAAGTTTTGTTGAAATTTTTGAAGCAATGATTGTTCCTATGCTGACAGCTTCTCCGTGAGTGACTTCATCAGAATTTTTCTCGATAGCGTGAGCAAAAGTATGTCCAAGATTAAGTAATCTCCTCTTGTCCTGTTCATATATATCTTTATTAACTATTTTGCATTTAAGCTGAGCGGTTCTTTTGATTAAACCGCTAAGCTCCGGTTCAATACTTTTATTGTATAGTGGATTTCTTTTGAATAAGGATATAGCTTTATGATACATCTTCTCATCTGAGATAATAAATGTTTTCAGCATCTCAGCAATTCCGCAATTATAGTTTTTCTGATCTAAAGTTGAGAGAAAGCCTGGATATGAAAATATAAAATCAGGAAGGGTTATGGTTCCCACCATATTTTTATATGAGAGAGTATTTACTCCGTTTTTACCCCCGATTGCCGCGTCCACCTGGGCCAGGAAGGTTGTGGGAACAAAACCAAATTGTACCCCTCTTTTGTAGATGGAAGCAGTAAATCCGGTTATGTCGGTTATTATACCTCCTCCGATACCGAGAATAAAACAGTCCCGGTCCGCTCCCAATTCTATCAAGTTTTTAATAATGATATCAACTGTCTCAATTTTTTTATTTTTTTCTGATGCCTCAATTATGACTTTAGTAAAGGGTAGAAAGTTTCCATAAAGAAAATCCACCTTTTTGTCAATAATGGCAAAAACTTTCTTTCCTTGAAGAAGGGGAGGTAATTCATCAAGATTAAGACTAAAAACAATATCTTTATAAATGTTCACAATTATATATAATGAGAGCACAGTTTTAAGCTGTGCTCTCTTATTTGATTTAAATTATTCTTCAATTGATCCGGCAACAACATTTGAAACAAGAGCTCTTAAGCGTGTTACACTACCTACATCATAAGGGTGAACCCTGTTTGTTAAAAGAATTACTGCAGTTTTTGAGTCAATGTCTATTACCATTGATGTTCCGGTATATCCTGTGTGGCAAATTGTTCTTGTAGGATGGAAAAAGTCACCTTTAATTCCTGCTGCGACGCTACGGTTATCCCATCCGAGAGCGCGACCGATGTGAGGTGCAATTTCTACGGGAACAGTTACCATTTTTTCGACTGTTAAGTCTCCAAGTACTCTATGTCCGTTTATTTCACCACCATTCATAAGGGCTGCAGCTATCACTGCAAGATCTTCGGCACTTGAGAATACACCTGCATTTCCGGAATTTCCAAGGTTAATTCTTCTCGCAATCGGATCATGAACTTTTCCAACCAAAGGAAGTCCATCTTCTTGTACAGTTGTAGGAGCACAAAGAGCAAGAATTTCTCCGGTAGGATTGTAGCAGGTATGTTTTAACCCTAGCGCATCAAATACGTTTTCCTGAACATAGTCGCATAACTTTTGTCCGGTTATGTTTTGAAGGATATTTTGAAGTGTAATGAAGTTCAGACAACTGTACATATAGTCTGTACCAGGTTTGAATCTTCTTCCCGTTTCTGTTGCAATATGTTTGATAAGGGAGTCAGGACATCCTTCACCGTATTTTGCTACAAATGTGTTCATATTGATATAAGGAATGACTCCTGAAGAGTGAGTTAATAAGTGTATAATTCTTACTGGAACCCTTTCTCCTGTTGTATCATTTATCCATGGTGCATAATTAGGAATGTACATTGCAACACTATCTGAAAGGCGAACTTTTCCCTTCTCCACCATCTGCATAAAAGCTAATGTAGTACCTACACATTTACTTACTGAAGCGAGGTCGAATACCGTATTTGTTGTCATTGCAACAGTGTCAGGTATAACCGATTTATTACCATATGCTTTTAGATAGACCAATTTGCCGTCTCTAACAACTGATATAACCGCTCCGGGAACGGTACCTTCAGCAATAGCATTATTGATTATCCCGTCAACCATGGATAATTTTTCAGAATTCATTCCCATTGATTCGGGAGATGCTTTTTCAAGCCCAGCAGAGTTATTAATACCGCAAGAAGACAAAAGCAATAAAAAACTTAATGAAAGTAGGATGGATAGTTTTTTCATATTATTGAATTATAACGTTTTATAATGTTCAAAAAAGTATAACAAATATACTAATTAATTTGAAAAATTTTTCTCTACATAATCGATATAGGCCTTGTTTATCCACTTTACCCCACCTATTGTAGGATAATCCCCGGAAAAATACCAATCTCCGTGATGATTTGGACAGGATGCATGCAATCCTTCCAGACTCTGATATACAATTTGTACTTCAGCGTGTGTGTTGTTCGGAGTAAGAAGTTCGGCTATTTTTGAAGAAATATCTTCAGTTGTAAATGGTGCATATATGTTTTTTACATAATTGACAAGATCTACTTTTCCTGCTTCAATTTGTTCTTTTGCGAGAGTATAGTTTTCAAAGATTACCTGCTGCATTCCACGCTCAACAAGCAGAGAGATTGCGGCTCTAAAGGCAATGAATTCTCCCATACTCGACATATCTATTCCATAACAGTCGGGATATCTAACTTGAGGAGAAGATGATACTACAATTATCTTTTTAGGATGCAGACGATCCAATATTTTTATTATACTTTGTTTAAGAGTGGTTCCGCGCACAATACTATCATCTATTACTACCAAATTGTCTATATCTGGTTCAATAGTCCCATAGGTAATGTCATATACGTGAGCGGCCATATCGTTGCGGGTTTTTCCTTCAGCGATAAATGTTCTTAATTTTATATCCTTTATTGCTACTTTTTCGCTGCGAATGCGTCGGGAAAGAATTTCTGTCAGTTGGGATTCATTAAGGCTTTTCCTGAGAGATATGATTTCATTTTTCTTTTCAATATTCAAATAATCTTCCATACCCTGCAACATACCATAATAAGCGACTTCAGCAGTATTGGGAATGAAAGAGAAAACAGTGTGTTGAAGATCGTGGTCAATGGCCTTTAAAACCGGTTCAACTAATTTTCTTCCAAGATTTTTGCGTTCCTTATATATTTCGGCATCACTCCCTCTGGAAAAATAAATTCTCTCAAATGAGCATGCACGTTCCTGTTTTGGTTCCAGGATTTGCGAAAATTTCACCTTTCCGGCTTTAGTGATCATTATAGCTTGTCCTCTTTCCAACTCGACAACCTTTTCGAAAGGGACATTCATTGCTGTCTGAATTACCGGTCTCTCGGATGCTACTACAACAATCTCCTGATCAGCATAATAAAATGCAGTACGAATCCCCCACGGATCACGTACACAGAAAGATTCCCCACTTCCAGTCATCCCACACATGGCATATCCTCCATCCCAGAGTGGAGTGCATTTTTTAAGGAGGTTTGCAATTTCCATTCTGTTGTCAATCGCCTGCGTAATATCCAGATCCTTGAGGCCTTCTTTCTTGCACTGCTTATAAAGATATTCAACCTCCATATCGAGTAGATGCCCCATTTGCTCAAGCATTATGAATGTATCGGCAAGGGTGCGTGGATGCTGTCCCATTGCAGTAAGATTTGCAAAAAGCTCATCGACGTTTGTAAGATTGAAATTGCCGCATAGTAGCAGACTTTTTGCACACCAGTTATTTCTTCTCAGAAACGGGTGTACATATTCAATTCCGGATCTTCCGGTTGTGCTGTATCTGAGATGCCCCAAATAGAGTTCTCCGGCAAATGCCAGATTATTTTTTGCATAAACTGGGTTTTCAAGATTTTTTGCAGAGACTTCTTTATAATTGTTGTGTATTTTATCGAATACTTCCGTAATAGCTTCTGTTCCCAGAGATCGTTCACGATTTATGTATTCCTCTCCAGGGTTGACATCCAGTTTTACGCATGCTACTCCGGCTCCTTCTTGCCCACGATTGTGCTGTTTCTCCATCATTAGATAGAGTTTTTGAAGCCCATACATCCATGTTCCGTATTTTGTGTAATAATAATCGAGAGGTTTGAGAAGTCGAATCATTACGATGCCACACTCATGTTTAAGCTGTTCCATATTTTTGAGAGATTATTCGGGGGCAAAGGTAAAAAATCCCGCCATAACAATAGATGTTAAATATAAAAAAATGAGCTATTCTCCAAACAAGAACAGCTCACTTAATTGAATAATATAAATTATTCGTTTGTTTCTTTATTTGCGCGAGGGCGACGATCTCCACGATCATTACTGCTACGTCTCCTATCGTTGGTGCGGCCACCACTACGACGACGATCACCATGATCACCGCGTGGGCGGTTGCCTTGGTGTTCACCTGTAGTTGAAGCATTTGCTGCTATGCCTGCATTAGGAGATAAGTCACGTTTGCCGTAAACTTCACCGTTGCAAATCCATACTTTTATACCTAATAAACCAACTTTTGTATTGGCTTCGGCTAAAGCATAGTCGATATCTGCACGGAAAGTGTGAAGAGGCGTACGACCTTCTTTATATAATTCGCTTCTTGCCATTTCTGCACCACCCAAACGACCGCTGATCAATACTTTGATACCTTCAGCGCCCATTCTCATTGTTGAGGCGATAGACATTTTTATGGCTCTACGATAAGAAACTCTGCCTTCTACCTGACGTGCAATATTGTTGGCCACGATATTAGCATCAATTTCAGGACGTTTTACTTCAAAAATATTGATTTGAACATCTTTGTTGCAGATTTTCTTTAATTCTTCTTTAAGTTTATCTACTTCTTGTCCTCCTTTACCAATGATAACACCTGGACGAGCAGTATGAATAGTTACTGTAATAAGTTTCAAAGTACGTTCAATAACTATCTTTGATAAGCTTGCTTTTGCAAGACGAGTATTAAGATATTCACGAATCTTTGAATCTTCAAGAATTCTGTTAGCATAATCTCCGTACCAGTTAGAGTCCCAGCCGCGGATGATACCTATTCTGTTGCTTATAGGATTAGTTTTTTGTCCCATATTATTCTTCCTCCTTTACTGGTTTATTCTTAACACCAAGTATGATAGTCACGTGATTTGAACGCTTGCGGATGCGAGCTGCGCGACCTTGTGGTGCTGTACGGATACGTTTTAATGAACGGCCTTGTCCAACCATGATTGATTGAATAATAACATTGCCGTTTTCTAACTCTTTACGATCAGCTTCATTTTTGGATTCCCAGTTTGCAATAGCACTGCGAACACATTTTTCTAAACGAATTGAAGCCTCTTTCTTTGAATATTTTAGAATATCCAAAGCATGGTTTACCTCCTCACCTCTTATGATATCTGTAACTAAACGCATCTTACGAGGTGAAGTAGGAACATCATTCAGCTTAGTAATAGCTGTCTGTTTCTTTATTTCTTTTAGCCTATCGGCCATTTCTCTTTTTCGAGCTCCCATTGTAATCTCTTTATTAATTTATTAACGATTACCCGAGTGACCTTTAAAGGTGCGTGTCGGTGCAAATTCGCCGAGTTTATGACCAACCATATTCTCTGTAACATATACCGGAACAAACTTGTTTCCGTTATGAACAGCGATAGTGTGTCCTACGAAGTCGGGGGAAATCATACTGGCGCGAGACCAAGTCTTGATGACTTCTTTTTTCTTACCACCTTCATTCATGGCAAGAACTCTTTTTTCCAAACTGTCCTGAATATAAGGACCTTTTCTTAGTGAACGACTCATAATCTTCTAAAGTTTTATTCCGTTATTTTTTCCTTCTTTCTATAATGAAATTATTAGAAGTCTTCTTAGGGTTACGAGTCTTGTATCCCTTAGCCAGTAAGCCCTTACGAGAACGTGGGTGTCCACCTGATGCGCGTCCTTCACCACCACCCATAGGGTGATCTACAGGGTTCATTACGACACCACGGTTACGAGGTCTGCGACCCAGCCAACGTCTACGTCCGGCTTTACCATGAGACTCTAAATTGTGATCAGGGTTAGATACTGTACCAACAGTAGCGCGACAAGTAACCAAAACCATTCTTGTTTCGCTTGAAGGCAAACGAAGAATAGCATGACCACCTTCACGTGCTGTCAATTGAGCATAGGTTCCTGCACTGCGAGCTATAGCGGCACCGCAACCGGGACGAAGTTCAATGTTATGTACAAGTGTACCTAGTGGAATTTCTGATAGAGGAAGAGTGTTACCTATTTCAGGAGCGATTCCGGAACCGGAGGCAATTACTTGACCTACTTTGATTCCGTTAGGAGCTATGATATAGCGTTTTTCTCCGTCTGAGTATACTACCAAAGCAATGCGTGCACTGCGGTTTGGATCGTATTCGATAGTTTTTACAGTAGCGGTGTATTCGTCTTTATCGCGTAAAAAGTCAATAACACGATACATTTGTTTGTGTCCGCCACCCATATAACGCATTGTCATCTTACCCTGATTATTACGACCACCTGATTTATGGATAGGTGCTAATAATGATTTTTCAGGAGTAGAACATGTGATATCATCAAATGCGCTGATTATTTTATTTCTTTGACCGGGTGTTACCGGTTTAAATTTACGTACTGCCATTGCCTTAAATGTTACTATAGAAATCTATCTTATCATCTCCGGCCAAAGTTACAAATGCTTTTTTATAGTGATTTGTACGGCCTGTTAATACGCCTGCTTTTGTAAAGCGGCTCTTATGTTTTCCGTGGTAGTTAGCAGTATTGACATCCTTTACTGTTACTCCATACATCTGTTCAACCGCACCTTTAATCTCAATTTTATTTGCATAGCGGTCAACAATAAAACCGTAACGACTCAATTTTTCGCCTAGAATCGTCATTTTTTCAGTTACTATTGGCTTAATTATAATTCCCATCGTTCTTTTTATTATTTACGTCTTTCTACGAGAATGTCCTGAACTCCATCAACCAATACCAAATGATTTGCATTCATTAAGATATAAGTGTTGATTTCGTCTATAGTAACAACTTTAACTTCCTGTAGGTTGCGGGACGATAAGTAAATATTGTTTGAATTTTCGGGAAGCACAACAAGAGTTTTTCTACCATAAGCTTTAAGATTTTCGAGAATCTTAATAAAATCTTTTGTCTTGGGAGCTTCCATTGTAAATGGCTCAACAAATGTAATTGCGTTTTCTTTTACTTTATATGATAAAGCGGAGAAACGAGCTAATTGTTTAAGCTTTTTATTTAATTTAAAGCGGTAGTCACGAGGTTTTGGACCGAATACTCTACCACCACCAACATAAATGTTGGATTTGATGCTACCGTGGCGAGCTCCACCAGAACCTTTTTGGCGTACAACTTTTTTAGTACTGAATGATACTTCCCAACGTTCTTTTGTCTTACTTGTACCTTGGCGTTGATTTGCAAGGTATTGTTTAACGTCAAGATAAATAGCATTGTCATTTGGCTCAATGCCAAAGATTGCATCATCAAGAATAACTTCTTTTTCTGATGCTGTTCCATCAATTTTATAAACTGCTAATTTCATAGACGCTTAATCCTCCACAATTACATAAGAACCTTTTGCTCCAGGGATAGAGCCTTTTACTAGTAATAAGTTGTTTTCAGGGATAAGTTTAATCAATTCAAGATTTGTAACCTTAACTCGATCGCCACCCATACGGCCAGCCATTCTCATACCTTTAAAAACTCTTGATGGCCAAGAAGATGCACCCAAAGATCCGGGAGCACGTAATCTGTTATGTTGGCCATGTGTTTGTCCTCCGACTCCGGCAAATCCATGACGTTTTACAACGCCCTGAAATCCTTTACCTTTTGATTCTCCGACAACATCTACCCAAACTGTGTCTTTAAAGACATCAGAAATGGTGATAAGTTCACCTAACTTAAATTCTTGTTCAAAACCTTTGAACTCAACGAGTTTACGTTTAGGTGTGGTTCCTGCCTTCTCAAAGTGCCCTTTTAGGGGCTTGCTGGCGTGCTTTTCTTTAATATCGTCATAGGCAAGTTGTACAGCGGCATAACCATCTTTTTCTACTGTACGAATCTGCGTAACAACACACGGACCAGCCTCAATAACGGTGCATGGAATATTTTTCCCATCAGCACCGAAAACGGATGTCATTCCGATTTTCTTTCCAATTAATCCAGGCATTGGTTGTTAATTTGGTGTAAATTAATATATTATAACTTTCCGCACATTTTTTGCGGGCTGCAAATATACGATTAAAATGTTAATAAACAATAGGTTTTATTAAAACTATCTCTGTTTTATGAATTTCAAATGTTTAATATGCATTATGCAATATCTTTATAAATGCTTGAATAGTTCAGGTTTTTCTAGAAACTATGAAATATCAAAATTAATTATCCGTATTCGCAACTCTGAAAACTTTTTTATAAATCCTAAATATTTTAAGAACTGGTCTGAAACTAAAAAAATAAAATTATTAATTATTTATTATACACTTTAGCTGAAGAGAAAGATTCAGATTATTACTTATTTTAGTAGCCAAAACGATGGCTAATAGCGTGTCAAAAAGTGGGGGTTTGGTGGCTAAACTTTTTTGCTATCTTTACTTCATTAACGACGGATAATAAAACGCGGCGAAATCTTTGCCATTTGTTACCCGCAACACGTTTGATTTTATGAATCATTACTGGATTGGAAATAAATAAAACATGAAGCACCAATAGCAAAATGGAAGACAAAAATTGTAAACAACTTCTTCGAAATCTTGAACAAATTCCAAATGAAGAACTATTTAAAGAAATTTTAAGTAAACAGTTATTTCAAACCTACATAGAAATACTGAAAATCATATCTGGTTTTGGACTTTTAATTGAATGGAGATATTACAAAGATGGAAAGGCCTGGCTTTGTAAAATAACACAAAAAAAGAGAACAATTGTATGGATTTCGCTGTGGGAAAGCTTTTTTAAATCAAGTTTCTACTTTACAGAAAAAACCCGAAATGGAATAGAGAGTTTAAATATTGACGCAAAAATTAAGGCTTCATTTTCAAAAGAAAAACCAATAGGAAAATTAATTCCTGTAATTCTTGATATACAAAATGTTGCTGAATTGGAAAACTTCAAAAAAATAATTGAATATAAACTTTCACTCAAATAATACGGAGGAATAATGCACTTACTTTCAGAATCTGAATTCATTTCACCTGCCGGAACAAGATCAAGAGCTTTCGGAGAAACTTCTGTTGGCGTAAAAAAAACTTTTAATGGATATATAAACCGTTTTATCCAACCCTCTGAAGATGAAATCAGGATGTTGGAGAATATAATGACTTCTAAAATAATACGCAAAAAAGAACATTTTATAGAAATTAACAAAGTGTGTAAAAAAGTGCTTTTCATTTCTAAAGGATATTTTCGGTTTTATCATTTTGATGCTAACGGAAATGAAATAACCAGCGATTTCTATTTTGCCCCATGTTTTATTACTTCCTACACCAGCTTTATAACAGGGAATCCTTCTTTTGTAAATGTTCAGGCGATGATTGACATGGAGGTTCTCGAATTTCAAAAGAGCGATTTATATGAACTTTATCTGCAATATCCAATTATTGAACGACTGGGTCGTCTGATTGCTGAATCAGTTGCCATAACCTCCGAAGAACACTTGTTTTTATTATTAAACCAAACCGCAGAAATGCGCTACAAAAGGCTTCTGGAGCGGAATCCTTACTATGTGAACACTATCCCTTTGCAATACATTGCATCCTATCTTGGAATAACCAAAGAAACCTTGAGCCGGATGCGAAAATCCATTATGTAGTTTTTTTTGATAATTGTCAAAAGAAATCATTTTAATTGTTCGGTAATTTGTGCAATAAAATTAATACGAAATGAAAATGATGACAATTAGCAGTTGGTTTTTTGCATGTATGTTTTTTCTTAGCGCATGCGAAAAAGAAGAAGTCTCGTTTACAAGCGGGGATATTGAGATTAAAATTGAAACAGGAGAAGAGTGGCTGCACGACTTTCCTTTGTTTCTGGGTTTAAATAAAAAAAACCCACCACAATTTGCCGTCTGGATTGAAGATACAAATGGCAACTACATATCGACTGTATTTGTAACCTATAAAATTGCAACCGAAGGCTGGCAGGCGAATAATGGAAACAGGAGAAAAGAAGCTCTGCCTTATTGGTGTCATCAAAGAGGGATTGTTTATGAAGATGGCTTAATGTTGCCAACAAAAGAAAATCCGCTGACAGACGGTATAACCGGAGCAACTCCAAAAGAGAATAAGACGATTAAAATAAATCCCGAAAATCTGGATAAACCATTTGTGGTGAAAGCAGAATTCAACCACTCTGTCGATTTTAACGATTTCTACCCTAAAAATGCCAATGAAGGAGATACAAATTACTCGGGAGGTAAAGAAGGAAGCGGGCAGCCAGCTGTGGTTTATGCTGCAACTGTTTACCCCGACACACAAGAAACAGAACTTAAATTGTTTGGTCATAGTAGTCCTGATGGAAGCGATGGTAACATTTATAGTAATTTTGAAGGGTTGACCACAGCAAAATATATTGTTAGAAGTATTAAGCTGACGATAAAATAATCACCAATAATTTTAAAATGGTACGATATAGTATTATATTTGTCCTATATAGTACTAATTTAAAATTTAAAAAATGGACAAAGAATTTATTAAACAGGGATTAAAGTTGATAAAAAAGGCTGATGCAGCTTATTTGACAACGATTGATAAAAACGGATTTCCATCGACAAGGGCAATGCTGAATCTTAAAAACAGTAAGCAATTTCCAAAACTTGTTGATTTTATGTCTCAATTTGAAAATGATTTGACTTTATTTTTCACGACAAATACGTCTTCAACAAAAGTAAGCCAGATTATTAATAACGCTAAAGTGTCTGTTTACTATTGTGATCCTGAATCATGGCACGGATTTATGTGTCAAGGAGTTATAGAAATTGTAAATGACAAATCCGTAAAACACTCGATTTGGCT
>Ga0265297_10000925_pt1 | contig 76694 bp, 59 predicted proteins | sample Munlanlwell13791_FD_192502 | JGI IMG/M metagenome (GOLD analysis project Ga0265297, IMG submission 192502) | Leachate microbial communities from a municipal landfill in Southern Ontario, Canada - Leachate well 137-91 | ecosystem: Engineered > Solid waste > Landfill > Unclassified | place...
ACTGGGAAACTGTGGTTGACAGTGAGACCGGGGATACAACAACCCAGGACCTGTCGGCGATCACGACACCGGCCAGCCGTTATATGCAGATCAAAGTTACCCTCACTTCAGACGGCACAAACACGCCGACGCTGTCAGACATCGCGGTCACCTACACCAAAGATGGAACTGCGCCCTCAAATCCAACCATCACCGGCTACGCGAACAGTTCAGAGGAAACCGGCATTACGAGCGGCACTGCCTATTACTACACCAATCCATATTTTGAGCTTTTAGATGCCGCTGACGCACACTCTGGCGTCGCCGGGTACTACGTGCGGTGGTCAACCGAAGATGACGACGATCCGGCGGCAAGCGAAGATTATTACCAAACCGGCACAACCTTCGAAGTAAATACCGAGCTGACACCGGAAGAAACATATTACCTGCTGGTAAAAACCAAAGATAACGCCGGTAATGTATCGGCTGCGTCAGCCAGCTTTACGTATGTATATTCCGGGATTCTTATCGCCGACGAAACACGGCAGATCTGGACGGCTGAAGCTGACTTTGAAACACCTGGAACAACTGAGACAAACATCAATACTGAGGCCGGAACCGGCACCTCAATGACACTCGACGGCGTGTCGCCCGGTACCTGGATGGACCTGCCAGCCACCTACGGCATCGTGCCAGACAACCTGACTGCCTACAACGACACCTCTATGACATATGACGGCGACGACACAATCTACGTGCTGCGGGCGGTTAACAGTAAAAAATTCTATTCCTATACAATCTCAAGCAAAACGTGGACGAATTTAACAGACATCGCCAGTACAAATAACTCTTATTATGGCGCCGTGATAGAGTATGTCGGTGGCGCCGCCAACTGCCGCGATGACGATGATGATGTGACCGGAACAACGAAGTGTGTTTATGCTTTGCCAGGTTCGAGCGCTAATCCGCCTTCCGGTGATACCTCGAAAGAGTTCTTGCGGTACGATATTGACGGTACGGATGCAAATACCTGGACCAGCCGCGCAGCGATTTCAGGCACTCTTTTATATGGCGCCGATCTTGTCTGGAACGGCGGCGACTATTTATTTGCCGAACGCGGATATAACCAGTCAAACTTTTACCGCTACAGCATCTCGACAAACACCTGGTCTGACCGCGCCACGCCGGATAATCCTTTTTATTACGGCTCGACGCTTGCCTTCGTACCGAATGGAACCTACTGCGCTGACAGCCAGGGATGTATTTTTGCCACTCGCGGCGCCGGATCGGACCATTTCTGGCGCTATGATGTCAACGCCAACTCGTGGAGCTATTTGACTGCGCCCCCAAATGCTTCAAGTCCAAAAGGGAATTACGGCGCTACGTCCGTGTATCACGAGGGGTATATATATTTATCCGGCGGTTATGCGGCCACCGACTTCATGAAATACAATATTATTACTGACACCTGGACGCTTCTGGCCGACTTACCGGCGACGCACTATTTCGGCTCGACCAACGGCATGGTCTATTATGACGATACTGACACTATCTACATGCTGCGCGGCTACAGTGAATATAGCTTTTTCAGCTATGACGCGGTGAATGATAAATGGCGCAATCCGACCCTGCCGCACGGCATGAGTTCGAGCGGTTTCAATTACGGTGGCCTAGCCTATGATGGAGACGATACCCTGTATGTGACTCGCGGGAACATTGTTAACGATTTTTATCAATATACGATTTCCACCCAAACCTGGCGGCGCCTGACCGATGTCCCATCGCGCGTCTATTACACCTCAGACCTCGTCTATGTCGACGGTTATGTTTATGTTCTTACCGGCACCCCGGTTTATGGTGATACCGTCACGCGCTTCTACCGCTATGACCCAACCACTGAACTCTGGACACGGCTTAGCGATACGCCAAGCACAGTAGGATATGGAACATCGCTGATTTATGACGGCGATCATACTATTTACACTGCTCGAGGTGCGGGCACAACAACATATTATTCCTATGATCTTAATAATCCGGGCTGGTCAACGCAGGCTTCCGTTGTTCCCGGTTCGCTCAATAACGGTTCCTGCGCCATTATGACCGAAATCAGCGACACGAAATATATTTATCAAGTCCGAGCATCAAACACACTGAATTTTTATCGCTGTACCCTCGATACTACGGCTGGCACCTGCACCTGGACCGCCCAGGGCGCGCTTGGTGATCCGACCGATGCACCGGCTGGCACTGGCAGCATCAATCTAACAAACGGCGGTGCCTGCGCCGTGAGCAACGGCAATATTTTTGTGCCGCGTGGCAATACAAATAACCTCGATTTTCTTGTGTATAATATTACCGGTGACTCGTGGACATCTCGTTCGTTAATCAGCTTTTATAACGACGGTCGGATGGTGACCGGACCTGATGACATTTTGTATGGTTTTCGCGGTTACAACACCTCATCATTGGAACGATACGTTCAGCAATCAGACACGACCAGTTTCGAACGCGTCGGCACCTGGACCTCACAAATCATCGATGCTGGAAATATCTATGGTTTCAGCGGACTGACCGTCAATGATTCCACGGAAACAAATACCGCTCTGAAATACGAAACCCGAACCTGCTCTGATGCTGGCTGCGCTGACGATGCCGACGACGAACACTGGTCTGATTGGGACGAGACATCAAACGAAAAAACCGTTGGCTCGACCGACTACTACGCGGTTGATTCAACACCGGCACAGTATGTCCAGGTAAAGATTACCTTTACTTCAGACCGCATTTATACCCCGACCCTCAATGATCTCACTCTCAGCTATTACTCAGACGGTGAAGCACCGACAAACCCCGACACTCTGACCGCAAAATCTCAAGCGACGGGCGGGATGGATATCACCACCGGCAATTGGTATGGCCATGCCGCTCCATACTTTTCATGGTCGGGCGCAGCCGATAATGCCGGCGGTATCGGCATCAAAGGCTACTGCGTGTATTTTGGCACGGATGACGACGCTGATCCGGCCGACGGATGTACGCCCCAGACCGCTGCCACCTATACCGCCTCGGGTCTCGAAACCGGTCAGACGTATTATCTCCGCCTCAAGACCGTCGACTACATGAACAACACGTCTGACGATGCCTGGGCGCCCTTTACTTATAGTTATGACAGTGTTGCTCCGTCACGTCCGACGAACCTTCAGGCCAGCCCAGCCGTCCCATCGGCCACCAACAGCTTCAATTTTACCTGGACCGCGGCCTCAGACTCGGGTGGATCGCCTGCCTTTGAGTACTGTTACCGACGCTACGTCAGCGAGGACGTGAAAGATGCCAACGACACGTGCATTGCCAGCATAAACACGTCGCTGGCTGGCATCGAAGCGCTCCAGGAAGGAACCAACTATCTGCAAATCCGCTCAAAAGACACCGCTAGCAACTACTCAAACAGCGGGGAATATGAATCCGTCGCCTTCCGCTGGGCCCAGACCCCGCCGACGCTGCCCCAAAACGTTGAACACGGTGCTGTCGAGGGCGATGCCTATTCGCATACGTTTGCCTGGAGTGAACCCGCCGAGCATGCCTTTGACATCAGCGCCTATTGTTATCAAATAAACGAGATACCGACAGCCAGTTATTGCAATAATAGTACCTATGGTCGTTGGACTACGTCGATCGAAACCAGTGCTCGTTTCCTAGCGGCTTTTCGCACGCCCAATACCCAGCCGGGCACGAATTATTTCTATATCGTCGCAAAAGATGAGGCTGGACTGGTTGATTGGAACGCGACTTTTAATTGTGAAACAGGGCTGGGCTGCCTCGCGTTTGAATCGGATACCGTCTCCCCAAATACGCCGCAGAGTTTTTCCCTTTCCGATGCCTCAAATCGCGACGCAGAAAGTTATCGTTTAACGCTCGGCTGGACAAAGCCGGCGGATAATGAGGGTTCGGTGCTCTACAAATATAATATCTATCGCTCGACGGACGACGTCACCTATAGCCTCCGCGAAAGCATTCTCCATGTCGACGGTCAGGACGAGTACGCCTATACCGACGTCAGCCTTGATAATACGACCACCTATTATTACAAAGTGACGGCGGCTGATTTAGCTGGGGCCGAGTCTGACTATACGACCACTCTCTCACAGAAGCCGGAAGGCAAGTACACCGAACCGCCCGACCTCGTCGGCAATCCATCAATTCAGCCGCGAATCCGTTCAGCCCTGATCGAATGGCTGACCGAGCCGTCAACCCACCCAGCCAGTTCGTTCGTCCAATACGGACCGACCACCGAGTACGGGGGCGAGCAAGGTTCGTCCGATCTTGTCTCCAGCCATTCGGTGACGATTATCGATCTCGAGCCGGCAACAACGTATCATTTTCGGCTGAAATGGGTCGACCAAGACGGCAATGTCGGCTATTCACCCGACTACACCTTTACCACGAACGATGCGCCGTCGCCGCCGATCAATCTCACTGTTGATCCCGAATCAAACACCACAAATCGGTTTACTTTCGATTGGGATCCGCCGACTGACGAAGGCGTTACCATCAGCGGTTATTTCTATAGCATTAACAATATTCCAACGGAAGAGAATACGAGCTTTGTTAGCGACTCGACCGTTGGTCCGATCGCAGCCGCCACTCAACAGGGCGTAAATACGTTTTACGTGATTGCCGTCGATGACGCCGGCAATACCAGCTACAGTAACTACGCCTCGATTGAGTTTGAGGTTCACACCGCCGCGCCGGATCAACCACGAAACATCACAATTGTTGATTCCTCAGACCGGAATGCGCAGCGCTATAATATCACGCTTACCTGGGATCCGCCCCTGACCGCCGCCAGCGCAGACGAAGAAACCACTATCTACTATACGATTTACCGATCGGGAAACGGCGGCCGCTATTCCGAGATTGCCCGGGTCACGTCGACTGGCTATCTCGACACCGGACTAGATAATAGCGTCACCTATTCCTATAAAATTGTTGCTTCAGACAAGGCTGGCGCTGCTTCAAAAGCCACTGATCCAGTATCTGAAATACCCGAGGGCCGCTATACCGAGCCGCCGGAAATTACAAAAGATCCGGCCGCTACCCCGGACTCATACAGCGCCATCATTAGCTGGCGGACTGGCCGTCTTGCCTCTTCTTTTGTGGAATTCGGCCTGACGGAAAAACTCGGCGAGGAGCAAGGAACTGCCGAGCAAATCATCGACCACGATGTAACCATTACCGGCCTGAAGCCGCTCACAAAATACTATTATCGGATAAAAAGCATAGACGTTGACGAAAATGCCGCCTATTCAGAAATTGAATCATTTACGACCCTTGAAGCGCCGCGCGTGGCTGAAGTCGTTATTACTGACGTTCGTCTTTTCGACGCCGTGATCACCTGGAAGACGAATAAAGAAACAACCACAATTATTGATTATGGAACGACGACGGACTACGGCCAAACCTATACTGATACCGGCGGTTCCTATACCTTCACCCATACCGTGAAGCTCGAACGGCTGACCGACGGTACAACCTACCACCTCCGGATGGCCGGGACGGATTCAAATAGCAATCCCGTCCAGTCAGACGATTACAGTTTCGCTACCCTGACGTTCCCGAAGATATCTGACGTCAGTTTCCAGAACAAGGCTGAGGGCGAGACCGAGGTTATCTGGAAGACGAACGTGCCAACCACCTCGACCGTCGAATATTGGGGCGATATTATTCCTCCAAAAACACAGGGAAATACCGCGCTCGTTACCGAACACTCCGTCCTGCTCTTCGGCCTCGAGGATGCCACAGTCTACCAGGTGAAAATTCACGGCACCGACCAATTCAGCTACGAGGCGTTGAGCAACCAACTCACCTTTACCACCCTTGAAGATACGACTCCGCCAATCATCTCAAATGTTAAATCCGAATCAAACACCATCGGTTCAGGCGAAGCCTCAACGATTCAGATCGTCATTTCCTGGGTAACCAACGAGAAATGCACTTCCAAGGTCGAATATGGGGAAGGGTTTTCTGACACCTATAGCGGCGCCACGGATGAAAACGCCGAGCTCGTGTCTGAGCATCTCATGGTCGTGACGAAGTTGGCGCCGGCCCGCACCTATCATTTCCGGGTGGTTTCGACGGATAAGGCAGGAAATGAATCGAAGTCCGACGCCTATTCCGTCTTAACTTCCGTTAAGCGTCCTTCATTCCTTACCCAGATAGTTGATAATCTGGCGCAAACCTTCTCCTGGATAGGAAATTTAGCAGATGTTTTCCGTTAATACGCAGACGGTAAATAATAATGGTATAATACTGACAGTTCGATCATCCTTTGCCATATCGCCTTATGCCCGAACTCGCCACATCAACGCCAGTCGCTAAACCCGAATCCGCTCCCGTCGCTTCAGAGGACAAAGTCGCTTTGAGCGATCTTGGCAGTGACTCCGGCGAATCCCTGGCCGATCAATCATCATTTAAAAAACCGATCATCAAGCTCGAAAACGTAACCAAGAGCTTTCGGGTCGGCAACGAGTGGGTAAAAATCATAAAAAATATCAGCTTGGAAATTTTTCCGCGGGAGTTTGTTGTTATCCTCGGTCCGTCGGGCTGCGGCAAATCCACTCTCTTAAACACTCTCCTGGGCCTCGAGAAGCCGACCTCGGGCAAAGTCATCGTCCGCGGCCACGACATTACCAACTACAATCTTGACCAACTGGCTCAGTTCCGTTTAAAGAAGTATGGCGTCGTCTACCAGCGCCCGGATTGGATACGCTCGATGAATGTCATTGAGAATGTGGCCCTACCCCTGGCGATTACCGATATTCCTCGAAAATACCGCCTGGCCCGCGCGATGGAGCTTCTCCGCAAGCTGAAAATCGACCACCGCGCCTACTATAACCCGACTGAACTGTCCGGCGGGCAGCAGCAGCGCGCCGTCATTGCCCGTGCGCTGATCAATAATCCCTGGATCGTCGTGACCGACGAGCCGACCGGAAATCTCGACAGCGAATCGGCCGAAAACGTTATCAGCATTTTTAAATCGTTAAATGAAGACTCGAAACGGACGATTATCATGGTTACGCATAATATTGAATACGTCCACGTCGCCTCTCGGACAATCTACATGCGCGACGGAGAGGTGCTGAATCAAAAAATTAACATCTAACGATGCGCTTTAGTTACATTGTCTTTCTCGCCACAAATAGCCTGCGGAAGCGAAAGCTCCGAAGTTTCCTGACGATCGGCGGCATGGTTGTCGGCATCAGCGCGATTGTTTTTCTCGTTTCACTCGGCTTCGGTTTGCAAAAACTCCTGAAAGAACGGGTGACGAACATTGAAGCGCTGACGATTCTCGAAGTCAGTACTGGTGAATCGACGCTGCTCAAGATAGACAAGCGGGCAACCGACGGTTTCAAGTCGATTCCGAACGTTATTGACGTCAGTCCATCGGTTAATATTTCCGGCCAGGCGCTATTCAAGAATGCCGGCACTGACATTGCCGTCTTTGGCATCAATCCCAGCTATGTCGGCATTGAAGGAATTCGGTTAGTCGATTCTGGCCGCACGCTCAACGAAGGCGCAGAGGACGAGGCGCTCCTGACCACCACCGCGCTCGAGCTGCTAGGCATCGCAAATAATCAGGACATTCTCGGTCAAACCATCCGCCTCAAGGTGTTTGTCACCGACCCTGAGTCCGAAACCGGCGAGCAGATTTCAGAAGACGTCAGTGTCAAAGTCGTCGGGGTGATTGAAGATGCTGAGCTCAGCATCGCCTACGTCCCCTTGAGCTTGATCGAGCCGTTTGGCATCAAACAGTATAATACCGCCAAAGTCAAAGTGACCGAACGAGCCAAACTGGAAGACGTTCGCGTGCGCATTGAAAACCTGGGTTATCAGGTTGATTCGCTCGCCGATACCGTCGGCCAAATCGATCAAATCTTCATTGTTTTCCAGATTATCATGGGCGGCTTTGGCTTAATCGCCATGTTCGTCGCTTCACTCGGCGCTTTTAATACCTTAACCGTTTCCTTATTGGAACGCACGCGCGAGGTCGGTATTATGAAAGCGCTTGGCTCAACCCGGAAAGATATCTATCGGCTTTTCCTGACTGAGTCGTGGCTGATCGCCGTGACTGGCGGCCTGCTCGGCGTCACCGTCGGCTGGGCTGGCGGCGCACTGGCAAACTTTGGTTTAAACTACTTAGCTAAACGGTTTGGCGGTGAGCCGGTCAGCGTCTTCTATACGCCCTGGCTCTTCGTGGCTGGGATGATTGTACTGGCCCTTCTGATCGGTTTCCTGACTGGCGTCTACCCCGCTCGACGCGCCTCAAGCCTGAATCCACTCGACGCCCTGCGGTACGAATAATCCGGCATATAAAAAATCAGCCGCCTGAGCTGTTTTTTATTTGGTAGCCCCACGGGGGATCGAACCCCGATTACCACATTGAAAGCGTGGTGTCCTAACCATTAGACGATAGGGCCAGGCAATGATAGAAATTTGTAATTCAGTTTTTACAATAGCGTTTCAAAAGAATTTTGTCAATCATGGCGAACTACGTTAGAATACACATATGAAAATCCTCGCCCTCGAAACATCTTGCGATGACACCGCGGTCAGCGTTGTTGAGATGACATCACGAACGACGCGCGTGTTATTCGAAGTTGCCTCGTCCCAAGTAACCACGCACGCGAAATACGGTGGAATCGTACCTGAAGTGGCTGCCCGCATGCACTGCGAAAACATCGGACCAATTATCAAAGAAGCTCTGCAACGGCACCCCCCCGACACCATCGACCGGATCGCTGTTACCGCCGGCCCTGGGCTGATCACGTCACTCCTAATCGGTGTTGAAACGGCTAAAACGCTCGCCTACGCCCTCCGGAAGCCAATTATTGCCGTTCATCACGTTGAGGGGCATATCTACTCGTCGCTCATCAAGAATCGGCGGGCTCTGTTTCCCGCTCTCGCCCTGATCGTCTCCGGCGGTCACACTGATATTATTCTGATGACTGACTTTAGCCGATACCAAATCGTCGGCCGAACCCAAGACGACGCGGCCGGTGAAGCGTTTGATAAGGTCGCCAAACTCCTTCGTCTCGGCTACCCGGGCGGTCCGATCATTCAAACACGCGCCCGGCGCGGCCGTCCAGCGGCCTTTGCCCTCCCGCGTCCGATGCTGGAGCAAAAGAATTTCGATTTCAGTTTTGCCGGTTTGAAAACGGCAGCACTCTACCTTTATCAATCGGGAAAAATACCGAACTCGAAAATCAATAATTTCTGCGCCTCTTTTCAGCAAGCGGTGGTTGACGTTTTGGTGGCAAAAACGCTTCGGGCAGCGCAGAAATACCGCGTCAAAACAATCCTCTTGGGCGGTGGCGTCGCCGCGAACACGCTTCTGCGTACGACCCTGGCAAAAGAAACGAACCGGCAGGGGTATGCCTTCCGTCTGCCCACGCTGTTTCATTCAACCGATAACGCCACGATGATCGCTCAGGCAGCCTACTACCGGAAACCAACGCCGTGGCAGCGCATCAAGGCCGATCCAAATTTACCGCTGCGATAATAATCAGCCCCATGGTCGTGAAAACCGTCTCAGGAGATTCCTTCGCGCGGTTTGTCAACGACGGCCGGTGTTTGCGCTTTACGCGCTCATCAAGTACAATAAAAGCGCCTGAAAATGGTGTTTTTTACTAGTCTGGACAAAAGTTTTATGCCCACCGAAATCCCAAAAGCCTACGATCCAAAAACAGTCGAACAGGGTTTGTATAAAGCCTGGGAAGAATCAGGGTATTTTAATCCTGACAAGCTCCCGGGCAAGCGGAGGGAGGCATACTCGATTGCCATGCCTCCTTTTAACGTCACCGGCATCCTTCATATTGGCCACGCGGTTTTGCTGGCGCTCCAAGATATTATGATCCGCTTCGAACGCATGCGCGGGAAAAAAACGCTTTGGTTGCCCGGCACTGATCACGCCGCTATCGCCACCCAGAATGTCGTCGAACAAGAATTGAAAGAGGAAGGAAAAACAAAATACGATCTCGGCCGCGAACAGTTTCTCGAACGCGTGACGCGTTTTGCCGATTCGCAGCATGGTCGTATCGTCGAACAGATTTCCCGGATGGGTGCGAGCTGCGACTGGTCGCGGGAACGGTTTACGCTCGACGCTGGACTGTCTACAGCTGTCACTTCGGCCTTTACGACGCTCTACAGCGACGGTCTGATTTACCGTGGTGACCGGATCGTAAACTGGTGTCCGCGCTGCCAGTCCACGCTCGCTGACGATGAGGTAGAATACAAGGAAAAAAAGACGCCCTTCTATTATTTTAAATACGGGCCGGTTGTCATCGGTACGGCCCGGCCGGAAACAAAATTCGGCGACAAAGTCATCGTCGTCCATCCCGACGATAAACGATATGCCAAACTGGTTGGCACTTCTTTCGAAGTCGAATGGATCCTCGGACCGATCACCGCCCGCGTCATTGCCGATCCGGTCGTCGACCCGGAGCTGGGCACCGGCGCCATGACGATTACGCCCGGCCACAGTTTTGAGGATTTTGCGCTGGCGCAAAAATACGGCCTTCCGATTGAAAAAATTATTGATGAAAACGGACGCCTGACTGAAGCGGCCGGTCCGATGAAGGGCCTGCCGGTTAAAGAAGCCCGGAAAAAGGTCGTCGAAATACTTGAGAGCAAGGGCTTAGTTGATCATATCGACGAAAATTATATTCACAACCTCTCGGTTTGTTATCGTTGCGGCACGCCGATTGAACCACTGGTCTCACGCCAATGGTTTCTGGCCGTCGATAAACCGGCTAAGCGGCTTGGGAATAAAACTCTGAAGCAGCGCGCCTTGGAAGTGGTTGAAAATAATGAGATTGCGTTCGTGCCCGACCGCTTTACGAAAGTGTACCGACACTGGATGGAGAATCTCCACGACTGGTGCATCTCGCGCCAGATCTGGTACGGACACAAGATACCCGTCTGGTACTGCGAGACATGCCATGCCGACCAAAAAAAATATCAAGCCGGCAAATACTATTGGCTGCCAGAAAAAAATACCCCGACCGCCTGTCCGCGCTGCCATGGCCAAGACATCCATCAGGACCACGACACTCTCGACACCTGGTTTTCTTCCGGCTTGTGGACGTTTTCCACGCTCGGCTGGCCAATGGTAAAAGATATGGGTTTCGACCCGGCGCTGGTTGATCTCGTGATATCGGGAAAAAAGACGAAGACTTTCCGCTTGCGCGACCACGATCTGTCTGTCGGAGAAACATGCCTTACACACGACAGCAAAACGAAAAAGAAGTTCGGCTATTTACGCATTCTTCGTTCAACTAAAATACCATTCAACGAAATCGCACTCCAGACCGCGGGACACGAACCATACAAAAGCCAGGCGGAATTGAAAACAACATTTCAAAAATATTACCCGGATATAACAATCACGCCGGATACGCCAGTGTGGGTATACGAGTATATCTATCAAAAAGAGTCTGATTTGGAGCAATTTCACCCCACCTCGATCCTGGAAACCGCTTACGACATTATCTTTTTCTGGGTGGCGCGAATGATTCTGATGTCGACATATCTGGTGGGCGAAATCCCGTTTAAAACCGTGTACCTCCACGGCTTGGTGCGCGATAAAAAGGGCCGGAAGATGTCGAAATCGCTCGGCAACGGCATTGATCCGCTTGAGATGGCTGATAAATACGGTGCGGATGCAGTCCGGCTGGCACTGGTCATCGGTACTACCCCGGGCAACGACCAAAAACTGGACGAACAGAAGATTGCCGGCTTTCGCAACTATGTTAATAAGGTCTGGAATATCGGCCGGTTCATTGCCATGCAGGGCGAGGGTAAAAGCCTTAGCGAAGCCAAACCCGAAACAATGGCCGATTATTGGATTTTCAGCCGACTCAATACAATCATTCAAGAAATATCAAATCATTTGGTCAAATATGAATTTTCCCAGGCGGGTGAAAAAATATACGACTTTGCCTGGCACGAATTCGCCGACTGGTACCTGGAAATAACGAAACTAGAGGGCAATGTGGCGCTGGCCCACCAGGTATTCGGTGAAATCTTAAAACTTCTTCATCCCTATATGCCCTTTGTCACGGAAGCGCTCTGGCGGCAGCTTGGCTATGGAAAAGATTTGCTCATGATTGAAATATGGCCGTCATCAGACCCGTCGAAAATTAATCCTGCAGCAGAGAAAAAGTTTGCCGAACTCCAACAGACTATCACCGAATACCGTCGGCAGCGGAAGGAATCTGGTGCCCCGGCCGGACAAGTCATGTCCGTACCTGTACCGACTGGTTTAGCCGGAGAGCTTAAACCGATTATTGAGCGCCTGGCAAAAGTAACATTTACGACTTAGTATGTCCTATCGTGGCGAACATGGATTTCCGCACTTGAGCATTGAGGCTATGGAACGCGACTTGTCTGATGTTGAGTATGGCGTATCTACTGTCCTGGCTTCCCCGTATAAAAAACGGCAGCCGCAGCATGACCGCCTCGTTCAGGAACACGGCGGTCTGTCTCCGTATAAACCGGAAGAGCTCGCTGCGGACCGCCGCACCATCATTGATCTGGGACGCCGCGATCAGACTGAAGATACTGTCCGCGGGCGTATTTTGGAAGCGTTTCTGGCTGAGCATGCTTCCACGCTGGGCTGGTTTGGGCCCGAGTCTCATGCGGTAACCACCTGCGAATACGATAATCGGCGCAACGCCACAGACATAGTATTGACTTTGCCGGGGAAAGACGGCCAGCCGGCGTACCTGGCGATTGATGTTACGACGGCCACCAGTGGGGGCGCCCTGTCAGAAAAACAACACCGGCTGAAGCAGTCGCTTGAAACCGGGGAACTGACGAGCTTGAAATATTACTTTGACGCCTCCGAACCGGTGATCGGCGTCCGCCGCCTGGAACATATCCCGCGGGTGGTCATCGGCTTGCCGGCGGATGCGGTCGGCGAATTATGTAAGCTGTTAGAGCCTTATCTGAAATCCGGCCAGCGCCATACCGGGGAAGCCAGTCTGCGTGAACACCCGCTCAAAGATGAATTAATCAGTTCAACGGTGTCACAGTTGGAGCAACAGATTCTTTTCCTTGTGGTCCATTATTTTGAGCTCATTTCCAAACGCGATCCGCACGGATCCTGCGTGTATATCACAAAAACGCGACTACCTGAGCAATTTGAGCAGTTTTCTAAATTGATCCACTCCCTGACCGAAACGATGCTGGCCCCTGATCCGTCCCGCGTAACCGAGCGCCTGCCACTCTTAACGCAGTCCGTCGAGGTATTGGAATCGCTCGGCAAACATTTTCAGGTAGATTTTCCCCTGGGGCAATGCGTACGTAAAATCAGTGAGATTCGCGACCTGCTGGCTTCCTCCCGGTCAAATAAAAAAGGTTCCGAAAAACGCAGTAGCGATCCCGGAACCGAGGTGGTCCATTTGTCGGACCGTGAATGGACACGTGCCGATGATCATGGCTTTACCCCCTGGTTCCGTCGCGCCGCAGAGCTCGTAGAGCTCGAACAGCGGTAGAAACCAGCATGATCCACCAGCTCATACGCGTCAGCTTGCGCTGAGCCTCTCGGAACAGAAATTCGTCGGTCCTGGCCATCTGTTTTCTCCCTTCCTTCGTTTACAGCAATACGGTATGCCCGATCCTACCACGGGTCTGACGCGCTGTCAAGGCGGGATAAAACAATTCTAATATCTATTTTGAAAATTAAAAAAACCCTCGTCGGGTTTTTATTTTTGTCTACTTATTCGGCTACTCGAAAGACTTCATCAAGGCTGGTAATGCCATCCAGGGCTTTGAGCAGGCCATCTTGGACAATAGTAATCATGCCGTGTTTTACCGCCGCGTCTTGGATGGCGTATTCCGAGACTTGACCGCTGAGTATTATTTTCTCAATGTCAGAATTCATTGTCATAACCTCGTAGATGCCTGTCCGGCCTTTTAAGCCAAGGTGGTGGCACGCATCACAGCCCGTGCCTTTATAGAATTTGAGTGCGTTCAGATCAACTCGGTATCCGGAGTTCACCGGAATCTTCCCCAGGTTGTCTTTGACTCTTACCAGCTCCTCATCGGTTGGCGTATATTCAGCCTTGCACTTCTCGCATACTCGCCGAACCAGCCGTTGGGCCATGATCGCATTCAGCGCTGGTGCCAAGAGAAACGGCCGGGCGTCGAGGGCCATAAACCGCGGAATTGTCCCGGCGGCACCATTGGTATGGACGGTCGATAACACTAAATGGCCGGTGAGCGCGGCTTGGATCGCGATCTCGGTCGTTTCAGCGTCCCGGATTTCACCAACCATGACGATATCGGGGTCTTGCCGGAGAATCGCCCGCAAACCTTTGGCGAACGTATATTCCCGGCTGGAATCAATCTGGCTTTGGCTGATGCCGGCGAGTTTGTACTCGACCGGGTCCTCTAAGGTAATAATTTTCGTTTCCGGGCGATTGAGAAGATTGAGAATGGCGTAGAGGGTGGTTGTCTTACCAGAACCAGTCGGCCCGGTCGTGATAATCATACCATTCGGACGCTTAACTTCCTTCTTCAGCTGGTCATACGCTAACCCACGGATGCCGAGCTGATCAAAACCAAGAGCGGTGGCCGAGGAATGCAGCAACCGCATAACCACGCTTTCACCGTATGCGGTGGGCAGAGTCGAAACGCGGATATCGATTTTTTCATCCTGCATTGCCACGGTAATTCGGCCGTCCTGCGGTATGGTCGTGATATTCATCTTCAGTTTGGCCATGAGTTTTATCCGGCTGATAACTTTCGGCCAGCGCTCAGGCGGCATAGACGCCACATCATACAAAACGCCGTCAATCCGAAAACGGACTTTTATTTCGTGCTCTTGGGCCTCGATATGGATATCCGACGAGCCGGCGTTGATAGCCGAGGCGAGAATCATGGTAAACACCTCGGTCAGCGAACCCGACTTTATCTGGGCGTCAAGTGTCTGAAAATCAATTATCCGCTGCTTAAACTGGTCGATATCGGCCTGGCTGATCTCGAGGTCGCGCGATACCATCTTCACCTTCACCACGCGATCATAGTGTTTTAAGGCCCACTGCCAGCTGTCTTCGGAAATCAGGTAGAGTTCGACCTTACCCTGAAACTTCTGGGCAAGTCGCTGGAGTATCTGATCAAGACCGGCCGCTTGCGGCTCGACAACACCCACTCGTACGCCGCTTGATCCTTGATAAAATGCTATAATCCGGCAATCCCTTGCCTCGGTTTCTGTTATTAAAGAAATGACGTCTGGGTTGATCGGATACCCTCGTAGGCTGATATACGGCAAACCTAAATCCTGGGCGCGTTGTCGGGTTGCCCGTTCTTGTTCCCGAACGTCAATCTCTTTGATTTTGTCCTGGAGTTTGTCGGTCGCCGTTATTTTTTTCTGGGCGGCCTTTGATTGACGTAATAAATCTTCAATCGATTGAGTATCAGCCATATCACCTACAGTATATCAGATTCTGGGATAATAAAAAACAGCCGGTCAGGCCATTTTCCTTTGCGGTTAGGCGATATGCGGCTGGAGTGTTTTGAGTATGACTTGTTCGGCCGCGAGCAGATCTTTTTCCGGGAGACGTATTTTTGTAAAATCGTGACTACCCTCTGCCTGAAAACCTTTAAAAACCGCCAGGGCGTCAACATTGGTCGGCGTTGAAACAATGCCGTGGATTTGCTGGGGTTTTTTTTCGTATAAGATAAATATGGCCTTCGCCTCCGGCGTGTTCACTATTAGCTCGTCAATGACTCCGGGCAGGTCCTCGGGCCGGGCGCCCGATTTCGAGAAGTCTTCGGTCGTCAGTAATGACCAAACAATGGCATTGTTTTTCGTCGACCGAAGCCGGGCCAGCGTCCGTCCCCAAAGCTTGAGCGTTTCAATCGATTTCGTTTGGTATAAGTTTTTAATAATCTCTTCGCGCCGGGCGCCCGAATCAATGAGGTGACTGGCGATTGCCAACGACTTTGGCGTTACGGCCGGGCTTTGAAAACTTTTCGTCTTTGAAATAATGCCGGTCAGGAGATTTGTAGCAATGTATTCGTCTAAGAGCTCGCTGCCGAGCGACTTCGCGAGCTCAAAAACGATTTCAGAAGTTGAGGTAGCGGTAACGTCAACCAGGTTGACCTGGCCGAAATTCTCATTCGCCGCTTCATGGTCAATATTCAGGATCGGCGTCCGGTAGAAAAATTCTGTTTGATCATCATACATCTTGCCCAGCGACTCAAGGTCGGGCGCGCCGATGATAATGATCAGGTTGTAGGCAAAATTCCCATAAGCCAGCGAAACGTCCTTTTCTTCAAAATATCCGTTCCGTGGTGTAATATAGATATTGAGCTTCTTGTTTTGGATGTCATAGCTGAGCTCCTCCACGCTGGTCCGGCTGACATCAAGGGAGATAATGAATTGACGCAAGCTTGAGAGCTCGGTATGGATGTCGTCGCTCTTGGCCAAAAAGTTGACATTCGGTGGCAGCCGAAATTCGTTGCAGACCACCTTGGCGTCCTTTTTCAGTTTTTCCAGGACCAAAAAAAGGCCGAGTCCAGAGGCAACGGCGTCGACTGATGGATTTCGCGGGAGGACAATAATGATGCTGCTGGACTTTTTGATGATATCTTGCGCTTGTTGGAGTGGGGTTAACGCCATGACAAAATATGAGCTATTTTTTTGAGAATTCCTTAGCATATCCTACTTGCACGAGGCTGTCAAGAATTCCTCGCTATTTCACTCACCGATGCGTTATCTAAGCCAAAAACCGAAGGAAACAATTGCATTTGCCAAGCGCGTCGCCTCCCGTTTACGCGGCGGCGACGTGGTGGTATTCGCCGGCGGTCTGGGCAGCGGAAAAACGACCTTTATGAAGGGGGTGGCGAAATTTTTTTGTATTCGCCAGGTCATCCAAAGCCCGACGTTTGTCATCGCCAAGGTCTATCGTCTCAAAAGAAACACTGCCCGGGCTCGAGCGACACACCTTCTTCATATCGACGCCTATCGGATAATGGGCCGCACGCAGTTATCCGCGCTCGGCCTCGATGATCTGATTGGCGCGCCCGGGGTGATTACGTGCATTGAAAACCCGAAACGATTATTTCGCAAAAGCGATTATACCCATCGAATCGCGTTGCAGCTTGTTAATCCCGAGAGGCGCTTGATCGTCTTCCAATAAGACGGCGGAAACTGTATAATAAAGCGGCAGAGAGCCTCAGCTTGATAATTCATCCTTGCGTATGTTTGCCCAGTTTCGTTCGGCACGTCATTCGCTGATGCGCCGGGCAGAAAATTTACGGCGACAGCAAAAGCGTTTCCGCCATAATTTTTCCGGCTTCGCCAAGTGGACGTGGTTTGAGTCCGGCCGGATTTTATTGCTGGTTATCGCCTGCGTGGTATCATTTCCTGTTTATCTGCTCCAACCGGCCAATGCCGGTTTTGCCCTCTTGGCCTGGCGAAATGGCAGCGGTAAATTCTCCGAATCATACCGTCAATACACCTTACTGCGACGAACTACCCTTGTTTTCGGCTTCGTGTTCGCGTTTTCTTTAATTCTCTGGCTGTCTAGCATTTTCATCTAGTTTTCTGAATAATAAAAAACGGCCTGATAGCCGTTTTTTTGCTATTAGGAATGGCTCGCTGGAAGCGGCGCTTTACTTGATACTTGATTGCGCTCACTCGCGAGTTCTTTTGCCACTAAATCGTCCACCACCATTTTTTCACGGCTGATGCTGATCACCTGATCGCGCGATACGCAAAGATGCTGCTTAAAAATACCCGTGATTCCGTGTTTTGTCTTCACGAAGTAGCGGGTAATCCGCTGGCTAAGTTCATCAAGCTCAAAACCATCGATGGTGCCAAGATGGGTTTCAGACTTGGTGTAGACCGGGAGTTGAATGAGCTCTTTATTGCTGAGTGACATTGGTTTGTTCCTGGTGAAGATGCCGCCGCAGAAAAATATATTGTTGAAGGACCTGGAACAGCGTCGAGGCCGCCCAATACAGAGTTAAACCGGCGGGAAAACTCACGCCAAAGATAAAAGTCATTATCGGCATCAAAAACATCATTTGTCGGTTCATGTTCTGTGCGAGATTTCCGCCTTTTTGCTTCGGCTGATGCCGGGTCATCATCCATGATTGCCAGTATTGCAGGCCGGCGGCGAGCCCCGCTAAAACATAGTTCTTTGTCTGCGTTAAATCGACAAAACCGAGAAAATGCGTGTGGATTGGTGTTGTCGCATACACCTCCCGAAGATAGGTATAAAGGTGTGTTAGTTGATTGGCCGGCAGTATGCCCGTAGCCGGATCGGTCCGTGAAACAGCGATAAAAACCTGGTATAACGCGATCAGGATCGGAAACTGGATGAGTAACGGCAGGCAGGACGAAAGCGGGTTTATTTTATTCTCACGGTAAAAGAGGACCAGCTGCCGGCTCATTTCCTCTTTGTTGTTGGCGTATTTTTTTCTCAGCGCATCGAGTTTTGGCTGAATATCCTGCATTTTCTGTTGAGATTTGATCGATGACAAAGAGGGGAGATAGAGGAGAAGCTTAATAATCGCCGTTACGAGAATAATGGATATTCCGAGATCGTGCGGTGGCAGATAGTGATAAATGACCATCAGTAAATTGAAGATTGGCTGAAAAAGAATGGTATTAAATATTTGTCCGATCATGGTGTTACCTCACTGGGTCAATCCCGCCCTTCGAAAACGGGTTGCATTTTAATATTCGTACAAATCCTTTGAATGCGCCGCGAAAAATCCCATATTTTTCAATCGACTGATAGGCATAATCAGAGCACGTCGGGGAGAACCGGCAATACCCGTACGGGTGGAGGTGCGACAACGGCCCATGATCAGGTGACAGGGTTTTTTGATACACAAATATCCCTTTTAGAACTGATTTCTTTATTATTTTACCTAACTTTAGCATTTTTTTAGCAATGCGCTTCTATTTAAAATAAATTCCATGTCTTGGTTTATTTCGCTAAAATTAGCATTAATAATTACTTTTTTAACAATAATTGCGCAGTCGTAGCCATGTTTTATTTTGGCTAATTTTAGCCTTATTATTTCACTTATTCTCCTCTTTATGAGGTTCCTATCCGTGGCTTTCTTTGCGATCTTCTGAGAAACAACAATTCCAAACCTCGATGAAGATAATCCGTTTTCTGCTTTTCGGATGACAACGTACTTCGAAAAAAAATGAGCTCCTTTTGTATACACCCGACGAAAATCACGGTCGTTCGTTAGGCGATGTGGTCGGGGGAGCATGACTTTTTTAGACTGACAGCCGGCGTCGTTTTTTAAGTCGTCGACGGCGTAAAACCGCTTTGCCGTTTTTTGTGCTCATTCGTTGGCGGAAACCATGTCTTCGTGCCCGGCGTCGTTTTTTTGGCTGATAGGTTCGTTTCGGCATAACAAAAAAGAATAATAATTTCGTGGTTATTCTACCAAGAAGTGACGGTTTGGTCAACGATTATGTTTATTAGCCATTTCCTCCACCATTCATCCACATGTTATAAACATTTTCTATCTCGGCTACCGTTTTATCTTCGGCGATTTCGTGGTATATTCAAGTTCTGAGTTTTTATTTTTTTTGCTATATCGACGGGTTATGACAAACGAACAACTCTGGGAATCAGTACTCGGAGAATTAGAACTTACCCTGAGTAAAGCAAATTTTACAACCTGGTTTAAAAATACGTTTATTGCTACATATGACGATAATATTGTTGTGATCGCGGTGCCTAATGCTTTCACGAAAACGTGGTTTGAAAATAAATACCACGCCCCGATACAAAAAACACTTCGGCACCTGACAAACAACGAACATTTAGAAGTAACCTATAAAATTACCAGCGCTCATAATTACCGTGTGCGCGAACTGCAGTCAACGGATTTGGCTGGGCCAACGGCGGCGGCCGTTCTTGAAACGAGTGCCGTAACAGCCGAGGAAACAAACACCGGTCTGAGCGAGGGCGGCTTAAACCCGCGCTACACGTTCGATAATTTCATCGTTGGGAAGGGAAATGAGCTCGCCAAGGCAGCGGCCGTGGCGGTGGCCAATAAACTCGGGACGGTTTACAACCCGCTTTTTATTTATGGCGGCGTTGGCTTGGGTAAAACCCACCTCATGCAGGCGATCGGCAACGAGGTGTTGCAGAAGCAAAAAGGGAAACAGGTGTTGTATGTGACGTGTGAAAAATTTACGAGCGAGTTTATCCAGGCGGTCGGCCAGGGCAATGCGGCCGATTTTAAAAATCGGTATCGCAATGTTGATGTTCTTTTAATCGACGACATCCAATTTCTGGCCGGCAAAGAGGGTACGCAGGAAGAGTTTTTTCACACCTTTAACGCCCTCCATCATGCCAATAAGCAAGTGGTGATCAGCTCTGATCGACCGCCGAAGGCCATTCCGGCGCTCGAAAACAGGCTGATATCGCGTTTTGAATGGGGGATGATTGTTGATATCTCGCAGCCTGATTTTGAAACACGGATGGCGATTCTTGAATCAAAATGCTCTAGTAAAAAGCGTGTTTTAGACCAAAAAATCATGCATTTTATTGCCAATTCTGTTCAAAACAACATTCGCGAACTCGAGGGCGCCCTGAACAGAATTCTCGCCTACCACGAACTCAATAACACTGAGCCTACCCTTGATTCGACGCGCGCACTGCTTTCGAATATCACCAACCGACCAAAGAAAGGGGCGGTCGTTCCAAAACACGTTATCCAAACGGTAGCGAGTTTCTATGACATAAACATCGAGGATATTACCGGCGCCAGCCGCAAAAAAGAGCTTGTTGTTCCTCGACAAATGATCATGTTTTTGTTACGCGAAGAGGTGGGTTGCTCCTACCCGCTGATTGGCCAGGAGCTTGGCGGGCGCGATCATACCACCGCCATGCACGCTCACACAAAAATCAAGAACGAATTACAAACCAACGAAAAACTCAACCAAGACCTCCAACTGATTAAGCAGCGTTTATTCAATATGTAAGTCTGTGCAGGACGTGTGTGTAGTGTGTGACTCAATTGTGTGAAAATTTTTGCCCTTTCAATCTCCGATAAAACTTATCCCGCTTGTACACTCGCGCCATGCACGGATCGTCCCTTGCTCGCCCACACGTCAAATCGTCGTTACGTCAATCCAGGCGGGGTAAAAATGATTGTTCAATGAGTTATCAACTTCTCTATATCTATTACTATATTTATTAATCTCCCAAAGGTATATGAAATTCTCTTGTCTCCAAGAAAATTTAAACAAAGGCTTAGCTCACGTCGGACACCTCGCCAGTAAAAACGTTTCTCTGCCTATTTTAAACAACATCATGATTCAATGCGAGAACGGGGCGATCAAGCTTTCGGCGACCAATCTTGAGGTTGGGGTCAACACGATAATTCGCGGCAAAGTTGAGGACGAGGGAAAGCTGACGATACCGGCGCGAACCATCTCGGATTATGTTTCATTGCTGTCTGACTCAAAAGTTGAGGTAGTAAGCGAGGGGCTTGAGTTGAAAATTGCCACCAAAAACGCTCGCACGACTATCAAAGGCCAATCCGCCGACGAATTTCCTTTGATCCCAAAGATAGAGCATAAAAACCCTTATCAGGTTCACACCAAAGACCTAAAAAAGGCTCTAAATCAAGTGGTTTATGCGGTGGCGCAGGATGAATCGCGACCCGAAATAAGCGGTGTATTTTTCAGTTTTTCGGGCAATTTTCTGACGGTTGTGGCGACGGATAGTTATCGTTTGGCTGAGCGAAAAATTAAACTTGTCCAGCCGGCCAAGGAAACAGTTGAATTAATTGTGCCAACCCGGACCATTCAGGAATTAACGCGCATTATTGGCGAAGGGGCGGAGACGGTCGAAATGTATTTTACGGAAAATCAAATACTGTTCGTCTGCGAAGGCATTGAGTTGATCTCTCGGGTGATCGAGGGGCGCTACCCGGATTATAAACAAATTATTCCGCAAGAACATAAAACGCTGGCAACGTTTGATAAGGAAGAGATGATAAAGGCGGTGAAGTCGGCCGCGTTGTTTTCGAAATCCGGCATCAATGACGTCAGCCTGAAAATTCAGCCGGATAAACATCAAATGATTGTGGCTTCGACAAACGCCCAGCTGGGCGAAAGCATAACTGAGGTGCCGGCCGAAATCGAGGGTGTCGCAAACGAAGGTGTGTTTAATTATCGCTATCTCATTGACGGTCTTCAGAATCTCGACGTAGACGGTGTGGTGTTAGCGCTGATCGACGGTGCGAATCCCGGCACGCTTCGGGCGAAGAGCGGTACCGACTTTCTCTACATCATTATGCCGATAAAACAGTAGGCATGGAGCGGCTGTCTTCTCAGCACTTCAATGTTTCGCTTGCCCGCGCAAAAATAAAGCCGCAGGTTGAGGCATCGAAAGTTCTTGAGTATTTTGAAACACTCCTGATTGAGCACTGGGGCAAAAAGGTGACAACGAGAGTCAAGCCGTTATCCCTGGTCGATGGAACGCTCCGGGTGGCGGTGCTCAGCTCGGTGTTGGCGGGCGAGGTGCGTCTGCGTGAACACCAGCTATTAAAAAAAATAAACCAGCGCTATGGGCAGCCAAAGGTAACAAAGATTGCGCTGGAAATATAATTATTCGACTGTAATTGTCCGGTAATCACTGAGCTCGGTTGAGCCGTCCTCTAATTTCGCCTCAAGATAGAGGCGGTAGGAGCCGGCGGATGGAGCGGTGGTCCAGGCGACGTGAAAGCGATTCGAGGAAAGCTCGGTCGTTTTTTGTATTAACTGGGGTTCGGCGCCGAGAAGGTAGACGGCGATCGAGGTGATCCCTTTCGGATGGTAAGCGTAGCCGGAGATGGTAAAAGGAAAATCAGCTTGGCTGAGAGCGGCGTTTTGGGTTGGGGTGATGAAGGTGTACGTCGGGCTTTCGCTCGAGAGGAGCAAATTAAGCGTCCGGTCGATTTCGACGACGCCACCGTTTTTATCGTAAAAGAGTACTTTCAGGTATAGAAGCCGTTGGTGTTTTTTGAGACGTCTGCTTCAAGCGAATACGGCGATTCGGTCAGACTGCCAAGTTTTGTGGAATCAAGATACAGCTCAGCGCGATCAAGTTTGTACGACGCGTCGACGCGCACAGTAATCTTTAGCGGCGAGCTGGTGATGACGGCGTTGTCGGCCGGCGAAAGAACGGCGACGGCGTCTTTTTCTTTACTGCCGCCTTTGCGCAAACTGCAACTCTCTTTCTCAAGAGGTTTGCTTGAAGTAACATAACCAGGTTGACCCGCTGCCCAGCGCTGGACGCCTTCTTCCCAGCGGCTGAATTGGGGATCCTTCTGAGGATCAGAGGGGGCTGGATCGAGCGGCTTATCTTTATTGACGTAATACAAGATGGTGTGCGTTTCTTTGTAGGTCTTTTCGGCGATATATTCTTTTGGATAGGTATCGAGGCATTCGTCAGGAATTACGCGGCCGGTCAGTGAATCAACCTTCACCGTATGGACCTCATCAATCTGGCCGTTGAGCATCATCTTGTCGGTGTTGATGGATTTTGGCGGTTTAAACGTCTCAGAAGGCGTGCCAGTAAGCAGGGTGGCCATAAATTGATGCCAGATCGGTGCGGCTACAACGACGCCGTCCGCCCCGCTTTTCATCTCCGTGTTGTCATTGTTACCCACCCAGACGCCAGCGGCTAACGACGGGGTGTAGCCGATCGTCCAGGCATCTCGGAAATCATTCGTCGTTCCAGTTTTTGCCGCCACGACACGGTCCGAAAGGATCAGCGGGCTGCGGCTGCCAAAAATAAAGCTCCGGGCGTTATTATCCGTCAGAATACTGTTTATATTCCTGGCCACTTCTTCGTCCAGAACCCGCGATTCCTCTGGTTTAAATTCTTCCAGCACCTTGCCGTCCTTGTCTTCGACTTTTATGATCGCCGCCGTCGGGTGTCGGAGTCCTTCGCGGGCGAAGACGGAAAACGCACTGACGTGCTCAAGCAACTTAACTTCACCGCCGCCCAAGACCAGAGAAAGGCCATAGCGGTCCTCGTCGTTCAGGGTGGAATACCCCATCGCGTGAGCGTTTTCAAGTACGTTTTTGAGGCCGGCCAGATATAATGTTTTTACCGCTGGGATATTTAGTGAGCCGGCCAGCGCCTGGCGCATGGAAACCGGTCCATGCTCACGGCCGTCGTAGTTGTGGGGCGTGTAATCACCGAAGTTTGTCGTCACATCGAACAGCATTGTCTGCGGGCTGTACCCTTTACTAAAGGCGGTGGCGTACACAATCGGTTTGAAGGACGATCCGGGCTGACGCGGACGCAAAGCCACATTCACGTTGCCGTCGTGCTCCGTGTCGAAGTAGTCCGCTGATCCGACCAGGCTGAGTATTTCGCCTGTTTTTGGATCGAGAGCGACAAGCGAGGCATTCGAGCCGTTATACTGACGCACCTTGGCCATCCCGTCCGTGACCGCTTTTTCGGCCGCCTCTTGTTTAAACGTGTCGAGCGTGGTGGTCACCTTCAAGCCGCCCTGTTCGACCATTTTTTCGCCGTATTTTTCGGTCAGTAACTCTTTTACGTAAAAGACAAAATGGGGCGCCGTGATATTTTCATGCAGCGGTTTAAATTCGATCGGAAAGGCTTTTGCCTCGGCGGCTTGCTCGGCCGTAATATAACGCTGCTCGACCATGAGATCAAGGATATAATGTTGCCGGCCGATCAAATCATCGACGTGGCTGCCGTATGGCGAATAATAGGTTGGTGACTGTGGCAAAGCGGCCAGAATAGCCGATTCGGCGAGGTTTAAATCACGGGCGCTCTTACCGAAATAGATCTGAGAGGCTGATTCGACTCCGTAGGCGACGGAGCCGTACGGAATTTCATTGAAATACAGTTTCAGGATCTGATCTTTTGAAAACTTCCGTTCAATCTGGTAGGACAATACCAACTCTTTGATTTTTCGGGTATACGATTTTTCGCTGGTCAGGATGGCGTTCTTTACCAGCTGCTGGGTAATAGTCGAACCGCCCGGGCGGCTGCGCCCGACCGAGGTGATGTTTATGACCACCGCTCGGATCAGGCCGGTGATGTCAAAACCCGAGTGTTCATAGAAATGCTTGTCTTCAATGGCAATAGTGGCGTTTTTCAGATTGGCTGGTATTTCTTCGAGTGAAACCAATGTTCGTTTTACGTCGCCGTGTATTTCATACAAAATTTGCGTCCCCGTGCGGTCATAAATTCTGGTGCTTTGCGCAACATTTCTGGTCAAGAGTTTGTTCGGGTCAGGTAGATCGCGGCTAAACCAGGCAAACGCGCCGACGACAACAATGCCGCCGAGCAAAACGAGGATAGCGGCCACCACCAGCGCTCGCCGCCACCACCAAAAACGCGGACGAGGCTTTTTAGCAGTTGGTTGGGGCTTCTCCTCCGCGTTGGCTACTCGCCAGGTTTTCTGATATGGGGGAAGTTGAGTATTTGGCATAATGAGGCGAAGATAACACGAAAAAACCGATAAATAACTAGCTTTGTCATTATACCAAAAGTCGACTATAATTATAAGTACTATGGCGACAAAACGAAAAACACCTGAAGACTTGCTTAGCCGCGGGGTGGAGGAGATTATCCAGCGTTCGAGCTTGGAGGAGAAGCTGCGCTCTGGCCGGCCATTGCGTATCAAGCACGGCGTTGACCCGACCACCAAGGACCTCCATTTGGGCTATGCGACGGTCTACCAGAAGCTTCGGGCGTTTCAGGAACTTGGCCACACGATTATTTTCTTAGTCGGCGATTTCACCGCTCGATTTGGCGATCCGACCGATCGGGTTCAACAACGAAATCTTCGTGCGAAGAACGACATTGAAGAGAAGGCACAGAGCTACATCAATCAAATCGGCAAGATCTTGGATATCAAGAAGACCGAAATCCGCCGCAATTCCGAATGGTACGAAAAAATGTCAGCCGAAGAACTCCTCCAGCTTCTCTCGCGCTTTACAGTTTCGCGGTTGCTCGAGCGGGACATGTTTGATAAGCGGCTTAAGGCGAAGAAAGAAATTGGCTACCATGAACCGGTCTATCCGATTCTTCAAGCCTACGATTCAGTCCAGCTGAAATCAGATTTCACGGTCATCGGCACTGACCAGAAATTCAACGAGCTCCAGGGACGGATCCTGCAGAAAGAATTCGGCCAGGCGCCCCAGGATGTGATGACGATGAAATTGTTAATTGGCACCGACGGCCAGCGCAAAATGAGCCAGAGCCTCGGAAATTACATCGGCATCACGGAATCAGCCAATGAAATGTACGGCAAGGTCATGTCGATCCCAGACAGTTTGATCATGCATTACTTTGAACTCGCCACGCTAGTACCGGCCCGGGAACTAAAGGCGCTTGAGGGTGAATTACAATCAGGAGAAAATCCTCGCAACATAAAAGCGAGGCTCGCTCGCGAGATCGTGAAACAATATCATGGCAAAGTGGAGTCGGAAAAAGCGGCCGCTGAATTTGACCGAGTGTTTCGCGATAAAAAAACCCCGGAAAAAACAAGCGCCTATACCGTGACGAAGCAGCGGCTCAGCTTGCCCGAGGTTTTGGTAGCAGCAAAGCTCGCGTCGAGCAAGTCTGAAGCTCGTCGTTTAGTCGAGCAGGGCGGCGTGAAGATTGACGGAAAAGCGCACACAGATTGGCAGCATCCGGTGAGCTTAAAGAAGGGGATGGTTATCCAGGCCGGGAAGCGGAAGTTTGTGAAGATTCAATAGACTATCAATATAAATAGCGCGGCCAAGAGGACGCCGCGTTATTTTAATAGTCAGCAGATGGTTTCAGCTAACGTTTCGGCATATCTGATATTTGTCTCCGCTACACTACGGCAAATATCAGATATGCCGTGTTATGCGAATCTGCAAAAATATTTTATTTATAAAGATAACCCACTCCTAGAATCATTGATTGTCCAAATCTTTTCTTATCTTTATTATCGACAAACGTAAGCAATGGTACCCCCTTCTTTTTACACTCCTCATGTTGATATTTGTTTTGACCCAAAACTATTTTTTTCCACGCTTTATTTACTTCCTCGTATGCGATAATGTCGTGAAATGCTGCCAGCCCATTTTTATCCAAAAAATTATTATAGTTTTTCCAATCATTTAATACCGACTTATATGTATGATCTCCATCAATAAATAAAAAATCTATTTTTCTATTACCCAAATACTCTTTTAGGTCTTCTCGAGCTTTTTTAGAGGTAGATTTCCTTCTAATATGCAAATAATTATTTTTTGGATAAAGATGCCTTAGTTTATCAATCGTGTCTTCATATGTATAGAATTGTTTTTCATATTTTGATCCTGTTATATAAGGATCAATAGTGATGAAGGTAGTTCCCGAATTACCAAGAGTTGCAGATAATAGGTAAATAAAGCCGCCACGCGCCGATCCTATTTCTAAAATAATTTTGGGTCTTCTTCTTTTTATTTTCTCTAAGGTGTGGACAATCTCAAGCGGGGTTTGCCCCACGTCTGGACACTCAAAATTTGGACAATCAATTCTTAGTTTTTCTGTAATGTATTTTATTCTTTTGTTCATAATTAAATATTTTTGCAGTTTCGCATAATAGAGTATATGCGAACTCAATGGTTATAACCCTTTAATTATTGCATACTTTTTAGGCCAGTGCTACGGTGGGTTTGGCGGGAGTAATTAACCCGTTTTTTGTATACATATAACAAGACAGTGTATCAAAGGACCGCTGTGGATTAAACTGTGTCCCGGCAAATTGAATTTGCGGGGACAAGTGAAGACAAAGTTAGCGGAGACGGGGTAACAAGCTGTGGGGACGAGAAAGATACGCTGCGGGGATCGAGAAAAAATACGGAATTAGAAATACTCATGCCCCGGATTCACCTCGTTCAGGCTCATTGCCCGCTGGTGTTCCGGCGGATAGATTTTGATGATGACAAACTTGCCGGATGTTGTTTTTGTCTCGGCGTGGATAGTCTGCTCGATAATCAGGCAGTGGCCCCAGTACAGCCACTTGCCGTCAATATTGTGCACCAGAAAAACGCGGCACGGCGGGGAATGATACAGCCGCATGTTCGGCTTGTCATGAAAATCAAAAACGCGGCCTGTAAAATCATTAGCCGTGAATGGTTTCTTCAGGTGCGCCGCCAGCGTCAGTTCAGGCGGAAATCCCTGGGCGGTCGTAAGCTGGAGCGTGTCGTTGAATTCAATATAGCTGCCCATGGGTTGGCATTACTTCTTCCGGCGGTAAAATCGGGCCGCCTCCTCGGGCGAAACGGTATTGACGATCAGACGGGAGCCAAGCTCGAGACCGGCCCAGGTGTCGCGTCTCGGGCAGATGCGGATATAGAAGTGCTCATCTTTATAGTGGACAACTTGATGGACGTAGAAATTATAGGGAAAGTTTATGGCGTTTAGCTTCGAGAGGATCGGTTTCAAGGCGAGCGCCACCGAACGACGCTCCCGATCATTCAAATCGGCGAGATTGTCGATGTGCCGGCGGGTCAGAATCATTACCTCGTAATTATAGGTTGAGGCGTAGGGGGTGAGTACGGCAACGTTCTTGTCGTGCCAAACCCAGCGTGGTCCGCCCTGTTCCCGCTTGATCAGGCGGCAATAATAGCAGCGGCCGTTGCGGATTTCATATTCCTCGGCGCGAGCCAGTTTTTCCAGCACGTGGGGGGGGATGAATTCAGCGGCGAAGATCTGGGAATGGGCATGATCAATTGAGGCGCCGGCTTTACCGCCGTCATTCTTGAAAACAAGGATATAGTTAATTCGCGGGTCTTTGGCAAGCACCTTGATCCGCTGACCGAATGTCTTGAGCACGGTGATCAGCTGGTCGAGCGACAATTCAGCCAACTCAACATCGTGTTCCGGCGTTTCAATCACGACTTCCTGATGGCCGTAGACGGCCTGATTTGTTTCCTCAACGATCGGAAACTTGTTTTTTATCACCTTCACCTGCCACGGCCGTTTCCCAACCGTCGTAATGGCTTTCACCTTATCAACCACTTCGGGGCAAAAGGGACAGTCTTTCTTGTGAATCATCGGCGGAATATGCTGGCTAAAGTTGTGCGGCCGCTTTGATCGTCCCGGCGCGATGATGACCTGACGGTTATGGATGTAGTCTTCTCGTATTTCGGCTTTGGGTGTCGGTTTCATACGCTTACTGTACCAATTTCTTATAGAGTTGTACATATTCTTTTGCCGCCGTGGTCCAGGTTGAGTCGTGAGCCAGGGCCGTTCGTATGAGAGATTTCCAGGCGTCTGGATTGTGCCGGTAGACGTCAGTGGCTCGCTCAATTGATTGAATAAGGGCGGCCGTAGAGTATTCGCTGAAGACAAAGCCGTCGCCGGTGCCGCTGGCCGGGTTGTAATCCTCAACCGTATCTTTCAGTCCGCCGGTAGCACGGGCGATCGGCACGGTGCCATAGCGCATTGCAATAAGCTGGCCTAGACCGCACGGTTCAAATCGCGACGGCATCAGAAAGATGTCTGAACCGGCGTAGATGGCTTGCGCGAGGCTGGCGTCAAAACCGATCGTAACCGAGACGTGTTTCGGGTATTTTTTTTGGACTTCCTGGAGCATTGTTTCATATTCCGTGGCACCCTGACCCAAAACGATTAATTGAGCGCCTAGCTCGACGATTTTCGGGACTGCCTCCGCAATCAGCTCGATACCTTTCTGGTTCGTCAGGCGCGAAACCAAGCCAAAGACGAGCGTCTCAGGATTAACCGCTAAACCAACCTTTTCCTGAAGCGCCTTTTTGTTGTCAGCCTTTTTCTCGATCGTCTCGCTGGTGTAGTGGACGGCGATATCAGGATCAGTGGCTGGATTAAAGCGGTCTTGGTCAATTCCGTTGACGATGCCAAAGAGCACTGTGCGCCGCTTTTGGATATCATTTTCAAGTTTTTCTCCATATTCCGGGGTGAGAATCTCTTGGGCATAAGTTTGACTGACCGCGTTCAGGAGGTCGCTCGATCGAATGCCCTGCTGGATTAGGTTGATATCGCCCGATTCGAGGGGTAGCGGCAACTCAGCTTCCTTGAGACCGAGGAAATCGAGCACCTCAGCCTTATTCCACAACCCTTGGTTGGCCAGATTGTGGATGGTAAAAAGCGTTTTTATTGATTGGACCGACGGTTCGGACCGCTGTTTCAGTTTCAGCAAGGTCGGGAGAATGCCGACGTGCCAGTCCTGGCAATGGATGATGTCTGGCGTCCAGCGAATGCCGCCGAATATTTCAAGGATCGCTTTCGAGAAGAAGACAAAACGATGGACTTCGCTGATCGAGTCGACAAAAGCTGTTTTTGAAAAATAAATTCCGTTCCGGCCGAGATACTTCTCATTATCGATCAGATAGACGATAACATTGGTGTTCGGGATGGTGGTCGAGTAGATGTTGACATATTGGGTTTCGGCGCCGAGCGTCACCGGGATGTTGGAGGCGACTAGCCGGCTGTGGTAGGTCGCGTCGTCAATGACGTCGTATTTCGGCAAAACAACGCGGACGTCGACGCCGAGCGTTGCTAAGACTGGTGGCAAGGCGCCGGCGACATCAGCCAGGCCGCCGACTTTGGCGATTGGCGTCAATTCTGCGGTAGCGAATAGGACTCGTAAGCTCATGGGTTGTGTATTAATAAGGATGAAATTTACCGGCAATAATATTGAGGGCCACGTTCCGGAAAAAGGGCAAGGCGGTTACGGCGTATTTTTTCTCTGTCGGATTGGTGGTCAAGGTGAAATAGTCAATATTGTTGATGCTTTGCAATAAGACCTCGACTTCAAAGAGCGTCCAAAAATGTTTCTTGAAAAGCGTCTGCTTGTAGAATGATCGCAGGAGGGCTTTTTGCCAGGCTGGATGGAGCCGGCCGCGGCACCAGATGACGGAAAGGTCGTGAGCGGCTGTTCCCCAATCGACGTTTTCCCAGTCGATGATAAAGAATTTATTCGGTCCATGCTTGAAAAAATGGCTGGCGTATGGCTCGTAGTGCGTCAGCGCGTATTGATTGGCATCAAAGAGACGGCCCCGTTCCAGCAAAAAGCGCTGGGTTCGTTCGATGATCTGAGGCGAGTTAATCAGCCGGGGCAATTTATACCAGCCGATCAAGGCCATGTTCGTTTCCAGATTATGCCCGGTATAGACGCGGCGCAAGTGCGGGGGAAAACGATGCGACATCCGATGCACGCGCCCAAAAAAAGTCGTATACCAACGGATCGTGCCGGCGGTGAAAAAGGAAGGTTTAAAGATAAAATTGCTATCCTTAATATTCTGAGCCTCGCCGGATAATTGCTCGCGGATGTACCAGCGCCGGCCAATCAATCCATACGCGTAAATCCGCCCGGTCCGGCCTTGGAAAAACCGCGGGTCACGTTGTGAAAAGTAGCTCAGGAGCAACGCCTCCTTTTTCAGTCCGTGGTTTGGAAACCGATCGGTTCTTGGCGGCTTAAAGCACATTTTAAAAATGACGCGGCGGTCACCCATTTGGCAGGCCGCCACAAAAAACCTCGGGCCGTTGCGATAGACATCAAGAACAGTCAGCTGGTAGGCAGCGATGATCCGTTTAATATGCTGTTCGCCGTCGTGGCGCTCTTTAGCGGTGAGCCGCGGCTCCATGTTTTTTCGTTAAGAGGGTCTTTTTCTCCTCCAATTCGCTGATCCGGTTTCGGATTTGGGCGGCGCGTTCGTACTCTTTGCTCCGGGCGGCTTGATACATTTGACGGGTGAGATTGCCCACGATCCGATTATATTCACGGATCGGAATATACGGCATTTCTACGGTAATCCGCTGGGTGACGTCTTCATCGGCCAACTTGGCCATCGTTTCAACCTTGCCGGTCCGCTGCCAGTCGAAAGCCGTAAAGACGATCTTTTGATATAAATCCTGGGCTTGACGTGCGATGGCCGGGGACTGTCGCGGTATCGCGAGGATGACATCGCGGAGTTCTTTGGCGCCCGCCTCAATCATCTCGATGCTCCACCAGGGCATGGCCGAAGCCCACCAATATTGATCGCTGTGCAAGGAACGGTCGAGCGCGGGCCGTATTTTGGCATAGGCGGAGGACGTCGTTGGCAGGCGATGAACCTGCTCGATGGCTAAGTTTGTCAGTTTCCACTGGGCGCGATGGATTTCGTTGTGAACGTCGTTCCAGCGTGAGTAGGGGGTATTTTCCTCAATATCGCGCTGCATGAGCGCCCAGCTTGACGGTCGGGGAACGACCGGCTCGCGTTTAGAAAAGTGCTGCGGCAGTTCAGACAGTGTCACGCTCTTGATCTGCGGCACGCGGTAGAGATCGAAGAGCAGCTGTTCCAGGCCGGGCCGATGGTGGCCGAAGGTTTCTCCGTCCATGGCCGTGACGAGAAAAGAGTGGCTCCGTAGGCGGTCACCGAGCAAATTGACGAGCATCCGGCTGGAAAAGACGCTCACGCCGATCTGAGCAGACAGAATACGGAAACTAATGTCGCGTTCTCGGAAAAAGAAAAAGAAGCCTTTGTCGCCGCGCAGATGGCAGATCGTTTCATGGTCGGCGGCGTGATGATTGGGATGGGCCAGCTCATCGATAATAATCCACTGATAGCCCAGTTTTTTTGCCACGCGGGTAAGCTTTGCCGCGTACCCCATTTCGGTCGGGAAAAGGCCTTTGGGCTGGTACGCCTTTCCGAAAACACGCCGGTTGGTTTGATGATTGAGCTGGATCTGGCGGATAATCTCTGATTCCGGCAGGAGCGGAAGGAAGGGATGGTATTTGGCCGTGTCAGTGAATTCGATTTGACCCCGTTCGGCCAATTTCCGGATGTTTGCTAGCACGTCCTGGAAGCCATCGCGCTGGAGCAGCTCGACGAGAATAGCGTTGATATTCAAGGTCAAACGGGCCTGGCGGTTTTTCAAGAAGCCGGCAAAAAGCTTGCGGTAGCATTCGTTGGCGATTTTCTTCACCCAAAATGGCTTCTGCGTCGGTGGCTGATAAATGTGGAGAAAGTTTGCCCAATACATAGTTTTAGGTTACTGTTTTTCCTCCGAAGACGCGCGTGAACGTTTCGGTGTTTAAATAAGCTTGGCGGATATTTCGAGCCAGGCCGCTCCGCTGCCAGCGACGTGTTTCCGTGACGATGCCAGTATAGAGCCGCTGGGCTTGCCGGCACGTCGCTTTCGGACAGTTCAGGAGGGCGAGCACGGCCAGATATTTTCGAGCGGCGGCTGACACGAGTTCTACGCTCCACCAGGGTGAGGCTGAGGCCCACCAGTACTGGTCAGAGGCCAGGGCTTTATCGAGAAGTTGTCGGGCGCCTGTCTGTTGGGCGTAGGGCTGGTCCGATGATTTGACCGCGCGAATCGTCAGCTCGGTCAGCTTCCATTGCATGCGGTGGATAGTATTTTGTTTATTTTTCCAGAGGTAATACGGATGATCGTGGAGAAGCTCAGATTCGCGTGACGCCCAATTCGAGGCGACTGGACGAGCGCTTTCCCAGCGGCGATAGGTTCGGAGCAATTCAGACATAGTCAACAAACGAAAACGTCGCGATCGAGCGAGAGTAAACCAGGTTTTTAGAAGTCGCGGATTATGGTGGCCAAGATTTTCGATGTCAACGCCGGTAATTAACCGGCCATGCACTCGCGGGTCGCGCTGGACAACGGTCAGGAACACGTCGGGTGACTTCAAGGCATCCATGAAAAAGAGATCGCTGATGGTACGGTTGCGGAAGATCAGTTTCAGCGGCGTCTTGTTCAAGCGGTACCCGCGTTCGAAATCGACGGCGCCGAGGGTCCCAGTCAACGAAATTTCATCAAGAATCGTCCAGGCATAACCGAGTTTCGCGATCATTCGGCCGGTGCGTTCGCTGTAGCACATCTCCGGGAGATAAAAACCGCGGGGATTGTAGGCTGAACCAAAGGCCGACCGGTGACATTCGTCGTTCAAGGCAATCTGTCGCACGATTTCGGTATTAGGAAGGAGCGGCACGAGCGGGTGATACTTCACGGTGGCGGTCACTTCAATCTGCTTCCGCTCAAGTAGCCGGCGAATATCAGCCACCACATCGGCCGCGCCGAGCGACTCCATTTGTTCCGTCACTGAGCCGCAGAGGTTAAGCGTCAGTCGAATGGACGGCTGTTGTTTCAAGAGCCGAAAGAACGGTCGATAGCATTCACGAATCACTCGTTTGACCACGCGACGATTCCAGTCGGGTGGCTGGTACATATGAAAAAAGTTTGCCCAGAAAACGCGTGACATGGCCTTAATTATACCCGGTGTTGAGCATAGCGTAAAGCTAAACGGAAGAGTTTGACGTATTTTTTTGCCGGTATTTCCCAGGAATAACTTTGTTGCATTCCGCGGCCGACCAAATCGCGCCAGGCGTCGTCGTATTTGAAATTTACCAGGGCGCGCGTAATCGCCACCAAGAGATCGCGCGAGTCGTATTTCCGGAACACAAAGCCGTTGCCATGACGGGTTTTGGGATTAAAATCCGTAATCGTATCGACCAGGCCGCCGACCGCGTGGACAATCGGCACCGAACCGTACCGCAAGCTGATTAATTGCCCGATCCCGCAGGGTTCGAAGCGCGAGGGCATTAGAAACATGTCCGAGCCGGCATAAATCTGACTGGCCTTCGTGGTATCAAACTGAAGATGAGCGGCAATCTTTTTCGGATGTTTTTTTGAAATTTTTCTGAAGAAACTCTCGTATCGTTTATCGCCACCCCCCACGACGACAAGCTGCAGCTCTTGGCGCATCAGTGGTTCAATGATGTCCATGATAAGATCCACCCCTTTTTGCTCGGTGATCCGGGAGACCATCCCAATCAGCGGCACCTCAAGAGTTTTTGGCAAGCCAAATAATTTTTGAAGAAATACTTTATTTTTTAATTTTAGCGGGATGGAATTAAAATCATAATTTACTTCCAAGCCAGGATCGGTTGCCGGGTTAAAGTCAAAGTAATCAATGCCGTTTATGATGCCAAAGACCCGATCCTTGCGATTGAGTAGGATGCGATGCAAATCCTGGCCGAATTCTTTTGTCAGAATTTCCATGGCGTATTGTTCCGAAACCGTGTTGATGGCGTCGGCGTGGAGGATCGCGCGTTTGGCGTAATTAATATACTCAATCGCTTCGCGCTCCGAAAAACGCGGTAAACGAGAGTGTCCGTTGTCTTTCTGGTCGGGCGGAACCGACCACCAGTCATGCCCCATTTGGAAGGCCAGATTGTGAATCGTATAGAGTGTGGCGGTTGAACGAAACAGGTCGTTGTCTTGAAACCGACGCTTCAGAAAATATGGGATCAAACCGGTGTGCCACTCGTGGCATTGGATAACGTCTGGTTTGAAGTTGATGAGCGTTAATAGCTTCAAGGTTGCCAGATTGAACAGAAAAAAACGTCGGTTGTCGTGCCGAGAACCATAAATTTCCTTGCGACTACCGAAGTATTGATAAAAGTCAACGAAGTATATCGGCAGTCCTTTCATTAATTCACCTTCCCAGAAGTTAACGTGACGAACCTCGTTCTCATCGAGCTGGATCGGAACGTCGGCGGCGATCTGCTTCAGGTGGTTTTTGGCCGGATCGACGAAGCCATAAAGCGGCGTGACAACGATTACCCGATGGCCAAGTCGCCGCAGGGCTTTCGGCAGAGAACGGGCAACGTCAGCCTGGCCGCCGGCCTTTGAAAAAGGGGCGACCTCGGCTGAAACGCTGACTATCGATAATGGGCGGAGGGCCATAGAAGATATTTAGGGATGAAGTTTGTGAGTGAGAATATGTTGAGCGGCGCAATAGGCGCAGGCCACGGCGTCGGCTGCGTCGTCAGGACCGGGCAAGTTTTTGACTTTCAGAAGCAGCTTGAGGATTTTTTCGACTTGGCCTTTTGGCGCTTGGCCGTATCCAGTCACCGCCTGTTTGATTTGGAGCGGCGTCAATTCGATGATTGGCAGAGCCGCGGTGGTGACGGTAAATGTTATCACGCCCCAGGCCTGGCCAACACTGAAGGCCGTTTTCGCATTTTTAAAAAAGAATAACCGTTCGATGGCGACGTGATCAGGCTTGTGGCGTTGGAGTATTTTTTTCAGCGAGCGGTTGATGACGATCAGCCGTTGCGCAAACGGCATCGTGGCCGACGTCGTGATGCAGCCAGCGTCGATATAGCTGAGGGCTGATCCCTGTTTCCGGATGACCCCATAGCCGATTCGAGCCAGACCCGGATCAATGCCGAGAATAATCATGGTTGATTGTTCGTATAGACGGCGTGGACGTCCTGGAGGTTCTCGAGATCGCTGATGAGTTGATCGAGTTTTTCACGCGCGGCCGGCTCAAGTTGCACCGGATTTTGCGGAATCAAGATAAGCTCGGCCGTGGCAACGGGTATGTGAAGCGAAAGAATTTTATCCTGAACAGCTTTCAGTTGATTTGGCGGTGTTGTAATTTCAATGCCTTCGGGATTCTCGCGGACGTCGTCTGCCCCGGCGTCAATCAGCTGAAGCTCAAGTTCATCTCGCGGCGTGGTGGGCAGATCCTTTTTCGCGATCAGGATAAGCCCGGCCGATGAAAATTGCCATTTAACGGAATTCGGCGTTCCGAGTGTCCCGCCATGTTTTCCAAAAACGGCTCGGATGTCATTAGAGGTCCGGTTTTTATTGTCGGTCATTGTTTCAACAACCAAGGCGGCTCCGCCCGGGCCAAAACCCTCATAAAAAACAACATCAATGATCGCATCACTGCCCTCACCGGCGCCACGGGCAATGGCTCGCTCAATGCTCTGATTCGGCATATTGACAGCTCGGGCCCGCTCAATCGCCAGCCGAAGCTTGAAATTCATCTCCGGATTTTTGCCGCCGTCCCGGACCGCGACCGAAATGGCGTTGCTCATCTTGGTGAACACGCCGCTCCGTTTCACGTCCGCTGTGCCCTTCTGCCTTTTAATTTGTGCCCATTTAGAATGGCCAGACATAGCCACAATGTAATCAAAAAACTTAAACGTGTCACTCGCCACTATACCAAAAAATAGGTCGCTGGTCAATTTGCCTAAACCACCAAGACCAGGTATGATTATAGGCGTTATGTTGATTTCCGAACAAAAAAAATACCGCCAGCAACTTGATTGCACTCCTAGAATTGATACCAATCGCTTCCTTGAATCGATTGAGGCGTTTCCGGCACAGGCGCGCCAAGCATGGAGTGAAGCGCGGCATGTTCATATTCCATCTAATTATCGCACCGTAAAAACAATCCTCGCGCTTGGCATGGGCGGATCAGGCTGGCCAGCGCGCATTATACGGACACTATTTGCGAATGATCTAAAAATTCCCATGACCGTGCTCGGCGACTATCGGCTGCCGGGCTGGGTGGATAGAAATACGCTGGTAATCGTTTCAAGCTATTCCGGGACAACCGAAGAACCGCTAACGGCTGCCAAGAGTGCCCGGACCCGAGGTTCAAAAATGATGGCGATAACCCTCGGCGGATCGTTAGTTGCCCTTGTTAAAAAATGGCGCATACCGGCGTACGTTTTTACGGAAACATATAATCCATCGCGTCAACCGCGCATGGGCGCCGGCTATATGATTTTTGGGACCGCCGGACTTCTGGCCGCCGCCGGACAGCTTCGGCTTACTGACCGGCAAATAATTAGTGCCCTAAGTCGGACTATCCAGAAAACGCGAACATGGCGGTCGGCGAGCCCACTTTCAAAGAATTTATCGAAGCAATGGGCAGTCCAGATGAAAGGCCGAATTCCAATTATTATGGCGAGCGAACACCTGGAAGCAACAGCGGAAGCGTTCCGAAATCGGATTAATGAAAATGCCAAGCAGTTCTCCGCTTATTATCCTATCCCAGACCTGAATCACCACCTCCTTGAAGGGTTGGCAAATCCGACTGCGGCTCGGCGATTGCTCGGCGTATTTTTAACCTCAGATTTATATGATCGCCGAAATCAAAAGCGTCATGAAATTACACGGAAAGTATTTGAACACAATCACGTACCAACGGTAATGTTCCGGGCTGGTGGGAATGATCGGGTTGAAGACGCCTTAAACTCCCTCGCTTTCAGCGGGTACGCAACCTACTGGCTCTCGATTTTAAACCAGGTAGATGCTTCGGTAATTCCTTGGGTTGACTATTTTAAAGACAGGTTGGCGCGACGCTAAGCTACTTTACCATTGATTTCCTTTCATGAGTATACGTCGCTGGATAACTGAAAACCATCGCTATCGCCAGCTCTTGTACCTGGCGTTTTTTGTTTTGATCGCTGTCTATTGGCTGGTCTATTCGCGTCAGATAAGCCCGAAGCTATTGTATCTTCTCGCTCTCGGCGTTGTCGCGGCCATTCCGTTGAAAGGTTGGCTGAGAGACTGGCGCCCATTTCTCCTTTTGCCGCTATCATACGGAGCCATGCAGGGTATCGGCAGCGTTTTATCGGAACACGTCAATGTTATAAATGTAATCCAATGGGAAAAATCCCTGTTTGGAGGCATTCCCACAATCCAGCTGCAGGAGCGGTTTCATGCGAATGGATCATATGCCTGGTACGACGCGGTGTTCATGTCTTTCTATCTAACGCACTATTTTTTCCCCTATCTCGTCGCCATCTTTCTGTATTTTAAGAGACGCGCCCTCTATCACCTGTATACCGACGGTTTTATCGTCCTGGCTGTGGCGGGTTTTTTCACCTACGTCCTTTTCCCTGCCATGCCGCCCTGGATGGCCAGCGAACAAGGCTTTCTGCCGACTATGCCGCATTTGCTCGTTGAGGTGGCGCAACAGGCGCTTCATGTATCTTTCCCGTCACTTTACCAAACGCTTGGGGCAAACCAAGTGGCAGCCATGCCGTCGATGCATGCCGCTTGGCCGCTATTTATCGCCCTCTGTTTAACCTTGTTTTTTCGATGGAAGGGCCTCGCCTGGTTTATTATTCCGGTTATGGTCAGTCTGGCCATCGTCTATTTCGGAGAGCACTACATCATTGATGTCGTGATCGGATACCTCTACGCTCTCGCGGCATTCGGTATTGCCGTGTATTTCCGGCCAAAGAAAATTGAAAGTCCCAGCCATGTCCCGCCAACGCTATCCTAGAGCGACGCCATACTTAATATTATTCGGTTTGGCGTTTATTTTCTTTTTTGTGCTGCAGTACAGCAACGTCCTGGCCGACCCAGATTCTTTTTACCATGCCAAGATGGCCATGCTCATGCGCGATCACGGAATAATCAAGACATTCCCTTGGCTGGGAAATTTTACCGTACTCGGACAAGCTTATACCGACCAACACTTTCTCTACCATATATTCCTCATTCCGTTCGTCAGCTTCCTTCAGCCGATCGTTGGTTTAAAATTGGCGACAGTCATATTGGCCAGCGCCTTTATCGTTACATTTTACTGGCTGCTGCGGCGCTTCCGAATACGGTTTGCCTTTTCTTTCTCGCTTCTGCCCCTGCTGATGGGTCCGTTCATCTTTCGGGTGAGCTTAGCAAAGGCCCCCAGCCTCTCGTTGATTTTACTATTTCTCGGGTTATGGATGATTATTGAAGGGCGTTGGAAACTGCTATTCATATTTTCATTTTTCTACGTCTGGGCGTACGGCGGTTTTTCGCTCATCGTTATAGTGAGCGGCCTCTATCTCGGCATTGAAATCATTCTCAATATCGTCCAGAAAATACGTCGGCATCACTTGTCGTGGCGACAAACGGTGTATCCAAAAACCGCCTGGCTGACTTTTCTGAGCACCTGTACGGGTGTGGCCGCGGGTCTATTAATTAATCCATATTTTCCCCAGAATCTGGAGTTCTATCGCTATCAACTTTTTGAGATTGGCATCAAGAACTATCGAGACAGTATCGGCGTCGGCGGCGAGTGGTATCCCTATCAGCCGTTTGCGCTCTTTACCGGCAGCATCTTTTTGACGATCGCGCTCATTGTGACGGCCGTGGTTGTCTTTTTTGTCTGGAAACGATTGTCGCGCCGCGACCTGTATTTATTTTTGCTCACCATATTTTTCCTGATTTTAACCCTGAAATCACGGCGCTACGTTGAATACTATATCCCGATTGCCTGTCTTTTTAGTTTTTCAATTTTAGGCGCTTCATTACGGAATTTTTCGGTAAATCGTTTGGCTCACGCATTCAATCACCTAAAGCCACGGCTCAAGATTGTTGCGTTTTTAACGCTTTTGTACTTTTTTGTGACCGTTCCGGCGCTGGCTATACGGAATTTCAATAACGATCGGTCCGATCTCGCCAGCGGCTTTTCGTACACAAAATTCAAGCGTTCAAGCCAGTGGCTGGCACAACATTCCCGCACCGGCGACATTGTCTTCCATAGCAGTTGGGACGAGTTTCCGCTCCTCTTTTATTACGACGACACAAATTACTACATCGGTGGCCTCGATCCCACGTTTATGTATTTAGCCGATAAGGAGTTGTATCAGAAATGGGTTGACATCACCATCGGCAACACGACTGTCGGCGCCTATGAGATAATAAAAAAAGATTTTCGGGCCCGCTATGTTTTTATTACGCAGAGCCACGGAGCAATGAAACGCACGATCGCTGATGACCCCGGTTTTGTCAGGCGCTATGAGGACGATGAGGCGATTATATACGAAGTAAAATAATCGAACGTTCTAGCCCCTTTTGCTTAATAAAAAACCGCGCGACCCAATCGGCGGATTTATTGTTTATTGACGCTAGGCTGTCGTCACAAATGCCGTCACCACAAAGGCGACGATCGCGCCAGCCAGGAGGACGATCGCGATGCCGATCACGGCGGCGGTGATCGTTTTTTTTGCGGTGGCTATTTTTTCTTCATTGCCAGCCGCCGTCATCCAGGTGAAGCCGGCATAGATGAGTAGGACGACGGAAAGAAAGGCTAAAAACCCGATAACATATTGAGCAACTTTTACCACGGTGCTCGCCAGATCTTTCGGGATACCAAGCTCGGTCTGGATTGAAGGACTAATGCCAATGTTGACGGAATCATCAGCCTGAACGGGGGTAAGCGTAAAAAGAAAAGCCAGCGACAGAATGATCAGGCAACAGGCGGCCAGGAATGAGTGTTTGGTTTTTTTTGACATATTCATTTGATACTCGTCCTTACTGCTACGCCCAGTATACCGTACTGGCAGGGGCTCGTCTAGAGCCAGTGCTCAAAACTAAAACTACCCGTTCTGAGTAGTTTTAGTTTTTTGTATGTAACGAGAATTAGGCCGTGCCACCGCCAGCGAGAATGCCGGACGTGACAAACCAGGTAATAGCCCAGGCGAGCAGTATAATGACGAGGCCGATGATTGCAGCGGAAATAATCTTTTTCGCTTGGCCAACGCGCTCTTCATTCCCAGCGGCTGTGAGCCAAATAAAACCGCCATAGATGATCATAATAACAGCTACGAGGGCGAGGAAGCCGAGCACCCACTGGATGATAGCGGTAATCTGTTCTGACAACGGCTTATCGGTACCATAGATGTTTGTGCCATAACCATTATCAATGGTTAACGCGGAAACCGTTGGGGCGAAAGTCAATAGCGCCAGACCGGCGAGACTGAGAATCGATACGATTTTCGTAAGTTTTTTCATTGTTTCACCCCCTTTCAGAAAGGTTGTTACGTATTTAGGAAAATATTCGCTTGGTTTTATTCACACTCTATAATCTGTACAAATTGTACACCAAGATTAGCTTTTTGTCAAATATTGTTATGTCCCAATGCCTTTAAATAGGTCAACAACCCAATTAACAACCGCCAGACTTAGGAACGCAATAACCAAGCCAACGAGCGCCCAAACAATAGTATCCTTTGCCTGGGTGACCCGCTGCTGATTGCCAGCCGAACTGACATATTGGAAGCCTCCATAAATCACCATCACCAGCGAAAACAGCGAAAGAATGCCTAAGAAACCCTTCAAGATGCGTACGATCAGTTGATCGACCGCGGTGATATCACCGAGCGGGTTTGTTAGCCCCTCGGTGTTTTCCGCAAGAACAACAAACGGAATGGCCACGACCAGGATAGTGAGGAAACTGAGAAATAATTTCTTTTTCATAAATAGCTTGGTTCAAGTAATCGGATTGGAGGATGGAGCGTCGATCGTTTGCCGTTGGCTGGCGTTAATCGGCAATGCGCTCGTTTTGGTTGATGGTTTTAGCGGCCTTCTCGACAGCGTCTTTTGGAGTTGATTCGGCCTTTACCACCTCGTCGATCATGAGTTTAAACGCTTCATCGGTGGTGCGATAGTTTTTTCCGTGGTACCAGGACGAACTGGTGAGCGATTGCTTAATGAAGACGTCGATTTGAGGATAGTCCTCGGCCTGCGTGTTAATGATCGAACGCAGCGCTGAGGGGAGAACAGTTTCTTTCAAATATGGTTGGACATTCGCTGCTTGGGTGGCAAAGTAGAGAAAATCCCAGGCCTGGGTCGCGTTTTTTGAATTCACAAACACTGATTGCACCCAGTAGTTTGCAAAATTGATCTCCTGGTTCAGGCTGACTTGAGGCAGCGCGGCAATGTCGTAATTGAGCGTCGGCGCCGCTTTCTGAATAAGCGGGATATGATAGGCATAGCCGAGAAAGTAGGCGCTTAAGCCCTGAGTAAAAGCCTCGAACGAATCAGGCAGGTCCTCGTTCCAGGTGTAGGCTTGTTTTGACGCATTCGAAAAGTCGGTATAAAACGTCAGGGCATGAGCGCCGGAATAGAACGCTTTATTGTCGGCGTCTTTGACGCTTTGGTCAAACAGGGCTTGAAAAACGTTGGCGTCGTTCATCTTGCCCATTGTCGCGCCGTCTTGCATCATCAGAACGGAGAGCAGGTCGGTATAGCGCTGGATATTTTTTGACGTTCCGAGGGCAATCGCGGATTGGATAATCTCACCCTTTTCACTCTCTTTGACTAAACTTGGTATCTGGCTGACGAGCTCGTTCCAATTCCGAGGCGGCAAGGCAATGCGTGCCTGATTGAGGATGTCGCGGTTGTAATAGAGGACGAGATTATCCGTGCTGAAGGGCAATCCATAAATCTGAGGATTGCCGTCTTTGTCGTAAAAAAGGACATCCTCTGAAACGACCGGTATGAATTCGGAGCGAAGGGTGTCGGCCGTATAGGTTCGTTGTTTTGTGGTGACGCGCTTGGTCTCTTTTTTGCACCCTAATGCCTTTGAGGTGACCAGTTTTGGAACCTCAATAGTTTGCGGTAGCGGGGTGATGAATTTACGATATTCGCCCAGCGAACTGTTCGGCACCGCAAAGATATCGGGACCCTCGCCCCGCGCCCAGGCAGCCAAAAGCTGATCCCGATATTCTTCGTACTGAAATTTGGTATACTCGAACTTAACGTTCGGGTGGGACGCCTTGTAGGAATTAAAAATTTCCGTGTAAGCATCTTCCTCGTCCCAGACACCCCACATTTTGATTGTAATCGGCGCCAACGTAGCGGACGAATTTGATTTCGTACTACAGGCTGCACCGCCAACGATAACCGGGAGGAGGAGTACGAGGATAATAATCAGCCAACGGAAGCGTTGTGACATTAGCGTACGAGTGAACGCAAATATTTTCGTAGCTCGGTGCCAAGCGAATCGTGTTTTAATCCCTCAGCGATGTTCGCCTTCAACCAGCCGAGCTTCGAGCCAAGATCGTAAATTGTACCAGAAAACTCACAGGCAAAAACAGATTGTTTTTTCATGAGATTCAAAACCGCATCTGCCAGCCAGATTTCGCCACCTTTTCCAGCCCGGGTGTGTTTGAGGACGGCGAAAATGTCCGGCGTGAGCACGTATCCTTTGAGCACGGCCAGGTTTGACGGCGCGTTTTCTAAATCTGGTTTTTCGATGATGCCCAGCACCTCGTGTATATTTTCCTTGATGTGTTTGTTCTTGATAATTCCGTATTTGGTGATGTCGGAACGCGGCACGGCCAGAACGCCAATCACCGGCGAGGTGTATTCATTGTAGACATCAATCATCTGCTTGATGCAGATTTTTTTTGAGACGATATAATCATCCGGCCAAATAACAGCAAAAGGTTCGTGGCCGATAACGTTTTCAGCGCAGAGGACGGCGTGACCGTTGCCTAACGCTTTTCTTTGCCGGATATAGACAAAATTAGCTAACTCCGAGACGGCAATTATTTCAGCTAATTCTTTTGATTTTTTCGCTTGCCTCAGACGTAATTCGAGATCGGTATTACGATCGAAATGGTCCTCAATTGCTCGTTTGCTTTGACCGGTGATCAAAATGATGTCGGTAATACCGGATTTTACAGCCTCTTCGACGGCGATTTGGACCGCCGGCCGGTCAATAACCGGTAGCATTTCTTTTGGCTGTGCTTTGGTAGCCGGCAAGAAACGCGTGCCGTAGCCGGCAACTGGTATTATCGCCTTGGTGACTTTGTGGGGCTGAGTGTTTGATTTCATATGCATATTCATCCATGATAATAACACAAAAGCCCGATTAAGTAAAACAAGACAACGCGTGGACAAGCCAAAAAGCCTGTCAGCGACACGTTTATTTAGACTGGCGACTGCCCCGCGTATTAAACGGCAGCGAAGCGTTTTTCCGCGTCAGTCCAATCGATTGCCTTGAAGAAGGCAGCGATATATTCGGCGCGCTTTAGGCCGAAATCAAGCATGTAGGCGTGCTCAAACACATCCAAGACCAATAGCGGCTTGGCGCCGGCCAGTAGTCCGACGTCGTGCTCATTGACCCAGATGTTAAATGTCCGTTGGCCGGCCGGATCATAGGCAAGCACAGCCCAGCCGACACCCCGGAGTGCGCCAGTCGCTTGAAATTCTTTTTCCCAGGCCAGATAATCGCCGAAATCCTTTGTTAGCTGGAGTGCAAGCGGTGATTTCAGGTCGAGCGGCTTCGCGTCTTTGGTGAGATTGTCGAAATACAGCTCATGGAGACGCATACCGTTGAATTCCCAGCCGAACCGGCGTTTTGTTTCGGCGAATTCGGGGGTGTTGTTTTTTCCAGCGGCAGTCAATTCATCGAGCAGATCGGAGAGCGCATTAACATTCTTGACGTAGCCCTGATAGAGCGTGAAGTGATTCGTCAAGAGAATGTCGCTGAAACCAGACAGGCCGATGAGATGAGAATAGTCGATCGCTTTGTACATAGTGTTGTTTTTACTGATGAAATAATTGTGTATTTTACGGTATGTTTTTTTGATATTGTTTGACGGCAACGACGAGTTCTTTTGATGTGGTTGTCTGCATCAGCGCCAGCCGCAGTTTTTTTGCTTCTGAAAAACCGGCTACGTACGCCTTGATGTGTTTCTTCATGAGGTTGTATGATTTCCGGTCCTGGTGGACTCGCTCGAACAACTTCGCGTGCTCGACGAGAACGCTCAACCTTTGTTTCACGGTCGGCTCCCGCTTTTTGTTTGCGTCAAAGAACCAAGGGTTTCCGAAAACACCGCGGCCAACCATGATTCCGTCGCAACCGGTTTCCTGGGCGCGTTGTCGCCCCTCGGCGAGAGAAGATACATCGCCATTGCCAATGATCAGCGTTTGACTACCAAGTTTTTTTCTAAGAATAACCGCCCGGGCCACCAGGCTCCAATCAGCCGGAACCCGCGACATTTGTTTCCGCGTGCGGGCGTGGACAGTGATCGCCGCCGGCTTCATCTTCAGCAGTACCGGCAGCCAGGCATCAAGCTCATCATGGTTGTAGCCGATCCGCGTCTTAATCGAGACGGGTAGCGGGCCGGCGCCGCGTTTCGCCTCAGCAATGATCCGACTGGCCAGGCGCGGATTCTTCATCAGGGCGGCGCCACCACCTTGTCGCTCAACGCTTTTATCCGGACAGCCCATGTTAATGTCCAGACCGTCGAAGCCGAGCGAGCGGATAATTTTGGCGCTGGCGTAGAACTGTTCTGGCCGGCTGCCCCAAAGCTGGGCCACGATCGGCCGCTCAGCGGGGGTAAAAAACAAGTCTTTCAGAACGCGCCCTTTTCCGGGCGAACACAGCCCGGCGCAGGACACAAATTCGGTTACCAAGACATCGGGCTTGCCATGTTTGGCGTAGACCTGCCGAAAAGCTGAATCGGTTACGTCCGACATTGGCGCCAAGACAAAAAACGGCTTCGGCAGGCGCAACCAAAAATTCAGCTGCTTACCCTTCTTTGGTAATGGCATACAAGGGCAGAACGGCGCACTTTCGCCGCATCGGCGAAAGGGGCAGTTTCAGCTTATTAACCAGAGTATCACTTCGCATTTTTTGTATTTGGGCGAGCGTCTTGCCGATGATCAGGTCGGAAAAAATAGAAGCCGATGCCTGAGAAATGGCACAACCAGTACCATCCCAGCCGACCTCGCTAACACGTTTTTGGCGATCAAGTTTGACGGTAAATGTAAGGGAGTCGCCGCAGGAATAATTCGCACCACTGAACGTTGCATCCGGTTTTTTCAGCCGGCCTTTATGCGCGGGATGGCGGTAATGCTTCATTACGATGAGGTTGTAGGGCGTGACCATTGGCGGAGGATTGCTTTCAAGGTTGAAATAAAGTAGTCGATTTCTTTTTTTGTGTTGTATACCGAAACGCTGATTCTGGTGGTAGCGGGCAATTTCAGTTTTCGGTGGAGAAGCTGGGCGCAATGATGGCCGGCGCGGACACAGATGCCGTAATTGTCGAACAGCGTCGCTAAATCATGCGGATGCATATTTGTGACTTGAAAACTGATCGCGCCAGAACGGAAACGTGGATCCGGTCCGCAGATTCGCACTTGCGGCAGGCGGGATAAACGGCGATACGCATGAGCGACAAGCGACTGTTCGTGCCGGCGAATATTTTTTATACCGATTTTTTCAAGATACTCAATGGCTGCGCCAAGTCCGGCCACCTGGGCCAAGGCCTGCGTGCCAGCTTCGAATTTCCACGGCGCTGGTTTGAAGGTCGAGTGCGTCCAGTGCACCTCCTCAATCATGTCACCGCCGGCCTGATAGGGCGTCATTTCGAGATCGCGACCCTTCTTAATGTAGAGCACGCCCACGCCGGTTGGCCCGAGCATTTTATGGCTCGAAAAGGCGAAAAAATCCGGGTCGATCGCTTTCAGGTTAACGGGGAGATGCGGCACGCTCTGAGCGGCGTCGATGAGCACGGGAATATTGCGTCGGTGGGCGGCGCGAACGATTTTCTCAACGGGATTGATCGTACCGAGCACGTTCGAAACATGAACCAGGGACAAGAAACGCACACCGCGGAGCAGGGCCGGGAAGTTTTTCAGTGCCAACTTTCCCTGACGATCGATCGGCCAATACTTCAGCGTTAATCCTTTTTCCTGGGCGAGTAGTTGCCAGGGAACAATATTTGCATGATGCTCCATCTCAGTCAACAAGACGGTGTCACCGCGACGGAGATTCTTCTTTGCCCAGGCCTGAACGACCAAATTGATGCCCTCGGTCGTCCCGCGAGTGAACACAATCGTCTCCGGACTGGACGCGTGGATAAACTTCGCCACTGTTGTCCGGACGCGTTCATACGCCCCGGTCGCGACATCGGCTAAGGCATAGGTGCCGCGGTGGGGGTTGGCGTTTTTTTGCTCGTACCAATCCTGTTCCGCGCGAATGACAGCCGCGGGTTTTTGGCTTGTCGCGGCGGAATCAAGATAGACAAACGGTTTCCGGCCGGTTTTTGCCTTCGTGAGGATGGGAAAATCTTTTCGATAGCGTGTGAAATTCATAAAAATGCAGTCAGTGATTGACGATAGTATTGAGCCAAAGCGTGGTTATTCATCTGTCCCGCTAAATCCGTAAAGAAACCTTTGGTCAGGAGATGTTCGGTCTGGCTAAGCGTCAGACCACGCGACGCGCAATAGTAGAGCTGGTCGGACGAAAACTGGCCGACCGTCGCATTGTGCCAGACGCGAACGTCGTGATGAAGAATTTCAAGATTCGGAACAGCTTTAGCTTCAGCCTCTGCTGATAAGAGTAGCACATCCTCGCGTAAAAATGAATTCGTTTTTTGTGCCCGTTTCCCGACGGTTATCCAGCCGGGTGCGTGCAACGAGGCGTGATCGCGAACAATCGCTTTCAGATGAATTTGGCCGTTTGTCTTTGGTCCGGCGTGCGCGTGTTGAAGCTCAACGAAGGTTTGACTATGCTGGGAGCAAAGGAGCGCCAGCCGCATGTTGCTAACACTGCGGGAGCCAGCTAATTGTGTGGCCACGCGTACTGCGTGCGTCTTGGTGCCATGAAGAAAACCGGCGAACTCAAAGGCTGCGTCAGTCTCGACAATGGCAGTATAGCGCACATCTTTTGCGAGAGCGGAACGCTGGGTAAGTCCGCACGAAAAATGAGAACGCGTTCGGGCAATCACGTGCGTCGTCTGTTCCCCGATCGTTGTTGACGTTCCGCGGGTATCGAACAAGGTGATATTACTGTTTGGCTCGGCAATAAAAAAGACGGCTGGGAAATAAGCGGCCGCGCCCTGGCTGAACCGAATTGTATACGGACGACCAGAAGGAAAGACGGCAATATACCCAGAGCGCAGGACGTTTTTTGCCAGTGGCGTGTTTCTTGCGCTTCGTTCACAATCACGTTGAACTGACAGTGGCGCCAGTATGAACGGAAAAAAACGTACCCCCGCTAATAATAACTGCCGGGCGTCAGAAAAACTTGAGATAAATTGTGCGATCGTGTGTCGCATGTTAGCCGACAGAGCCGGACAGCTCCATTTCAATAAGACGATTTAATTCGACTGCGTATTCCATGGGCAATTCTTTGGCAAAGGCGTCGAGGAAGCCGACCACGACCATCCGTTCCGCGTCAGCCCGGGTCAAGCCACGACTTTCAAGATAGAATAACTGTTCTTCGCTGATTTTTGACACGGTCGCTTCGTGTTCGACGCGGGCAGTCGAATTCTTGATTGCCAGCGTCGGATAAGTATCGGAACGCGAACGCGCATCGACCAGTAAAGCGTCGCAGCGGACCTTGACGCGACAATTAGTAGCTTGTGGAACAACTCTGACCAGGCCGCGGTATGAGGTCCGGCCGCCATGATGGGCGATCGACTTTGAAACGATATTTGAATGCGTATCGGGCGCGAGGTGCAGCACTTTCGCCCCAGCGTCCTGATGCTGGCCCTTTCCGGCCAAGGCGATCGAGAGAATGTCGGCTCGGGCGCCGCGTCCTTTGAGGAACACGGCCGGATATTTCATGGTAGTTCTTGAGCCGAGATTGCCGTCGACCCATTCAACCAGGGCATTTTCGTAAGCCACCGCCCGTTTGGTAACGAGATTATAAACATTTTGTGACCAGTTTTGGATCGTGGTGTAGCGGATCCGGGAACGCGGTAGGGCGATCACTTCGACGACCGCGGCATGAAGCGACTGTTTTGAGTACAACGGCGCGGTGCAGCCCTCGATGTAGTGGACCGAGGAGTCTTCGTCGGCAATGATCAGGGTCCGCTCAAACTGTCCGATCGACGGAGCGTTGATGCGAAAATAGGCCTGGAGCGGGAGGTCGACATGAACACCCTTCGGAATGTAAATAAACGAACCGCCGGACCAGACGGCTGAATTCAAGGCCGAGAACTTGTTGTCGGCGATTGGAACAACGGCACCAAAATACTTTTTCACGAGCTCCGGGTAGAGTCGGGGCGCCTCGGACATGTCGCAGAAAACAACGCCGAGCTTTGTCCACTGATCCTTCAGATGATGGTAGATCATTTCGGATTCATACTGTGCTCCCGCCCCGGCCAGAAATTTCCGTTCTGCCTCGGGGACGCCCAGGCGGTCAAAGGTTTTTTTGATCCGCCGAGGAACGGTCTTCCAGGAGACCGAGGGCTGATCAGTCGGTTTCCAGTAGTAGGTAATATTGTCGAAATCAAGCTCAGACAAATCAGCGCCCCAGGTCGGGAGCGATTTGGCGCGGAAATAGCGCAGGGCTTCCAAACGTTTCGCCAGCATCCAGGCCGGCTCATTTTTGAGGCGCGATATTTCCCTCACGACCGCCGAGGACAGTCCGCGCGGAGTTTTATATACATAAACAGAGGGGTCGCGAAAAGACTGATCTGTTTTTCGAAATGAGGTTGCGTTCATGCGGCAGCGGTTAACCAGTCATAGCCGCGGCGTTCCAGAAGACTGACTAGGCGCCGATCGCCTGAGCGAACGAGCGTACCCCGGAGCAGGACGTGAACGCGATCCGGCTTCACATACGACAATAAACGCTGATAGTGGGTGATGATCAGAAAACCAGTTCCGCGTTTGGCGGCCTGATTGATGCCGCGAGCGATGTAGCGGAGGGCGTCAATATCGAGTCCGGAGTCAGCTTCATCGAGAATGGCGATTTTCGGCCGGAGAACGAGCAGCTGGAGCAACTCGACCTTTTTCTTTTCGCCGCCGGAAAATCCTTCGTTCACCGACCGTTCTAAAAACTTTTTTGGGAGACGCAAGTCTTTCAGGGCTTGGTCGATTCTGGTGTCGAGCTCGGTTTGATTTATTTTTCCGTGACCTTGCGCCTGGGCGGCAGTCAGAAGAAATTCGAGCAGGTTCACGCCGGGCAGTTCAAGAGGGTATTGGAAACCCAGAAACAGCCCCAGCCGCGAGCGCTCCCACGGTTTTAATCGCAAGATGTCTTTACCTTGCCAGACCACGCGGCCGCTTTGGACCTGGCTCTCAGGATGTCCCATTAAAGTATTGGCCAAGGTTGATTTTCCAGAACCATTCGGGCCCATCAAAGCGACAATCTGGCCAGGGCGGATGCGTAGATTGATATCATGAAGGATGCGCTTATTGCCGGTTGCGGCGGATAAGCCTTGAATGGTAAATGTCGCGACAGCCATGTTTATGAATGCTGAATAAGTTGTGAGAGGGTAATCTTATTGAGCGCCTGGTCAAGGGCGGACTGGACCTTTTGCCAAGCGGTTTTTGACGGACAGCGATGTTCCAACGGGCACGAGGCGGTCAGGCAATCAACCACCCGCGGCTGGTTTGAGAGCAGATTGGTAACATCAAGCAGGGTCAGGCGTTTCGGATCCTTGATAAAACGGTAGCCGCCGTTGCGTCCGCGCTGGCTCGAGATCCAGCGCGCCTTCCGAAACGGCACGATCAGCTGTTCCAGGTATTTCAGGGAAATATTTTCGTGTCGGCCGATATCGGCCAGCGTAACCGGCTGTTTTGTCCGGTAGGTTTGGGCTAGCCACAAAGCGAGGCGGAGACCGTAATGTTCGCGAGTTGAGATTTTGCCGAAATAGGCCATTTCTATATTCCTAGTAATATAGTAGGATTATAGAGAATAATGATATTTCTGTCAATTCAGTCTGTCATCCTGAACTTGTTTCAGGATCTCAATATGCAAGATAGGGCGTTCGCCCCTTTTCTTTTGAAAAGAAAAGGGGCAGAAAAGAAACGCCGCCCGTGCTTCGTCAGTGGGAAAAATGGCTTCATCGTCGCTGACGACTCGAACTCGCCCCGCCCTACAGAAGTTTTTTGGTATAGGGCGGGGCTCAAACAACGAGATCGTCTGCTCTGCCAACCGGCCGAGCACTGCTCCTCTTCGCCTATTTTTCCTCTCACTGACTTCGCAACGGGCGGACACGATGATATAACTTTATTCGACAACTCGTAATAATATTGGCATAATTGTTATATATACAAAAAACATGAGAATAAAAAGGATTTTTAGTACCATTACCAAGGTTATCATCTGGTCCTTTGTGATTGTGGTTCTTTTTTATATTATGATTAAATTTGCAATTCCTGATTTAAAAACATGGTTAGATGTGTTAATAAAATACTTATTGATAATACTAAGCGTTATTGCATACGTTTGGTCATCATTTCAACTTGGTTGGAATATTAAATATGACTGGACGGAAGAAAACAACAAATCATTACGTAGCAGGCTGTTATTGACAGGAAAAATAATATTTACGATGTGTTATATGGGATTAATTGTATCAATCCCATTATTTTTATTCGGTGCATGTGTTGGCAACGAAGGTGAAATGCCTGTTTGTTTTGGTGGCCAATTAAATATTTATTTTATATTTATAATTGCAGTTATAATTATTGAATTAGGTTTTTATGCTAATGGAAAAAAAGAATAACTATACCTAGATAAAAATTAAGCCCATATTAGTACAAATAATGGATATCAACACATTTAATAGGATTATAAATGTTATAATAATATTGACATGTGTATACACGCATGGTAAGAAGATAACCTAAAACCCTCGTTGGCCGAGGGTCTAGGTAAAAGGTTAACCTTTGTTTGGTTGGGTGGGCCGTTCCAAATGGTACGGCCTGCTTTTTATAAGAGCGATTTTAATAAACCGTTCTTCTAAAGGCAGGTAGAGCCATCCATTGCCAAGATTCTTGGCATAGTGGCGTGTTCCATCTGGAAAAATAACCCATTTATGATCTTTTAAAATCACATAGGTTTTCTCCCTGCTTAAGCAGATCTTAGGATTGTCCGCCGTGCCGATACGGGTCCAGGGAATGCTTAAGCAAAACCCACCAAATTTGACCAGACACCGACAAAAAAAGCCGATGATAGGCCAATAAATATTTTAGGCACGATTGAAAAAAATAGCAAGTCCTTACTCGACACAAGTGTGCATAACTGTCATAATTACCCCGCCATGACAAACTATTTAGAACTCCTAAACAATCGTGATCCGGAAGTTGCCCAAGCCATCCGCGCTGAGCTTGAACGCCAGCGCAACGGACTGGAACTGATTCCGTCCGAGAATTTTGTTTCCATTGCCGTGCTTGAGGCGCTTGGGTCGGTACTGACGAATAAATACTCTGAGGGCTATCCGGGCAATCGCTATTACGGCGGTACGCAAAACGTTGACGTGGTGGAACAGCTGGCAATTGACCGGGCGAAAAAGCTTTTTGGCGCTGAACACGTGAATGTCCAGCCACTCTCAGGCGCGCCGGCCAACATCGCCGTGTACTCGGCCCTCCTGGAGCCAGGCGACACGGTGTTGGGCATGGATTTATCGCACGGTGGGCATTTGACGCATGGCCACCCGGTCACCTGGATGGCAAAGATATTTCCGTTTATCCGGTATAAAACAACGCCCGAAGGATTAATCGATTACGACCAGGTCCGGCAGATGGCGCGCGAGCACAAACCGAAACTTATCCTCGCGGGCTACTCAGCCTATTCGCGTGAGATTGATTATGCAAAGTTTAAAGAAATTGCTGACGAGGTCGGCGCCTACACGATGGCGGATATTGCGCATATTGCCGGCCTGATCGCGGCTGGCGAGATGAATAATCCCGTGCCGCTGTTTGATGTCGTGACGACAACCACGCATAAAACGCTGCGCGGCCCGCGTGGCGGCATGATCATGTGCACGAAGAAACTGGCCAAGAAAATCGATAAAGCGGTCTTTCCGGGATTCCAGGGCGGTCCGCACGAACACAATATCGCGGCCAAGGCCGTGGCGTTCGGTGAAGCGCTCCAGCCGGAATTTAAAGTTTACGCGAAACAGATAAAGGCGAATGCCCAGGCGCTCTGTGACGCCCTCCAGGCGGGCGGTTTGAAAATAATGTTCGGCGGCACTGAAAACCATCTCGTCTTGGCGGACGTAACCCCGCTCGGCTTAGCTGGGCGCGAAGCGCAGGAACTTCTTGATTCGGTCAACATTACGTTGAATAAAAATATGATCCCTGACGATCCGCGCAAGCCCATGGACCCGTCGGGCATCCGTTTGGGTTCCCCGGCGTTGACGACCCGAGGCATGACGCCACCCGACCTGAAGAAAATCGGCGAGACCATCGTTCAGTTGTTGAAAAACAAAGACTCAACGGCGAAACAAGAAGAGGTGCGCCAGACAGTCGCCGAACTCACCCAGCGGTATCCCTTATATCCAGAACTCGGCTAAGCATGAAAATAATAAACGGCCGGAAAATCGCCAAAACGCTTTTGACGCAGGTGCATGAACACATTGGACGGATGTCGCTGACGCCCGGACTGGCGATTGTGTTGGTCGGGGATGACCCAGCCTCACACCTATATGTACGGATCAAGGAACGGGCCTGCCGCCAGGTCGGCCTGAAGTTTGAAAAAAAGGTATTTCCGGCCACGGCGGATGAAAATGAGATATTACGCACCATTCAACAATTGAATACCAGGGCTGATATTCATGGAATCGTCGTCCAGCTTCCATTGCCAGAACAACTGAACGAAAATGCGATTATTTCGGCCATCAGTCCGCAGAAAGATGTCGATGGATATCACCCAGAAACAATTCAAAGGCTCGTCGCGGGACAGCAAACGTTTATTCCTGCGCTCGCTCGAAGCATCCTCCTTCTGATTGAAAGCACGGGTGTGCCGCTGGGTGGGAAGACAGTAGCGGTGATCGCAAATAGCAGCGAATTTTACCAGCCGCTTGAATACCTCATTCGCCAGCGGGGCGGTGCCAGCGTTTTTTGCGCCCCGACGAATTTCCGGGAAGCATGCCGAAACGCGGATATTGTCATTGTGGCGGTCGGCCAACCCGGAATTATTACGGCCGACGACATAAAACCGAATGCGGTTGTTATAGATGTCGGCATTACCCGACAGCCCGAGGGTGTTGTCGGCGATGTCGACGCCACAACCCTGAAAAACGTCCCGGGCTTTCTCACCCCCGTGCCTGGCGGCGTCGGGCCAGTAACAGTTGCCTCGCTCCTGGCCAATACGGTCCAGGCGGCCGAACAATAAAAAAACTACCCCCGAAAAACGGAGGGAGTTTTTTATATATGTTAGACGTTGATATTGACGTTCCGTTTGGCGCCGGCCGTGGGATTGGTTGGGTCATATCCGTGCTGCACTTCGTCGTAATCAGTGTAGCCGTCTCCGTCGGTATCTTTTTTATATGGGTCAGTGCCAATCCGTCGCTCGTTCACGTCCGTTAAACCGTCTTGGTCTGAATCAAGGTTTGCGTTGATATTGCTGTTCGTATTCTGATTGGTATTCGTATTCGTGTTGAAATTCACGTTGGTATTCCCGTTGGTGTTCGTATTTCCGTTGGTATTGCTGTTTATATTACCGTTGCCATTGGTGTTCGTGTTGAGGTTCGCGTTTTGATTGCCGTTCAGGTTCGTGTTCGTGTTAAAATTGAAATTCTGGTTGTTCAGATTCGTTTTATTTGCATTGCTATTTGCATTCTGATTGGTTGTATTCGTATTGGAATTGTTGGTATTTTTTGACGTCATGTTTTTCATGAGAAAGATGGCAGCCACCACAATACCGGCGAGGACAACCAAAATAATCGCGCCGATGATAATATATTTCTTTCGGCCACCATTGCCTTCAGGGCCAGAGACGAGATTGCCGGAGGCGTCGATCGGCGGCGGCACAGGCGGTTGAGCTGATGGTGGCGACTGAGGAATTGAGGCGTAGGGATCGACTGGTTGATTTTGTGGCGTAGTCGGCGGAGAAATTGTGCCTGGATCGTCAAACATAATTGGTGTTGATTAATAACTGTTATTAGTATAGCCCTTTTTGTTTTTCGGGGCAAATGGTAGAATTCAGGTAATAAAAATGGAAAATTCAAAAATAATAACAGTTGAACATCTTGTCTTTTGAACTGTAAATTCTAAATTATCATGTCCTTCTCTATTGGCATCGTCGGCTTGCCGAATGTCGGGAAATCAACCCTTTTTCAGGCCTTAACAAAGAAACAGGTTGATACTTCGAATTACCCATTTGCCACGATCGATCCGAACGTCGGCGTGGTGGCCGTGCCGGATGACCGCTTGGAGCAACTCGCTACCATGAGCCATTCGGCGAAAATCGTGCCGACCGCGATTGAGTTTTATGATATCGCCGGCCTGGTCAAAGGCGCCTCTCAGGGCGAGGGTTTAGGCAATAAATTTCTCAGTCATATTCGCGAGGTCGACGCCATCTGCCACGTTGTCCGGTCGTTTTCTGATCCGAACGTGGTTCACGTCGCCGGCAAGATCGATCCAGCGTCAGATCAACAAACAATCCTATACGAATTGGCCATGGCCGATCTGGAACAAGTCAGTCGGGCGCTGGAGGCATCGGAAGGCAAAGCGCGAACGGGCGATAAAGATTCGATAAAGCTCGTTCAGACGCTTGAAAAGGTAAAAACCGTACTTGACCAAGGCGCGCTGGCCTTAACAGCATCATTAACAGATGACGAGCGTGCGATCCTGAAATCATTTAACTTGCTTACGCTCAAGCCGATTTTGACAGTGTTGAACGTTGATGAAAAGGATAACGAACAATCGGGAAATCAGATCAAAATATCCGTTCGGCTGGAATCAGAATTAGCCGGCTTTTCCCCGACGGAAGCAAAAACCTATTTAGATGAGCTCGGCTGGAAAGAAAGCGGCCTTGACCGTCTCATCCGGGCCAGCTATGAGTTGCTCGGTTTGATCACGTATTTTACGACCGGACCGGACGAAACCCGGGCCTGGACGATTCATCAGGGAACAAAAGCCCCGCAGGCGGCGGGCGTGATCCACACGGATTTCGAAAAAGGCTTTATCCGCGCCGAGGTGATCAACTGGAAAGAGTTGCTGGAGGCCGGTTCAGAGACAAACGCGAAGGCCAAAGGCCTCATGCGGATGGAAGGGAAGGAATACGTCTTTCAGGACGGGGATGTCGCCGTGTTTCATTTCAGTTCATAATACAGTTTCTTGTGAAAGTGTACTGCTGCGCCGATTGCAGTTTTTTTATTTTTTCGATATGATTTATTAGTTCCAGATCTATCTTCGAAACCGGGAGCACATGGAGGGAACCGTGTTGCACATCCTTTTCCGCAGAGCCCGTCTCGTATTCACGGCTTTAGTGGCGCTGGCCTTGGTCGCGCTGGTCATCGGTGCGGTGGCGTACTACATTAATCTTCAGGAGCGCCCCCCGGTCAAATACCAGTATGATCAAGCGAGCAACCTTCCTGATTCGGTGAAGGTTTCGCAATCCGTCGATACCGCGGACGTCGAGCCGGACAGCGTGGAGATCTACCATAGTAATCCCTGGTTTGCTGGTGCCGAACTGACATTCACAACGGCGGTCGGGAGTGCAACGGCGTGTTTTCCGGAGAAAATCGTAAAAGATGAAGACGGCTGGATCGAAACGGAAAGCATTATCTTCGCCAACCCCGGGCACATGCGCGATGGCTGGACATTGGATGTCCGGTATTGGCATGGTCGCCGTCACGTCGTGTTCCGAAGTCAGCGTACCGGGCAGAGGGATCAACTGTCGATCCATCTCTATATCAGTGCGTCAGGCCGAGCGCCGCGTTTGTACATGAATTACGTTTGTGACTCTCAGGGGCGGGAGATTATCCTGCTGTCGGCAAGGCCACGACAGCCATCACAGATCATTGCCGCGATCTAACCATCGCGGCCTTTTATTTGCGAGGCGGGTAGTTGAGGAGGTTCTTGACAAGGTTTCAAAAAAGAATACTATATTTTCACCCGGCGGCAACTAGGCTGACTGGGCCTTGTATAAGGCAGGTAGGCCAAACTCGCGGTCTGGTATAAATGGGGGGGGGAGTAATTGTCATGAAAGCAACCGACTGGCGGACAGTGCTCATGGTCTGGTGGTACTATCTTATGGCATTTATTCCGGGCGCACCTCGAATCGGCACGTTGGCTGAAGCAGTCTGCATCTTCGTCCAGAGCTTCGGGCGGAATATGCTCGATGATGACATCCTGAACCGGGTGATCTGGGGATTGAGACAGAACTTCGGCTTTCAGGATGAGGCGGTGTTTGACGAGATGGTGCGTCGAGGCTACGAGCCGGGTGCGTCGAATCGCGCCCTCGCTCGGCACGCTGTGTGTCTGGCCAAGCGCTATTTGATCCCGATCATTTCCCAGTGGGAGGTGGTCTACGCCATCTACCTGATGGATCCGGGGTGGTACCGGGCGAATGCGAACAACATCGACGCGGTCTGGCCGCCACACGAAGGGTATTTCGCGACCTACCACGTGAAGGAACAGTCGCGCGAGAGGATGCGTTGTCGTCGTTTAACCGGTCGACCGATCGAGCTTGCCCATCCGGCAATGCTCATCCGGGCCGTTCCCATTCTATGGAAGCTCGGGCTCAATCCGATCGTGGAATCTGTTTCCTGGCACGCGTTCTGGAAGCATGAACTGTGGGTATGGGACGGCGACTCCATCCAGCCCTGGACGCGCGGGTTCGCTCATTGGCTCAACCGAGAGATCATCTTCGGAAGAATACTCCATCTGGTGATGGCAGTGCTGCCGGCCTGGTTCCATGGTCGGATACCGCTCGGTTTACGCCAGCGACTGCCAGGACGCTGGCTGGCTTTCCGTCCAGCCGTCGCCTGAACAGTCAGAACCGACGTTTATTGAACCCCCTCTATCAATCGGTGGAGGGTTTTTCATGCAAGTTTTCCACTTTTATCGTTCAGTCATTAGGTATATTCTAGCAGTGACGGATCTGATCGCCCTTTTCACCGTGAGACTCGCGGAAGGGCGGTTTTTTGTACGGAAAGCACCAGGGGGTACTCATGAAAGATCATCGGCCGCCTGTCAGGATCACGCAACAAGTGTTGAGGGACAGCAGGCACTTCCGCGCGCTGGTCTATATCGACTCAGGCTGCGCACGTCATCAGCTTTCCCTGCTGCTCGTCAAGGCAAAACGCCACCTGCGGCCGAGACAGTTCTCTCAATCCACGTACGCGAGAGCACAGCACAACGGCTAACGCTTTCAAAACGAGCGCCCGCCGATCATCGGGGAGAGGCAATCGCCTCACCCCGTTTTATTTTTTTGAAACACGAATATTTCACGGACGACACGCTGGTCGCTCCGTTGGTAGACGAATGGTTGTATCGAAACCCAGCTTGGATAAACGACGCGCTGGAGCGCCTTTGGAATAATTGTGGCGGGAAGCTGCAGCCAGCCGCGCCCCGTTTTCCAGCGGGGGAAGACAATAACAACCCGGCCGCCGGGTTTTACGACGCGCTGGATACTTATAAAGGCGGCTTGGTAGAGAGCTTGAATTTGCTCAAAGGCCCGATCGAGCTCTCGAGATTCAGGTGGCAGGTGCGCCGGTCCAAGAAAGGGCTCGGTAATAACCGCATCGATTGAGGCCGCCGGGAAGAGCTGGTCGAGCGAACGAACATCGAGCGCGCGCAGCAACAACTCAGCCGGTTGGAGGCGGTATTGGCGCTCAAGCCAGGCCAGATTTTCGCGCGAGTCGGCAATCGCCTTTGGATTGTTGTCAGTACCAGTCAGGCGGGTGTAGTCAAGAAGCCTCGCTTCCTGGAGAATAGTGCCTGAGCCGCAGAACGGATCAAGCAGCGCGGCGGACAAAGGGCATTGCGCCAAGTTGATCATCAGGCGGGCCAGTTTTGGAGGCAACATACCCTGCCGCATACTGCGCTCAGGTCGGCCGTAATCGCGCTCGCTATATTCCGCGTACTCTTGTACTGCTAATGTTTTTCCAAGAGCCAGGGTTTCCGGCTGTGTCTCAAGTAGAACGATTTCGCCCCCCTTTTCAATTAACTTGTTTTTATCGACAATTACGGATGAGAGCGGATTTTGCCGGCTCTGGACCCAGCGCGCCGACCGACCGTCTTGAGCCAGCGTTTTTTTCAGCGACAAACCGATCTGACGCAGCTGTAGCGCCGTAAAAATAGGCCTCGTCGAATAATAGCTGAGACCAAAGACAACCCGTTCGGTAAAAATGAGTAGTTGCCCAAGTAGGTCCGGCGAAACCAATTTTTGCTGAAGCTGGTGGCGATTCACGGAGGTTACCAGCGCCCCGATTTTTATGGTACCGCCAAGTTTTCTCAGAAACGTCGCCGGCTCAAACGGACCATCAAGGTCAAGGAGGCAAAATTGATCGGATGAAAAAACATGGCGGAATTGAATCGATTCCAGCGACAAGCGGCTATAGATTTCCGCCCGGCTGAGCGCCGGATTTCGGCCGAGAATAAAGAAAAAAGTGTTCACGAAATAACCCTTGATTAATTTACAAAGCTATGATAAGGTAGGAAAGAAGCAGGCGAGGCTACGTAAATTCGCCTCCTCTATCTTACCACTAATTCGGAAAATAGACGTACTCACATGACGAAACGCTACGAACTTCTGTATCTCATCCCGGCCTCGGTGAATGAGAACGACCTGCCGACGATAACGGGAAAAATATCCAAAATTATCTCCGGTCTCGGCGGAAAAATAGAGTCTGACGAACTCTGGGCCAAGCGTAAACTCAACTACCCGATCAAGCGTCAGGCGCATGCGTATTATTGGAAGGTGCTCTATGAAGCACCAACCGCCACTAATGCGAAAATCGGACGCGAACTCCGCTTATTGCCGGAAATCATCCGTTACCTTATTGCTGAACCGACACCGGCTCCACCGCCGCCCCGCGAGCCAATACCGGCCCAACCGGTCATCGTCGAAAAGCCGGCCTTACCGTCAATCAGAAAAACACCGTCCCCGAAAAAGGACATCAAGGAAGAGAAGGTCAGCCTTGAGGAACTCGACCGAAAACTCGACGAGATTCTTGACGACGGCATGAACGGTAGCTAATTACTTAGTATTTCGATATGCGTAGTCTCAATAAAGTTCTCCTGATCGGCAATCTCACCCGCGATCCCGAAGCGCGTTCGACCCCGAATGGACAATCGGTCGCGAATTTCGGCATGGCGACCAACCGCGTCTGGCAAGACCGGCAGACCGGAGAAAAAAAAGAAGCCGTTGAATTCCACAACCTCGTGGCTTGGGGGAAGCTGGCCGACATGTGCAGTCAGTATCTCCACAAAGGCAGTCGCGTTTATGTCGAAGGCCGGCTTCAAACGCGTTCCTGGGACGACCCATCCGGTGTGAAGAAATATCGCACTGAAATCATATTGGATAGTATGATTATGCTTGATCGAGCGAGTGCGGACGGGTCAAGCCCGGCCGCGCCTGCGCCTGAGAAATCAGCGGCCGCCAGCGAAACCCCGCCGCCAGAAGAAGAAATCAGTGTTGAAGACATACCATTTTAAAACCCTATTCTATGCCTGAAACAATCAAGGAAAAAACGTGTCATTTCTGCGCCCACGGCTACAGCGAGATCGATTATAAAGACGTGCAGACGCTCCAGCGCTTTATTTCATCGTACGCAAAAATATTGCCGCGCAAACGAACTGGCACCTGCGCTAAGCATCAACGCAAATTGGCCACGGCCGTAAAACGAGCGCGGCAGGTTTCGCTTTTACCGACGACGGGGCGCTAGTATGCTGGGTATGAACGACTTGGCCATCGGCGTCGTTTTTAAATACCGCGACGCCCCGCACGTGGTGATGCGCGCTGATCACGTCCAGATGGGTCGGGGCAGCGCCGTCCTGCGGACAAAAATACGGAACCTGATCACCGGTCAGGTTTTTGACGTTACCTATAAGGGCGGCGACAAGCTTGAAGAGGCTCAGCTTGAGCGCCGGCCGGCCACATATCTTTACCATGACGACGAGGGTTACCATTTCATGGATACCCAGTCATATGAGCAATTTACTCTGCTCGACTCAGCGGTCGGTGACAAGGGCCTGTATCTCTGTGAAAACGCCGATACTGATATTCTCACTTTTGAGGGTAAACCAGTGTCGCTTCAATTGCCGAAGAAAGTGGTGTTAACGGTCGTGGAAACGGCGCCCGGCATCCGGGGCGATACGGCCCAGGGAAGCGTCAACAAACCGGCCAAATTAAATTCCGGGGTGACCGTGAATGTTCCATTGTTTGTGAAGCAAGGCGATCAAATACGCGTGAATACGGACACCGGACAATACGTCGAACGGGTGTAAGTAAGAAAGAATTTTAAATTCAAAATTCAGAATTAGTAATGACGGAATTTCTCTGATGAGAACTCATTATATTGTAGACAAAAAATAGAACAGTTACATAATACGAAAAGCGGCCGGAAAGGCCGCTTTTTTTGTATATCGAGTTTGATTTATGCTTTTCCGACCTGAGCCAACACGGCTTTTCGAATGTCGGCCATGACGTTAGGATTCTTTCTTAATTCTTGCCGGGCCGCTTCCCGTCCGACGCCCAGTTTCCGGTCACCGAAGGAATACGAATTGCCTGATTTGGCGATCACGCCGAACTTTAAGCCGGCGTCAAGAATGTCGCCGCTGAGGGAAATACCCTCGTTATACATGATGTCGAATTCGGTCGTTCGGAAAGGCGCCGCCACCTTATTTTTTACAATCTTTACCTTAACGCGATTGCCAATGACCTCGTCGGCCAATTTCAACTGCGCGGCCCGACGGACCTCAATCCGAACCGATGAATAAAACTTCAAAGCATTTCCACCCGGCGTCGTTTCCGGGTTGCCGAACATGACGCCGATTTTCATGCGGATCTGGTTGATGAAAATGACGACGGTCTTGCTCTTGCTGATCACGCCGGCCAGTTTCCGAAGCGCCTGGCTCATCAATCTGGCCTGGAGGCCCATATGCTGGTCGCCCATTTCGCCTTCAATTTCCGCCCGAGGCGTCAAGGCGGCCACTGAGTCAATAACGATGATATCGACGGAATTTGACCGGACGAGCGTTTCGACGATTTCCAGTGCCTGTTCGCCCGTGTCCGGCTGTGAAATGAGCAGGTCGTCGATGTTTACCCCGATTTTCTTTGCGTAATCGGGATCGAGGGCGTGCTCAGCGTCAACAAACGCGGCCACGCCGCCAAGTTTTTGCGCCTCCGCAACGATGTGTTGCGCCAGCGTAGTTTTTCCCGATGATTCCGGTCCGTAGATTTCGATAACCCGGCCACGGGGGACGCCGCCGACGCCCAGGGCGAGGTCGAGAGTTAAACAACCGGTTGGAATCACCTCAACGTTCATGCGCTTGGCTTCGCCGAGTCGCATGATGGCGCCATCGCCAAAGCGTTCTTTAATGTGGTCGACCGCTGCTTGCGCGGACTTGATTTTGTCCGCAATGACTGTGGATTTTTTAGCCATAGGTGTATGTGTTATGCTCCGTGCCGCTTAAATATTTTTTACTAAGACCTGACGGTAGATGGTGGTTGGTTTCCCGCGATTTTTTGTCGCGATGATTTCAATAATATTAACACCCTCCTGTAGATTAACAACCTCGCGGAACTGACCAGCCTGACTGGTAACGACGACTTGCCCGTTGATGGTCACTTTGGCGCCTGATTCGACTTGTCCGGCAACGACCACCGAACGTTCCTGGGTGATCACATTGTTTGTCGGTTCAGTCACTGAAAGTGTCGGGGGCGCCATGGATTTGTAAACGGTCAGGCCGAGGTAGGTAAAACAAGCAAGAAAAACGAGGCCGATCAGTAATCGTCGAATGAGTTTTGGCGTGATGGCAATACGAAACCCAGGGAGCCGCGGTAGTGAGCGGAGCGGTCGGGCCGCCGGGCGGCCGGAGCGTTCGAGTAAGGTACGCTCTTTATCAAATAGCTGAAGCACCGACACGGGATTAAGCTGGAGATACACGGCGTACCGTTTCACAAAATTACGTGCGTAGACTTCACTGGGGAGTAGTCCGTACGAGCTTGTTTCAAGCGCTTCCAGATAGGTCTGTTGAATACCGGTGTCCCGCGCGACGCGATCAAGGGGAATACTGGCGTCCTCACGAACTGCCCGCAAGCGTTCGCCCAACGTTTTTGTGCCTGAGAGTGGTTTTTTTTGAAAAGAAACCGCCATGGTCTACGTATCTTCCCCATCTTCTTCGGGTGTCGGCGGGTGAAGCTCCTGATCAGCCGGCTGAATAAGAATCTCGCGCGGTTTTGCCCCGTCGCCAGGGCCAATTATACCCTCTTCTTCCAATAAATCAAGAAGTCGCGCCGCCCGGGCGTAGCCAATCCGAAGCCGCCGTTGGAGCAGTGAGGCTGATGCTTTCTGGGCTTGCCAGATAACCTCCTTCGCTTTGTCGAGCAATTCATCGTCTTCGAGGTTTTCGAAGCCACCCGAGGTTGCGCTGGCCTGTTTTTCTGTTACTTCTTGTTGGTAGGCGGGCGCCGATTGTTTTTTTAAATAGGCGACAATGCGTTCAATCTCATTCTCGGCCACCAGCGCACCCTGGATCCGGCGCGGTTTTGACAGTTCAGCTGAAGTATAAAGCATGTCACCGCGGCCGAGCAGCTTCTCGGCCCCGGCGTAATCAAGGATGGTTCGGGAATCCATCTGAGAGGCGACACTGAAGGCAACGCGCGAGGTGATATTCGCTTTAATCAATCCCGTGATGACATCAACCGATGGACGCTGGGTGGAAACAATCAAGTGGATGCCGACCGCCCGGGCCATTTGAGCCAAGCGGATGATCGATCCCTCGACGTCTTGGTAGGCCTGAGCCATTAAGTCGGCTAATTCGTCAATAATGACCACGATGTACGGTAATTTATTTAGGAGAACGCTGCCATTGTATTGAGCGATATTCTTTTTCCCGGCTTCCGCGAGCAGGCGATAGCGCCGATCCATTTCCGTAATGCACCAGCGCAGGGCATTAACCGTTTTATCTACCTCGGTGATTACCGGTGTCATGAGATGAGGGATGTCGGCGTAAGCTGAAAGTTCAACCTTTTTCGGATCCACGAGGATAAATTTCAAATCATCCGGGCTGTTCTGGTAGAGTAAGCTGGTAATAATCGTATGAATACAGACGCTTTTTCCGGAACCGGTCGCCCCGGCGATTAGGAGATGGGGCATCGCTTCGAGATTGACGATCACGACGTTGCCGGCAACGTCCTTGCCCAGGCCAATACTCAGGTTGCCGGAGCGCTTTTTAAATTCTTTATTCTCGATAATTTCCCGGAGACCGACCGTAGCGATTTGCTGATTTGGAACCTCGACACCAACCAATGATTTGCCCGGGATTGGCGCCTCAATCCGGATGGGGTGGGCCGCTAGTGCCAGTGCCAGGTCGTTGCTTAGACCGGTGATCTCGGACAGCCGAACGCCCTCGGCCGGCCGGAAGGTGTATTGCGTGACCGTCGGTCCAACCTTCACCTCGCCCATTTCCACCGGGACGTTGAAATTCTCGAGCGTCTTACGAATCTTTTCGATATTACCCTCGATGTCGCCGCTCGTCGGCTTGGCGCTTTTTACATCAAGTAGATCAATCGGTAGATCAATTTTTTGTCTACGTCGGGGCGGCTGACTGGGCACCGACGGCGGCGTGGTTAGAGGTGTGTCCGATTGACGGTGGTCCGGCACCTCGGTCTGGGTGAATTCCGGATGGTCTGATTCGATCTCGGGCTCATCAGGCGAATCAACCAGTTCGTTGGGGTGACGACGGAAGAAAGAAAAACCGGTCCGGAATTTATAGAAGAATTGACCAAGCCGCGTATGGCTGTGTGCCAGCCGTTCGAGCGAGGTATTAAAAAGAATTAAAATGGAAATGAGGCAGATGGCCAGGATGACGATGAGGGAAGCCCAAAAGCCCATTATTTTTTGGAAGGGGTAGCTCAGTATAAAACCAAGATAACCGCCGCCCCGGCCGTCACTGAACGCCTGGGTTGACTGGTCGAGGGGAATAAACAGATGAAGCAGGCCGGAGAAGGATAGGACAAAAATGATCAAACCGAGATAGTTGGTCGTTTGAAGGATGAATTGCTTCGGCCGAAGCAGCATATAGCCCCAGCCGAAGAGAACCACTGGCACAAGGAATCGTCCCCAGCCGAAGAGCTGTTTCAAAGCTTGATTAATAAACTCACCGACGGATCCAGCCGAGTTAAATAATCCAAAAACGCTGATCAAGCCAAAGGCAAACAACACGATCACGCCGATCCCTCGCCTAGTCTCCGGGGTCAGCGTCGGATCAACCGAGGACGCGGGCTCATCACGCCCATTTTCCGAATTTTGTCTGGCACCACGTTTTCTCGCCATAGTAAACCGTATTGTACCATAATTGGATGAATCCGACAAACCGCTTAACGACCAAAAAAGGCCTATTTCTAGGCCATTTTTGTATCATTTGAGAAGCGTATTATTCCTTTTTTTCACGGAAACCCGTGCCCGAGGGGATGAGTTTTCCGATGATCACATTCTCTTTCAGGCCGCGGAGCTTATCGACTTTCCCAGAGACGGCTGCGTCAATGAGGACGCGGGCGGTTTCTTGGAAAGAGGCGGCGGAGAGGAAACTGTCGGTCGTGAGCGAGGCTTTCGTAATGCCGAGGAGCAGCGATTCAGCCTCGACCTTTTTCCCGCCACTCTTAATCTTCTCGTTGGCTTCATGATATTCGCTCAAGGTGACGATCTCGCCGGCTAATAGGTCGGAATCGCCGGCATCTTTTACGTATAAGCGCGAGAACATTTGGCGGACTATTACCTCGACGTGTTTATCGTTTAGTTTCTGCCCTTGCGAGGAGTAGATATAGCCGATTTCCTTGATGATATATTTTTGCGTCGCTTCCCGACCCTTCAAATGGAAGAGCTGGTGCAGATCGACGTTTCCCTCGGTCAGCTGGTCACCCTTTTTCACCAGATCCCCGTCTTTTATCCAGACGCTATAGCCGACCGGTACCGGATATTCCCGTTCGCGCTGGCCTTCGTAGGCAATTTTTAATTTATGATCGGCTAGCTCAACCACGCCGGCGTGGCGGACTTTCATTTCTTGATCGCCCTGAAGCCAAAGGACGTCGCCCTTCTTCACCTTTTGCGTATCCTTGACTTTGAGCGTCACGGCCGGCTCGCCTTTTTTCGGCTGCGGGATCGTATAGACGTCGCTGATTTCTTCCTCGGAAACGAGTTTCACAATCTGCTGTTTGCCTTGGCGAGTGACATACACTTGACCGTCAACCTCGGCTAAGATAGCCGGTTTCTTTATGGGGCGGGCTTCAAAAAGTTCTTCCACGCGGGGCAGACCTTGGGTGATATCAAGTCCGGCCACGCCGCCGGTGTGGAAGGTCCGCATGGTCAGCTGTGTGCCGGGTTCACCGATGCTCTGGGCGGCGATAATACCGACGGCCACGCCGATGCCGACCGGTTTATTGTAGCCGAGATCATAGCCATAACATTTCTGGCAGATGCCACGGAGTGTTTGGCAGGCCAGGGGCGAGCGCATTTTCACCTCGGGGACTGGCACGCCTTTCAGTTTCTCGGCTAATTCCCGGGTGACGATCTCGCCTTTCTTCAACAGCACTTTGCCGGTTTTCGGATGCTTGACGTCCACCAAGAGAAAACGTCCAACGATGCGCTCATGCAGTTGTTCACCACTCGCTTCACACTCGGCTTGAGTGAGCGTCAGACCGATATCGTCGCCGCAATCTTCTTCGACAATCGATAAGTCTTGGGCGACGTCGATCAACCGGCGGGTAAGATAGCCGGCGTTGGCGGTGCGGAGCGCCGTGTCGGAAAGACCTTTTCGGGCGCCGTGCGTTGAGATGAAATATTCCAAAACGTCGAACCCCTCTTTAAAGCTTCCTTTTACCGGCAGTTCAATAATTTCACCGGCTGGATTTGTCACCAAGCCCTTCATGCCCATCATCTGGGTGACTTGCGCCCAGGTACCGCGCGCGCCTGATTCGATCATGGCGTAGACTGGACCGGTTGGATCAAGCGATTTGCGACAAGCCACAGTGACATTCTCTTTTGCCTTATTCCAGGTATCAATAATCTTCGCGTGCCGTTCTTCTTCGGTCAGAAGGCCGTTCTGATAATGTTCCTCAATCTCGGCGACCTTTTTCTCGGCGCCGGTGATAATCCCATATTTCGGTTCGGGCGCCGGCAAATCGCCCATTCCCCAGCTCATCCCTGAGCGAGTGACATACTCAAAGCTGGCCGGCATGAGTTTATCGAGGAACTCGACGGATTTTTCTGGCCCGTGAGTATTCAGTATTTGGCTGGTTAAAATGCGCAGCGCTTTTTTATCCATGACCGCGTTTACGTACGGCGTCCCCTCGGGAAGCAGTTGGTTGAATAATAACCGGCCAACACTCGAAACGATAAATTCGCCATCATGTTTCACCCGGATCGGCTCCTGCAACGTAATAATGTTTACGTTGTAGGCCAGGATCGCTTCCTCGGTTGTGCCAAAAGCGCGCAGAGACTTCAGGTCAATATTCGCTTCGTCGATGATATAGGTCATATGGAAACAGCCAAGCACCATGTCTTGGTTTGGCATACAGACTGGTTCGCCGGTGGCCGGTTTCAGAAGATTCTTTGTGGAGCGCATCAGTTCGGCCGCTTCCCACTTCGCCCGTTCGGTGAGTGGGATATGAACGGCCATTTGGTCGCCGTCAAAGTCGGCGTTAAACGCCGGACAAACCAAGGGGTGGATTTGAATTGCTTTTCCCTCGATCAGCAGCGGTTGGAATGCCTGGATGCCGAGGCGGTGAAGAGTTGGTGCCCGGTTCAGGAGAACATTTGCTTGCTGGGTGATTTCCTCAAGGATATCCCAAACTTCCGGCCGGTTTGATTCGATGAACCGGCTGGCCGAGCGCACGTTATGGACGAGTTCCCGTTGGATTAATTTACTGATGACAAACGGCTTAAACAGTTCCAGGGCCATCTTTTTCGGCAGGCCGCATTGGTGGAGATGGAGTCGGGGACCAACCACAATAACTGAGCGGCCAGAATAGTCGACGCGTTTGCCGAGGAGGTTTTGGCGGAAGCGGCCCTGTTTCCCTTTCAGGATATCGGCCAGCGACTTCAGCATCCGTTTCTGGCCGGTCGAGGCGGTAACGGTCTTTCCGTGGCGGGCGCTGTTATCAATCAGCGCGTCAACGGCTTCTTGGAGCATCCGTTTTTCATTTCGGGTGATGACTTCGGGGGCGTTGAGTTCGAGTAAGCGCTTGAGCCGATTGTTCCGGTTAATGACGCGGCGGTAGAGATCGTTCAAATCAGACGCGGCAAATCGGCCGCCATCGAGCTGAACCATTGGCCGGAGATCCGGCGGAATGACTGGCAGTACGGTGACGATCATCCATTCCGGCCGGATATTGTTTTTCTCGAGATTATGAACGAGTTTCAGGCGTCGGACGACCTTGCGTTTGCGGTTAAACGAAGCCTTTTCAACCTCTTCTTCAAGTTCCTTGATCAGCGCCGGAAACTGGATCTCGGACAAAAGGTGATGGATCGCTTCAGCACCGATGCTGGCCTCAAACACGTGACCATATTTCAGCGATAAATCTTGATACGTATTTTCAGAAATGATCAGCTTCTTTTTCAAACTGCGGAGTTCTTTCCGGGCGGTTTCAGCCAGAAGATCGAGCTCCTTTAATTTTTCATCCTTTTGCAGGGCGTTGGTAGCGAGCTCGTCGTTCATTTTCTTTTCGACGTCGCCATTCTTGGTCGCTTCCGCCCCGAAGCGTTGGCGGATCTCATTGGCTAACCGGTTGAATTGATTCTCGATTTGTTTCTTCTTGGACTGCGCTTCATGGTCGACTTGCTTCAGCGTCTCTTGGCGCAGCTCGTCATTAACATTAGTAATAATGAAATTCGCAAAATAAATGACCTTCTCGAGTTCTTGGGTGGAAAGATCGAGCACGAGGCCGATCTTTGATGGCACCCCGCGCAAGAACCAAATATGAGAGACGGGCGCTGCCAGGTTGATGTGACCCATCCGTTCGCGACGAACAATGCTGCGGGTAACTTCAACTCCGCACTTATCGCAAATAATGCCTTTGTAGCGGATGCGCTTGTATTTACCGCAGTAGCACTCCCAGTCCTTCGACGGGCCAAAAATTTCTTCGGCAAACAACCCATCCTTTTCAGGTTTCTGGGTGCGGTAATTAATGGTTTCCGGTTTCGTCACCTCGCCATACGACCATTCGTGGATTTCGTCAGGCGACGCGAGTTTGAGGCGGATGGCAGTGAATTCTAATGTTTTAACGTCTTCTTGAAATGGCATACGGTTATTTCTTCTTCACTTTCTCTTCTTTGTCCTTTTTCGGCGCCGCCGTTGCTGGCTTCGTCTCGGTTTCAGGCTTTGGTGCCTCGGCCGCAGTGTCCTCGGCTTTTACGTCGCTGATCAGTTCCACGTCGAGACCCAAACCTTTCAATTCACGGACTAAGACATTGAATGACTCTGGCACGTTTATTTTCTTGATTGCTTCACCTTTAATAATTGCTTCGTACGCCTTTGAGCGGCCCGGTACATCATCCGATTTAATGGTCAGCATTTCTTGGAGGGTGTAGGCGGCGCCATAGGCTTCGAGCGCCCAGACTTCCATTTCACCGAAGCGCTGGCCACCGAACTGAGCCTTCCCGCCGAGCGGTTGCTGTGTGACGAGCGAGTAGGGGCCGATTGAACGCTGGTGAATCTTGTCCTCAACCAGGTGATTGAGTTTCATGATATAGATATAGCCGACTGTTACCTTTTGACCGAAGGGTTCACCGGTGCGGCCGTCGAAAAGCATCACCTTGCCGTCTTCCGGTAAGCCGGCGCGTTTCAATTCCGCGCGGATTTGATCTTCCTGGATGCCGTCGAGTACCGGCGTGGCGACATTGTAGCCGAGCTTGTGGGCGGCAAAACCGATGTGTGTTTCGAGGATTTGACCGAGGTTCATGCGGGAGACAACGCCAAGTGGATTCAAGATGATATCGACCGGCCGCCCGTCTTCAAGGAACGGGAGATCTTCGGTTGCGACCACGCGGGAAATAACGCCTTTGTTGCCGTGGCGGCCAGCTAGCTTGTCGCCGACCTGGACTTTGCGCAACTGGGCAACCGAAACCTGGATTGTCTTGATTACGCCTGCCGGCAGCTTATCGCCGTTTTCTTTGGAGAATATCTTTATATCCACAACCTTGCCGTGTTCGCCGTGTTCGAGGTAGAGCGACGAGTCTTTGACGTCCTTCGCTTTTTCACCGAAGATTGCCCGAAGCAATTTTTCTTCAGCCGAGAGCTCGGTTTCGCCTTTGGGAGTGATTTTTCCAACGAGAATATCGCCCGAGGAAACTTCGGCGCCAATGCGAACTACGCCATTTTCGTCAAGATCTTTCAACTTTTCTTCGCTGACATTCGGAATATCGCGCGTCACAACCTCGGGGCCGAGTTTTGTATCGCGAATGTCGACGGAATAATCTTCGATATGAATCGAGGTAAAAGCATCTGCTTGAACGACGCGCTCGGAAACGAGAATTGCGTCTTCGTAATTGCCGCCCTCCCAGGGGATGAACGCAACCAGAATGTTTTGCCCGAGGGCGAGCTCGCCGAACTGGGTTGAGGCTCCATCCGCCAGCACCGCTCCAACCTCAACGCGGTCGTTTCGATCTACCAGAGGGCGTTGATTCATGCAGGTGGCGGCGTTTGAACGGACAAAATTGCCGAGCCGGTAGGTTTGAATCGTGTTATCGTCGGCGGTGATCTGGATTTCGGAGGCCTGGACTTTCGTAACGACGCCGGCTTTCTTGGCAATAATAACGTGGCCGGAATCGCGCGCGGCACGTTCCTCAACGCCGGTGCCGACGATTGGCGCCTGCGGCCGGATGCAGGAAACGGCCTGACGCTGCATGTTTGTACCCATTAAGGCGCGGGCCGCATCGTCGTGTTCCAAAAACGGTATCAGCGAGGTGGCGACGCTAATAATCTGTTTCGGCGATATGGCGACAAAATCAATCTCTTCGATCGGCGCGATCGTCGGTTCGCCGTGGCTGCGCGCCTCGGCCCGATCAAAGGCGAAGTAGTTTTCATCGTCGAGCGGGGTCGTGGCCTGAGTCGTGACGTAGCGCTCTTCTTCAAATGCGTCGAGTGAAACAATTTCATCGGTTACGCGCGGCCAGATCCGAACCGTTGCCTGGCCGTTTTTCTTTATTTTCTTGGCGACCTCGGCCGAAATCCGTTCGCCCCGTTTAACGAGAATAGCGCCGGATTCATCTTTCAAGTCCTCGCCGGAACGCTGGGTAGCGGCTGTGGTTCCGTCATTCGGCACTTCTTTCAATATTTTCCGATAGGGCGTTTCGATAAAGCCATAATCATTGATTTTGGCATAGGTGGTCAGGTGGCCAACCAAGCCGATGTTTGGGCCTTCCGGCGTGGCGATCGGGCAAATCCGGCCATAGTGCGTCCGGTGCACATCGCGAACATCAAAGCCGGCCCGTTCACGCGACAACCCGCCTGGCCCCATCGCCGAAAGCCGTCGTTTATGCTCGAGCTCAGCCAGGGGATTGGTCTGGTCCATGAATTGGGAGAGCTGGGATGACATGAAGAACTCTTTGACCGCGCCCATGACCGGCCGGGCGTTTATCAGCTGATTCGGGGTAAGCGTGTTGATGTCCATCGTGCTCATCCGGTCGCGGATGATACGCTCCATCCGAGCCAAGCCGACGCGGAACTTGTTTTGGACAAGTTCGCCGATCGCCCGGACGCGGCGATTGCCGAGGTGGTCAATGTCGTCCGATTCTTTCTGCGAATTATTGAGCGAGATAATTTCCTTGATAATGGCGATCAAGTCCTCTTTGCGGAGGACGCGTGTTTCCTTCGTGATCGGAATATCGAAGCCAAAGCGCTGATTCAGCTTGTACCGGCCGACGCGGCCGAAATCATACCGATCGAACGAGAAAAACATTTTGTAAATCAGGTCGCGGGCATTGTCGACGGTCGCGAGGTCGCCGGGCCGAATGCGCTTATAGACTTCTTTCAAACCCTCAGCCTCGGAACGAGCCACGTCTTTTGCAATTGTCTGGTCGATGTAGCGCACATCGGGATTAGTATCGACGTCTTTGAACAAATCCTTGATTTCTTCGTCGCCACCACTCCCGAAGGCGCGGAGTAAGCTGGTAATGGCGACTTTCCGCTTCCGGTCTATTTTGACGATGATAACATTATTAAAATCAGTCTCAAGCTCGAGCCAGGCGCCGCGGTTTGGGATGATTTTCGCGCCATAGTAGCGGCGGCCGCGGTAGAGCTCGGAGGTAAAAAATACCCCAGCCGAACGGATAAGCTGGGAGACGACCACGCGCTCGATGCCATTGATAATAAAGGTGCCGCGATCGGTCATGAGCGGGAAATCGCCAAGATAGACCTCTTGTTCCTTTATTTCGCCAGTTTTCTTGTTGAGCAGCTTGCAGTTTACCCGCAGGGCGGCTTCATAGGTCAAATTCTTTGATTTGGCGGTCACTTCATCGAAGCGCGGCTCATCGAGATAATAGTCGCCGAAGGATAACTCAAGATTCCGGCCCATATATTCGCGGACCGGCGATATTTCCTCGAAGAGCTCCTTCAAACCCTCGCGGAAGAACCAGTCGTATGACTGGCGGAGGATTGTGATGAGATTCGGTAAGGGAATGACTTCGCGCTGGGGCTTAAAGAATTTCCGCTCCAGCTTGGTAATGGAGTCAGACATAAAAATAGCCCCGCTCCCCGGATGGGAGGGGTTGTTCGAACTGTTTACGATTGGTCAGAAGACCAGGACAATATTGACAGAAAATTATTCCCTATATCTATAGGGTTGATATTCATAGATTGATAATAACACCATTTTCTGCGTTGTCAAGGATAATAGGGGAAAACAAGGTAATAAGATAATTTGGCTAATATTAGTATATTTAGAATATTCTTGCCTAAAATAGGCCAAAAAATATGTTAAGTTATCCACAGGTTATCCAAAATAATACAAAAACCAGGCTTTTTGCCTGGTTTTTTATGTCTGAGTAGCTATGGATAAATAACATCCCCGATATAGCAGCGGCACTTTTGGCAGTAATTTGTATCGGCTGCGTCAAAATTCCAATCAATCGGCAGGCTGACAATACGCCAGGCCTTATTTCCGCTGACCGTGCTTCTGTTAACACAATCACCGGCATCCTTGTTAAATCCAGCCGCCTGGCAATAATGCTGACACTGGAGATCCTCAACACCAGCCGGAGATACTAGGGGGTAAGACACGCCGTTTACTTCTAAGCTTATACCCTCGATATCAACGTAACGGTTTGCTAGCGTACAGCGGCCACGACTGAGATACGCAATGTTCGCGTTTTGGTGGTTTGAATTTGTCCAGGTAGCGATTGTCTCGGGCGGGCAGTTGATGCCACGAAAGAGTGAACCGCCCCAGTTTATGTCGCCGTTGAAGGTGGCGGTGTTAGTTACAGTGAGTGTATTTACCGTTATGCCTCCGCTAATAGTAACGCTGCCGGCAATATTTACTCGGCCGTCAAAATAGCCAGCCCACTCGCCAGCACCTGAGTTTCCGCCGATTGAGCCATAGACGCCGGCGCAAGTACCGGTGCAGTTTGAACCAGCGACGAGTTCACCGTAGACGCCGCTGCCGTTCACGTTTACGCCATTCGCGCCTTTAAATGCCGCCATTGCGTCATACACATTATTCGCATCGTTATACGCCGCAATTGAATGATGCTGGCTATAACGATTTGTTGAATCAGCCACTTGGAATAATGGCGCATCAGCCGTGGCAGAATCAAAGATCGTTGTTTCTCCTTGATTTGAGATCGAAAAACGCCAGGCCCCGGCCGCCTTATCAACCAAGCCGAATCGTTCGTCATACTGGATCTGTGTTTCTTTCCAGTTATTGGAGCTGACTGCGCCAAACAAAACGCTGGAATCGGCATTTTGGGCCGATGTATCGTCGGTCGAAATTTGCAGCCAGGTATTCATGTCGCTGCCTGATCGGTGAATATGTAGGGGCGAGCCTGGGGCGGTGCCGATGCCCACATTGCCACTTAGAAACTCAACCGTACCGTTGCGCCGGAAAACAACGGGCGTGTCTTGCCAGGTGTTGTCGGTATATCGCCCCAGCGCAAGAAAGGGATCGGCCGCGTTTTGTTTGTACCAGCTCCACTGAAGACCCTCGTCATCCGCAAATTGGTACCCGGTGTAATTGGCATCGGTGTTTCGGGAACGGATATAACCGCCGTTGACTTCGAGACGGGATCCAGTCGGCGAGTTTGTACCGATACCGACGCTGCCGTCTTTCTTTATCACCAGCGCATCGGGATTCGTCTGGGTATCGAACGAAAACACCGGGTCATCATAATCGATTTGGAACGTCTGAACTTCGCTTCCGGCATGAACGGCAACATTGAGGTTATTGCCGCCGCCGTCATAGCTGAACCCCGCCCACTCGCTCCCGCCGGCAGGTTCACGAAGCTGAAAAGTTTCACCACCGGCATTTGGGGTATTGCTGAGCGCGACGCGTCCGGCAGTATCGATATTAATTCCTTCATTGCCGCCATCATTGGAAATATAGAAGCTACCCATCTGGAGGTTTTGGGTGGCAATGTGGTTGCCGAGATTGTCGCCCGCACCACCGCCGACATCAGCCCCGCAGACGAGGTTGCCATTTGCGTCGGCGTCCACGGTATTCACTCCGTTACAGTTGGCTAGATAGGGGATTTTTACATTACCCGAGGTGTCAATGGAGAGGCGCTGAGTACCGGTATAGGTAAGAGCCAGGGCGTCGTTGATAATTTCCAGATAGGCGGTACGAGCCGTGGCGTTTGACTTGTAGAGCTGAAGATACGGGTTAGTGGCATTCGCCACCCGGATGCCGTCCAAGACATCGAGTTTTGCCGTCGGGTTGGTTATGCCGATACCGACATTGCCGTTCGAGGCAACGCGCATGCTTTCTAGGCCACCATTATAGAAAAACCGGATCCCTTCTTTCCCTTCCAGGGTCAGGGCTTGGTTCGGGCTGGTGTTGCTGGCGACGCCGATTAGGCCAATATTATCCGTTGTTTCTCCGCCCACAACGATTGCATCCCCGTTCGTACGGAGATGAAGCAAGTCTGACGGCGAGCCTGTTCCATCAACATATACCCGACCAGAAAAATACCCAGCATAGCCAGTGTGATTTTGCCCATAGATCGCCGCATTAGGTACTTCACCGATCACAGACAGTTTCGTGGTGTCCCCAGCGCCACTCCAGCCGATCCGGACCTTGGTTGAATTCGGTGATTTTGGATTGATATCCGCACCCTCAGTTCCAGCCCAGAGCGAATCACCGCCCGGACCGCCGGAATCATCCGTCCCGCAGACGATCTGGCCGTTGGCGTTCGTATCAAGCGTCGAGGCTCCGTTGCAGGGCCCGACCCCGGCTAAATACACTCCGCCGTCGTCCCGGACTTCAAAGCGGGTAACCCCGTTATCTTGGATAAGGAAATCACCGGTGCCGTTAAGATTGTGGGTGTAGGAGAAGTTACCTTGAGTGATGGTTGTATTCCGGATAAGACCGCCGTCTAAACCAAAAGCATTCCCATTAAGGGTAAGGCCGTTCTCAGCTGTGTATGAGCCGCCAGCACCGCCATCATCAGGTTCGCAGACCACAGTCCCGTCTGCGTTAATCACCCGGATGGAATTGCCGGCCGCACAGTCGGAAAAGAACTTGGTCGTGCCATTGAGTTTGTACATCCCGCCGGCGATGGCCAGGTCGCCATTTACTCCCAGCTCCTGATTCGGCGCGTTGGTTCCGATGCCCACCCGCCAGGTCAGGTTCTGCGGGTAGAGGTTGATCCCGGTCTGAGACCAGAGGCCGCCGCCCCAGCTGGTGATGCATTTCAGCGGGTCGGGGTTGGCCGGATCGTCGTTGAGGCAGAACTGAACGGGCGCGGTGCTGCTGCCGATCTGGACCTTTTGACCGCCGTTGTAGTTGAAAAACAGCGGGGCGCCGAGCGATTTGACGTCGATACCCTGTGCTCCAGTCTCAAGATTGAAAGCGAGGCTCCGTCCATTTACCGAGTTCTCAATGGTCAAAGAGCCGGGATTCGGAGCGGCTACCCCGAGGGTTGTGATCTTCACATCACCCTGAAGCTCAGTGCCACTACCAGCATTCTCACCCGGCGATAGGTAGAGGATGTCATTGGCCGACTCAATATGCGCCTTGGTCGTATCCGATGAATTAGCCCAAAAGAT
>Ga0265297_10000926_pt1 | contig 76692 bp, 76 predicted proteins | sample Munlanlwell13791_FD_192502 | JGI IMG/M metagenome (GOLD analysis project Ga0265297, IMG submission 192502) | Leachate microbial communities from a municipal landfill in Southern Ontario, Canada - Leachate well 137-91 | ecosystem: Engineered > Solid waste > Landfill > Unclassified | place...
GGGCGGGGAGCGGGGGGCTTATTTAACTAGTCAGATGAATGTGAGAAATAAATGAAACTTGCAGCAGTACTAGTCCCAGTAGCAACGTTTTTATTACTCCCTTGGATAATGTCATTTATCTGGGCAATTTGGATCAAACGAACAAGCAAAGATGCCTTTAGGGGTCCTCGCCCTATAACTAGTAGTGAACGTAGAAAATTAAATATCATAATTTGTTTATACATGTACATATTTGCAGGAACAGTATCATGGTCAGTCTATGTCTTTTCCCATAACGTTTGGCTTTCTGCTGTAATTGGTTTAGCATGGGTTCTCCCTGTATCAATAATGATGCCAATAATGTCTCGGCGAGTCTCTAAGGCATTGCAGCCCCCGCCGGGAGGATGGCCAGATGAAAAAGCACGATTGGACGCTTTTAATAAATGGCAAGCCGAACGAGAGGAACGAGAATATAAGAAAATAGAAAAACTCAAATGGTGGATTGTGGGATGGATTCTTATCCCTCTCGTGCTAGTGATAATTCTAGTGATTTTATGCGTAACATTAGGATAAACATAGTCCCATAAAAGCCATCGTCGTCTATGAATCCCTGTGGGGCAACACAGCAGCCAGCGCCCGCGCTGTGGCGGGGGACATGGGAGCAGAGGGGGCGGGGAGCGGGAGAAAGCGCTGAAGCAAACGGTTACTGGGTTGCACTCCTCTATCTGAGTAAGATATGATATCGGCGTAGGTGACGGCATGCGAATTGAAATCGAGAGGGAAGAAGACGGCCGTTGGATTGCTGAAATCCGGGAACTTCCTGGAGTCATGGCTTATGGCAAGACTCGCAAAAAAGCTATCTCAAATGCTGAAGCGCTGGCCCTGCGAGTCATGGCCGACCGGCTTGAGTATGGAGAGGAAATCCCCGAGCTAAAGGAAGTGTTCGCAATCTCAGCATGAGCCGATGGTCTTCAACCAGAGCCCCAAAAGTGCTCACCGCCTTGCTTCGTATCGGTTGGACAATCAAACGGCAAGCCGGCACTTCTCATCGTGTTCTCGCCCGCCCCGGTTGGCCCGATTATGTTTTCTCGTTTCGCGACAGTGACGAAATAGGGCCCAAAATGCTGGCGCGGATCGCTAAACACACTGGTCTCACCCCTAAAGACTTGTAGAAATAACCAACTACACATTATCACCGTTTACGAATCCCTGTGGGGCATACCGCGGCCGTCGTCCGCGCTATGGCGGGGGGACCGGTTAAGGTGGTGAAGTGACCGACGAGCATCTGGCAACACATCATGCTATAATGGACACTACCCAATAGCAGCGCCGTTGCGAGACAGGGAGAAGGAAAATCAAATGAGCACTGTGATGGAACAATACGTCATAGACACCAAGGGCAAGAAGACCGGCGTCATCCTTTCACTCAAGCGTTATCAACAATTGATGGAAGACCTGCACGACCTGGCGATAGTAGCCGAGCGCCGCGAAGAAAAGCCTGTCAGCCTTGAAGAGATGAAACGACGGCTCAAGAAAGATGCCATCCTATAACATCTCCCTTAAACCATCTGTCGAAAAAGACTTGCGCTCTTTGCCCAAGTCAACCGTCATTCGTGTAATAGAGCAAATCGAAGGTCTGAAAACCGCTCCCCTTCCTCGAAAAGCCCTCAAGCTATCAAACGCAGAACATTTATATCGAATTCGAGTAGGCGATTACCGCATTGTTTACGAAGTTGATATAAAAGACAGACAAGTGCTGATACACTACGTCCGGCACCGCCGCGAAGTATACCGCTCGATCTAAGACACATATCAGAAATACCACTGTTCTCAACACAGCGGCCGTCATCCGCGCTGTGGCGGGGGACATGGGGGCAGAGGGGGCGGGGGGGCTCTAACTCTTTCTAAAATCACATCTAATATTGACGTTTGACTCACATTACAGACGGCTGTAAAATGACACCATTAGTAGAATCAGTGTAAAAATTACTGCTAGGCAGTGACCGAATCTATTCACACCCGTAAGGAGATTTTCTGCAATGGACATTCCACGGATCTTCAACATCACCGAAAGTGCTCACCGCATCCATAACCCGTTCACACCCGAAAAGCTCGCCACTCTCGGCGCGGCGTTGCGTCTGGAACCGGGGGCCCGGGTGCTCGACCTTGGCAGCGGTTCGGGGGAGATGCTGTGCACATGGGCGCGCGATTACGGCATCATCGGCACCGGCATCGACATGAGCCAGTTGTACACCCAGCAAGCAAAACTCCGTGCTGAAGAACTCGGCATCGCCGATCAAGTCAAGTTCATCCATGGCGATGCTACCGGCTATGTCTCTGACGATAAGGTCAGTGTGGCAGCCTGTGTCGGCGCCACTTGGATCGGCGGGGGAGTCGCCGGCACTATCGAGCTTCTGGCGCGGAGCCTGCGCACCGGAGGGATCATCCTCATCGGCGAGCCCTACTGGCGGCAGTTACCGCCGACGGAAGACGTGGCCAAGGGGTGTCTTGCCGACTCGATCTCCGAATTTCTCATGCTTCCGGAACTTCTCGCGTCTTTCGGCCGCCTCGGCTACGATGTCGTGGAAATGGTTTTGGCAGACCAGGACGGCTGGGACAGATACGAGGCGGCCAAGTGGCTCACCATGCGCCGATGGCTTGAAGCCAATCCCGGCGACGAGCTCGCGAAGGAGGTTCGAGCCAAGCTGACCTCGGAACCCGAGCGCCACGCCGCTTACACGCGTGAATACCTGGGCTGGGGCGTGTTCGCGCTGATGACGCGGTGAAGCTCCTCAGCCATCGCCCGCACTGTGGCGGGGGACATGGGGTAAAAAAAGATAATGAGCACATGCCACGATTCGGAAAACCACCATCGCCGTTCGCTGCGCCTGCAAGGGTACGATTATATGCAGGATGGCGCATATTTCGTGACCGTTTGCCTAAAGGACCGCGCGTGCCTGTTTGGAGATATTTCGGACGGGAACATGGTTCTGAACGATGCAGGCATGATGGCGGAAAAACATTGGCATGACATCCCCGCAAATTTTCCCCACATCGAATTGGATGAATTTGTCATCATGCCGAACCATATACACGGGATTTTATCGATAACCGCATCCGTAGGGGCGAAAAATTTTTCGCCCCTACATTCGAAACAAGGGCACGGCCCGTCAAAGACGATAGGTTCCGTGATACGCGGTTTCAAAATCGGCGTGACCAAATGGATGCGTCAAAACACACCAGTTTACAATGTCTGGCAACGCAATTATTATGAACACGTCATCCGCGACGACGCTTCCCTGAATCTCATCCGCCAATACATAGTGGAAAACCAGTCACGATGGTCGGAGGACGAGGAAAACCCGGCGCGTTCAGCGCCGTAGGTGTGCTATTGTTGCCGCAGACCAAGTCTTTAATATATACTTTGATACAGTTATGTCTACCGATAACAGTTCTATTAACTTAGGCGACCTCCAGCAAGCACTAGCCGGAGATAGTTATCGCTCTCGTAACGGCCGCACATCATTTATTGCTCGTTTATTCCCATCCAATATTTTCTATACCAGATTGCTCCGGATCTTCTGGAGCGCATCAAGACTAGCCAAAAAGGGACTATATGACAATACAACGTGCAGCCGGGACACCCACCATATCTTCCGTTGTCTGGAAGACGTAGGCGTACGCTTCGAAATCGAGAACATGACAGCTTTTAAAAACCTCAAAACCCCCTGTGTATTCATAGGTAACCATATGAGCAGCCTGGAAACAATGATCCTGCCGGCAATTCTTTTACCTCATAGGAACGTCATTTGTGTGGTATACAAGGGAATACTCAGGTGGCCTATCTTTAAAGATATTCTGCCAAGCCAGAATCCGATAGTCGTCTCAAAAACAAGCCCCAGAGAAGATTTAATCCATGTTCTCTCTAAAGGACACACGGCTCTGAAACAGGATGCTTCAGTAATAGTTTTTCCCCAGGGAGCAAGGATGACCGAATTCAGAGCGGAAGATTTTAGCAGTATCGGTGTAAAACTCGCGAAACACGCTCAAGTACCTGTTGTTCCGATAGCAATAAAGTCCGATGCCTGGGGTAATGACGGATTCCCTATTCCCTATTTTGGCAAAATCGATCCGGCAAAGACGGTTCGGATAAGCTTTGGTGAGCCGCTTTATATCAATGGTACCGGAAAGAAAGAACACGACCTGGCTGTAAGTTTTATCCAGGATAAACTCACATCATGGGAAATGGAAGAAAAGGTACACTAGCCTGATTTTGCAGCCCTGAAAGGAGAACATCATGAAAGCCATCGTTGTTTACGAATCCATGTGGGGCAACACCGCGGCCATAGCCCGGGCAATAGCGGAAGGCATCGGTCCCGGGGCGCGGGCGCTCTCCACCACCGAAGCCACCGCTTCTGTCATCGCGGACGCCGACCTGATAGTAGCGGGGGCTCCCGTAATGGCCTTCCGTCTTCCTTCCGACAAGATACGACAAACCCTGGCCGATAAGGAGGACAAGAAAGCGCCGAAGCCTCCCGATCTTTCTGCTCAGTCCCTGCGTTCGTGGCTCGCCGCGCTGCCAAAAGGCAAGGGAAAAGCCGCCGCTTTCGATACGCAGTTCAAGTGGTCGCCCAGCGCAACGGGCGCGATAATGAAGGGGCTGGCGCGAGCGGGATACCAGAAAGCGGCCAATCCGCAGAAATTCATAGTGAAGGGCACGTACGGGCCGCTGAAAGATGGAGAGATGGAGCGAGCGCGGGCGTGGGGCGGGGAGCTGGGAAAGCTGATAAAATAGGCGAAAGAGCGGATGGGTATAGGGATATTTACCGACAAAGAACATCGACCGACGGATGCGGAAGTGCTTGATGCCATCGACGCCAAACTGCCGCTCTGGCAGGAATTGATTGGTTACATTCGTGGGAAATACCCAGTACAGGAAGATTTCAAGTTCTTATATGGCAAGAACTATGGATGGGCATTACGGTTTCGTATCAAAGGACAGCTCCTGACATCGCTTTATCCTGTAAAAGACGGCTTCACCGCCCAGATCAATCTCAGTTCAGAAGCTGTTGAGAAAGCTCAAAGTCTGAAACCGGGTAAAAACGTTCAGCAGGCGATTGCACAGGCCAACCCTTATCCGGAAGGGCGATGGCTTTTCGTCAGCGTTGAATCGGAAAAAGACCTCAGGGATATTCAACGCCTGTTAGCCTTGAGAACCGGGGAGAAGCAGATAAAATAAAGGGAAAACTAACATGAAACAATGGTACGAAGAGCTATTTGAGAACTACGGGGTGAAATACGATAACGAGAGTTTCACCCAGGGAACCATCGGCGAATGCGACTTCATCGAAAAGGAGATAGGATACGATAAATCGACGAAGATACTCGACATCGGGTGCGGCACCGGCAGGCACGCCATCGAACTGGCGATAAGAGGATACAAGGTCGTCGGCATCGACCTATCGGAATCGCAGCTTAAAAGGGCGCAGGAGAAAGCGGCGGAACAGAAACTGAAAATCGATTTTCGTAAACACGACGCGAGGAAGCTGCCGTTCAAAAGCGAGTTTGATCTGGCCGTCATGATGTGCGAGGGCTCTTTCCCGCTCATGGAGACGGATGAGATGAACTACAAGATACTGAGGAACGCCGCGAAGGCCCTGAAGCCGAAAGGTAAATTCATCTTCACCACGCTGAACGGCCTGTTCCCTCTGTACCACAAACTCGACGAATTCCTCAACTCGGATTTAAACGAAGGGAATGCAACATACCATAACAGTAAATTCGACCTTATGACCTTCCGCGACCATAACACCACAATCTTTGAAGACGACGACGGCAACAAAAAGGAGCTGAAAAGCGACGAGAGATACTACGTGCCGTCGGAGATAACATGGCTGTTAAAAACTCTGAAGTTCAAGACCGTCGATATATACAGCGCGAAGCTCGGCGCCTTCAGCCGGAACGATAAACTGACAACCGAAGATTTCGAGATGCTGGTGATAGCGGAAAAAGGCTAGAATGAGCGGCAAACGCAGCCTGGACGAAGCCAAACTTCTGTATGTGACGAATCGGAGGGAATGGCGTGATTGGCTCCAGAGGAATTACAAGTCCGAGAAAGAAGTCTGGCTCGTGTACTACAAGAAGCGTACCGGAAAACCGCGCATTCTTTACAACGACGCAGTTGAAGAAGCGCTCTGCTTTGGCTGGATCGATAGCATCGTCAAGGGCATTGACGAGGACAGATACGCACAAAGGTTCTCTTTGAGAAACCCCGGGGCTCCATACTCACAAGCGAATAAGGAACGACTGAGGGAGATGGTCAAGCAGGGCAAGGTCGTCGATGAAGTGCTTGCAACATTGGGAAATCTTACGGAGGAACAGCTCGAAATACCGCCCGACATCTTGAAGGCCATCAAGGCAAACGAGAAATCCTGGAAGAACTTTCAAACATTCTCACAGCCATACATACGGATCCGTGTTGCGTTTATAGACGGCGCCCGCAACAGGCCCCAGGAGTTCACCAAGCGTCTGGGGTACTTCATCGAGATGACTGAGAAGAATAAGCAATTCGGATTCGGCGGCATTGAGAAGTATTATTGATAGTTGTAAAATGCCGCCATCCATAGAATCAGTTTAAAAAGCAATGTTATGAGCAAAAGAGAAACGAAATACGTAACTGATAGAATGAGGACGGAAGACTGGGAACAAGTCCGTTCGATCTATCTTGAAGGAATTAGCACGGGCGACTCCACATTCGAGGCCGACGCTCCCGATTGGGACAAATGGGATTCCGCTCACCTGCCCGGGCATAGATTGGTCATCAGGGCAGATAATAGCATTCTGGCATGGGCCGCACTCAGTCCCGTATCCAGCCGCCGCGCATACTCAGGTGTAGCGGAAGTCAGTCTGTATGTAGCAGTCGGACATAGGGGCAAAGGCATAGGGTCAACCCTCCTTGAGGCCTTAATAGACTCATCGGAAAAAGCAGGGATATGGACCCTGCAAGGCGGTATCTTCCCCGAAAACGAGGCTAGCATCCGCATGGTCAGAAAACACGGGTTTAGAGAGATCGGAAGACGTAAAAAGATAGGCAAGATGACTCACGGCGACCTTGCCGGAACATGGCGAGACGTTATCCTGGTGGAACGGCGAAGCAAGTTGACGGGTATAGACTGAGCGGATACAGGCATATGTCGCGCGAATACAAGGGTATCTCTATAAGAAGCAGCGAAGGTAACAATGTCCGTATTTAAGAAGATATTCGCGCTCCTGCTCGTGCCCTACGCCTTCTGGCTGGTCTTCGCCTACGACTTTCACTTCATAGACTGGCTGAACCTGTTCATACACGAAGGCGGGCACTTCCTCTTCACTTTCTTCGGGGAGTGGCTGCATGTACTGGGCGGCACGCTTTTTCAGCTTTTTGTCCCGATCGGCATAGCGATTTATTTCCTTTACCACCGGCAGAAATATGAATCGGCTTTCTGCGGCTTCTGGTTCGGGGAAAGCTTAATGTACACGGCGGATTATATGGGCGACGCCCGAGTTCAAGCACTGCCGCTGCTGGGGAACGGAGAACACGACTGGCACTGGATATTCTCGCACATGGGTGTGCTGGAACACTGTAAAGGCATCGCGATGTTCTTCCACATAATCGCTTCGATAATCGTCATGGTCAGCCTTGGCTACATGCTATATAATGCCTTCAGGAAAAAGAAGCCGACGACATATTTGGTCCCGCCGACATTATCCTCCCCTTAAAATAAGTTCATAAGGAAGGCACGCGTTAAAACTGATTTATATCGACCAACATTTCAACGATTGTTGTAAGGTCTATCGATGAAAATACTTGATGAGCTAATTTCTACTCTAACAAACGATGCAAAGGTAAAGGATATCCGTCAGAATCCCTTCCAGACGGCCGTTCTGACACGCAACTGCGGTCTGACATCTACACCGCACACCTCCCATGATTTCGATCCTTCCAAGACAACGCTGCGCGATTGGTCTCAACTTATCGGCAACAACGCCTTCGAGGTTGCCAAAATGTCACTTTCACATGATCAGCACGAAGCCGCTATAGGCATGGGTGCCATCAACTCCCTCCTCGATATCGATGACAAGATTTGCGTCGACCTCAATGCCGGAGAACTGATCGCTGAAAAGGGCCAAGGTAAAAATGTCGCTATCGTAGGCCATTTTCCCTTCACTCCTAATCTGCGAAAACGTGTGAAAGAGCTGTGGATTATTGAGTTGCGGCCCAGGGAAGGGGACCTCCCGGCGAGCGATGCCGAACGCATCATTCCGCAGGCGGACGTGGTGGGAATCACGGGAACGGCATTCACCAACCACACCATCGAGCAGCTGCTGGAGCTTTGTAATCCGGAAGCCTTCGTGGTAGTCCTTGGCGGAACAACTCCCCTCTCTCCCGTTCTCTTTAAGTACGGAGTCGATGCCATCTGCGGTACGAAGGTTATCGACGCGGAGGCGGCGCTCGACTGCGTGGGGCGGGGCGCAACGTTCCGGGAGATAAAAGGAACTAAGCGGCTTACCATGATGAAAGCTGCCGCAGATAGAACATGGTCGGTCATGCGGCAGGACGACAACGGCAACGTCGCGTTGATCAAGAGCGGACTCACAAAGAAAGATGCGCTACGAGTCGTCAAGGAATACGAGGAGAAAGGTCACAAACAGACATACTGGGTAGCCCGGTAAAATAACCCCCCGCATTTGGTAAGCGTCCCCTCAATCAGTTATAATTCGCACAGACGCTGCTAAAGTATATCCAATCGATAATGTCAGCCGATATTCAGCGATGTACGGTCGACAGCAACCAGGGAAGGGAGCAACATGCCGCATCACGAAACTCTCAGGACAATGGGCCAGCAACTCGGGCGGAGATCATGGGCCGAGCCGTGGAAGATCAAGATGGTCGAGCCATTGCGCATGATCAGCCGCGAGGAACGCGAGAGGGCGCTGGTCGATGCCGGATTTAATACCTTCCTGCTCAGGTCCGAGGATGTATACATCGACCTGCTCACCGACAGCGGCACCAGCGCCATGAGCGACCGGCAGTGGGCCGGCATGATGCTCGGCGACGAGGCCTATGCCGGCAGCCGCAATTTCTATAACCTTGAAGCCGCCATAAAGAAATACTACGGCTACGAACATATCGTGCCCACGCACCAGGGCCGCGGCGCGGAGCACCTCATCAGCCGCACTGCCATCAAGCCCGGGCAGTTCGTTCCGGGAAACATGTATTTTACGACCACAAGGCTGCATCAAGAACTGGCCGGCGGCGTATTCGTGGACGTCATCATCGATGAGGCGCACGACCCTCAGAGCCCGCACCCGTTCAAAGGCAATGTCGATCTGGATAAGCTCGAGGCGCTGATCGAGCGCGAAGGAGCGGAGAAGATAGCCTACGTCAGCCTCGCCGGCACGGTGAATATGGCCGGAGGCCAGCCGGTGAGCATGGCCAACGTGAAAGCCCTGCGCAAGATGTGCGACCGCTACGGCATCAAGGTGTACCTGGACGTGACACGCATGGTGGAGAACGCCTTCTTCATCCAGGAGCGAGAGGAGGGCTACGCGGGCAAGAGCATAGCCGAGATACTCAAGGAGTTCTGTGGCTACACCGACGGCGCGTGGATGAGCGCCAAGAAGGACAGCCTGGTCAATATCGGCGGATGGCTGGCGGTGAACGACCTCACGCTGTTCGAAGAGCTGCGCAACCTGGTCGTGGTATACGAGGGGCTGCACACCTACGGCGGTCTGTCCGGGCGCGACATGGAGGCGATGGCCATCGGCATCGTGGAATCAGTACAGGACGACCACGTGCGCTCGCGCGTGGAGCAGGTACGCTATCTGGGCACGCTGCTTACCGAGTGGGACATACCGATCGTGCAGCCGGTTGGCGGACATGCCATCTTCCTTGACGCGCGGCGCTTCTACTCGCATTTGACGCAGGACCAGTTCCCGGCACAGACGCTGGCCGCCGAGCTGTACGTCGATTCCGGCGTGCGCTCAATGGAGCGCGGTATCGCCAGCGCCGGGCGCGACCCCAACACCGGCGACCACTACTACCCCAAACTGGAGCTGACGCGCCTGACCATACCGCGGCGCGTTTACACGCAGGCGCACATGGACGTAGCAGCCGAGTCGGTGCGCGCGGTGTACGACGGTCGCGAACTCACTCGCGGCCTGAGGATGGTGTATGAGCCGAAATACCTGCGCTTCTTCCAGGCACGCTTCGAGCGATTGTAGCGGAATTTAGAGATACCGTCTATGAATGGTATAATGTTCGACTATAGGTTCTATTTTTAACATCTTAAAAAAGGGGTTATATCATGAACGAACTTGTAAGGATCATCTGCAATAGAAGAAGCGTAAGGCAGTACAAAGCTAAACAGATATCCGACACGGATTTAACCCAGATACTGGATGCGGCGCTGTCCGCTCCCAACGCCATGAACCAGCAGAAATGGCATTTCACCGTAGTGCAGGACAAAGTCATGCTGGAAAGAATGGTAGCCGTCATCAAAGAAAATATGATCAACTCCGGCAATGAGATGTTAGCTAACAGGGTCAGCGTGCCCGGCTATAACACCTTCTACAATGCCCCGACGGTCATACTGATCTCAGCGGATGAAAAGGCAAGATTCGTTCAGATAGACTGCGGAGCGGCGGCGCAGAACATCGCGCTGGCCGCGGAATCACTTTTCTTAGGCTCGTGCATCATGACCTCATCGGCCTACCTCTTCGCCTCGCAAAAGGGCGAAGAGCTGAAGAAGAAGCTCGGTATTCCCAGCGGCTACAGCCATATCTGCTCTGTGGCGCTGGGATATAAAGAAGGAGCCAATCCCGTCGCGCCTCCGAGGAATGAAAACGTTATTACGTACATTCAATGAATGTACGTCCAGGGGCTCGTCCGATTCTCGCAGGGAGATGAGTTATGTCGCAACCAGATGATGAAAAGACGGCGCTCGTTACCGGGGCCTCCGGAGGTATCGGCTATGAACTGACAAAACTCTTCGCCCGCGACGGATACAATCTGGTGCTGGTAGCCAGGAACGCCGGCGAGCTTCAGAAAATAGCAGAGCAACTAAAATCGGAATACGGCATCTCCGTTAAAATCATCCCAAAGGACCTTGCATCACCGGATTCCCCTCGTGAGATATTCGACGAGATACAAGCGGATGGAATCTCCATCGACATCCTGATCAACAACGCCGGCTTCGGCGCATACGGAAGTTTCCGCGATACCAACCTTAAAGACGAGCTTGAGATGATGCAGGTCAACATGGTTTCCTCAACGCACCTGACGAAGATCTTTCTGCCCGGCATGATATCAAAAGGATACGGACGCATCATGAACGTATCTTCTATGGCAGCCTTCCAGCCGGGGCCCCTAGTCGCGGTCTACTGTGCCAGCAAGAGCTACGTTCTGTCTTTTTCCGAGGCCCTGGCCGAGGAACTGAGCGGCACCGGAGTGACTGTAACAGCCCTCTGTCCGGGCCCTGTCAGCACCGGCTTTGCCAAGAGAGCAAAAACGGAGAGAACAAAGGTGATGATCAGCGGCCTATTCAACAAGGTCTGGGAAGCGAAAGACGTGGCGGCGATCGGATATCATGGTCTCATGAAAGGCAAGACGGTGGTGATCCCCGGCAAGAGATATATCCTATCCACTTTAATCGTCAGATGGGTGCCGCGGAAGCTCGTGAGAAAATCGGCTAAGAAGATAATGGAGGAATCTCGTAAAACACTTCCTCCGGACCGCGACGGATAGAACCCCCATAGCTACCACTCAATTCCTTTTGCCTCACGATAGTGTTAAAATTACATCATGACAGCGATAGTGCTTGCAGGCGGCAAAAGCCTGAGACTGGGACGCAACAAAGCCATTGAGCAGTTCGGCGACAAGCCTCTTATTCAGCATGTCATCGATACCGTCTCACAGATTGATAACGATATAATAGTTGTAACCGCGTACCGCGATCAGTTACCCGCTCTCGCACCCAGCATAAAGATAGTAAGCGACTGCTGCAACCCGGGCAGCGCAGCGCTGGTCGGTTTATACACAGGATTGAAAGAAGCCAGTTCGTTCCGCAGCCTAGTTGTAGCCTGCGATATGCCTTACCTAAACACAGACTTGTTGCGATATATAATCAGCGCAGCTGAAGGCTTCGACGCAGCTATACCGAGAATAAAAAACTTCATTGAGCCGCTACATGCCGTGTATTCCAAGAACTGTCTCGAACCATTGCGGGCTCAGATCGAGAGCGGAGACCTAAAAATATTCCCTCTAGTTAAAAAAGTGAACGTAAGATTCATTGAAGAAGACGAGCTCAATCGTTTCGACCCGCAGCATCTAAGCTTTTTGAACGTGAACTACGAACACGATCTAAAAAAGGCGAGAGATTTAATGTATAAGGTGCGTAAATGATCAGCGTCGAAGAAGCGTTAGAAAAAGTCTTGAACTATATCAAAGTTCTCGACAGCATTGAGGCTCCGATACTGGAATGCCTGGGGCAGGCGCTTTCCGACGACGTCTATTCCTCATTCGATATCCCTCCCCGCGACAACTCCGCTATGGACGGATACGCAGTGCGCTCAGCCGACGTGGCTGAAGCTTCGAGTTCCAATCCCGTTTACCTCAATGTCATCGGCGAGGCCAGGGCGGGCGGAACATCGAACATGAAGGTCAGCGCTCATACGGCTGTGCGCATCATGACCGGCGCCTTCATGCCGGACGGAGCCGATACCGTAGTGAAGTTCGAAGATACCGATGAGACGCAACGCACCGGACAACCGCTCAAGCAGATCGGCGTCATGAAGTCCATTGAGAAGGGCCAGAACGTTCGATACGCCGGCGAGGATGTCGGAACCGGACAGCTCGTATTTAAGCGCGGGACCATACTGCGCCCATCGGAGATCGGCGTTCTCGCATCTCTGGGTATCGATAGGGCGAAGGTAACACGACGGCCGACCGTGGCGATACTGGCCACCGGTGACGAACTGGTCGAACTGGGGCAACCGCTTTCGGAAGGGCGGATTTACAACAGCAACAGCTACAGCGCGGCGGCGCAGGTCCTGCGCTACGGCGGCATACCGCGCCTGCTGGGCATCGCCAGAGATATGACCGAGGACCTCGAACCTAAAATCATAGAGGCTCTATCAGCCGACATGCTGCTCACCACCGGCGGCGTCTCCATGGGCGATTACGACCTGGTTAAAGAAGTCCTCGCGGCGCAGGGCGAAATATCGTTCTGGAAGGTGCGCATGAAGCCGGGCAAGCCGCTGGCCTTCGGCACGATAAAGGGCGTACCGCACCTCGGCTTGCCGGGGAATCCGGTAAGCTCCATGATAACGTTCGAACTGTTCGCGCGTCCGGCAATACTTAAGATGATGGGCAAGCCCGTCACGCAGAAGCCGGCGGTGGAAGCTATATCAGAGAGCTACATCAAGAACACCGACGGCCGTCGCGTGTACACCAGGGCGATAGTGCGCAAAGAGGGCGACAGATATTACGCCAGCACTACAGGACCGCAGGGCTCCGGCATTCTCACATCGATGTCGATGGCCAACGCTCTGGCTATTGTCCCGGAGGATGTCGACGCTATTAAAGAGGGCGATATAGTAAAAGCTATAATGCTTGACTGGGAAGAATAGAAAAGGTGCATGTATTCTAAATGTCATTGCGAGGAGTCATTCTACGTAATATTATCGTGGAAGGATGACGTGGCAATCTAATCATCTATGCCTCAATACTAACCTGATGAGATTGCTTCGTCCTTCCATAGGGTAACTGCCGTAAAAGGACTCGCAATGACAAAAGGTTTCGACCCGATAACATACAAGGAGTGTGTAACATGTTACCAGTTGTTTCAATAGTAGGCCAGGGCAAATCCGGCAAGACGACCCTTATCGAAAAGCTCATACCGGAGTTCAAATCCCGCGGCTACCGCGTAGCCGCCGTCAAGCACACGCACCAGGATCTAGAGTTGGACACGCCGGGCAAGGACAGCTGGCGCTACGCGCAGGCCGGCAGCGACGCCGTCTTCATCAGCACACCTAAGAATCTGGCCCTCATAGAATCGCTGGAGCAAAACGCTTCGATAAAGGACATCGCGCGACTGATGGGCGCCGATTTCGATCTGCTTATCGTCGAGGGCTTCCACGATGCGCATGTGCCCAAGATAGAAGTACACCGCAAGGAGACAGGCAAAGAGCTGAGATGCAAACCGGAGGAACTGAGAGCGATAGTTACCGATGAAAATATCGATATCGAACTGCCGCAGTTCAAGCTGGACGACGCGTCCGGTATAGCCGACTTTATCGAGGGCAAACTCGTGGGCAAGCGCAAAGACGAGACGACATTATTTATTAACGGCGAGCCGGTAACGCTTAACCGCTTCGCACAGGATATAGTCGCCGGGTCGATACTGGGAATGGTCTCCACCCTCAAAGGCATCGGCGAGGTGAAGAGAATCGAGGTCGCCTTCAGGAAGAAGGTCGGCTAAAAAACGACATCGAACCCGCGATACTTCCCGCTGTATTCCCCCCACTCCACATCCACCCCCGCGACGCGCGCCGACCGCGGCCCCTCTCTCAGCTTGGCTAAGAGCTGTGCCAGCTTCTCCTTATCACCTTCCGCCGCGACCTCGACATTTCCGTCGTCGAGATTTCTTACGTAGCCGACGATTTCGAGAGACTCGGCGTTGCGCTGAACGAAATAGCGGTAGTTCACACCCTGAACCAGGCCGTAAACCACGGCGTGAAAAGCGGAGCGATTCGTCATCACCTTACCTGCTTTGACATCGAGCGAACAACCATGCCGTCCGGCATCTCAGTAACATGCTCCACTGCGATAAAGCATCAGGTATGACGGCGCTATTGCTCGAATTTTTCTTTCTTGCCCTTCTTTATGACCTCGACATTTACGGGCGGAGTGTAAACAGGACTTATAATAGCAGGAGGAGCTTTTTTGATACTATCCTTTTTCGGTTTCTTTGCTTCCTTGCGACTCTTATCTCTGCTTCCCATATGCGACCTCCTGCTAAAAGGTTACCATACGAGGAATAAACTTGACAAGGCGAAGCCGTATTGTTACAATCCACGATTGGAAGCAGTTCCAAATTTTTTGTTTTTAAGGCCCCGTAGTGTAGCGGTCTAACACGCCGCCCTGTCAAGGCGGAGATCGAGGGTCCGAATCCCTTCGGGGCCGCCATTAAAAACAGGAGGGTCCCCTCATATGGCCACGAACAAGATAATAAGTACTGCTAAGAAAGAAGGTCGGACCGCTCTCACGGAGATCGAAGCGAAAAAACTCCTCACCGAAGCCGGAATATCCTGCACGGATATAAAGCTGGCCAAGACCGCCAAAGAGGCAGTCACTGAGGCCAAAAAAATGGGGTACCCCGTGGCTCTTAAGATAGTCTCTCCACAGATATTACATAAAACGGACGTCGGCGGCGTGAAACTCAACCTTAATAACGAAGGGGAAGTAAGCAAAGCCTTCGACGAGATTGTCAAATCCGCCAAGAAGCACAAGCCTAAGGCCAAGATAGACGGCGTCTCGGTTCAGCCAATGGCGAAGCCGGGCATAGAGGTCATCATCGGAATGAGCAAGGATCAGCAGTTCGGTCCCGTCCTCATGTTCGGGCTGGGCGGCATACTGGTTGAAGTGCTCAAGGATGTGTCTTTTAGGATCGTTCCGCTGACGAAGCGCGACGCCAGGGAAATGATAAAGGAAATAAAGGGCTACCCCATCCTGCAGGGCTACCGCGGACATGAGCCCGCCAACATAGAGATGCTTGAGGATATCCTGCTCAAAGTCTCCGAATTTGTTGAGAAGCTGCCCGACATTAAGGAACTCGATATCAACCCCATATTCGCCTACAAAGACGGCGCGCTGGCCCTCGACGCCCGCGTTATCCTCGAATCCTGAGGTAACGATTTGGGAGATGCCATAAAGCGACTCGACCGGGCGTTCAACCCCCGCTCGGTAGCGGTGATCGGCGACAAGATGGCTCTGGGCTATATGTGGCTCAAGTCCATGTCACACTTACAGGGCAGGCTGTACTCGGTACAGATCGATGAAAGGGAATTCCCCGGCATCGCTTCGCTAGGCATCAAGAACTACCTCAAACTAAGCGACATACAAGACGAAATCGACTACGCCGTAATCGCCGTGCCCAACACGGTAACGCCCAGGATTATCCGCGACTGCATCGACAAGAACGTCGGCGCGGCCTCGCTTTTCACCTCGGGCTTCGCCGAATCCGGCACCGAAGATGGGCGCAGGCTCCAGGATTCGATAGCGAAAATCGCACGCGACGCCGGCTTCAACCTGATAGGCCCGAACTGCATGGGCATATATAACCCGCGCCTCGGGGTAAGGCATTCCATCGATCAAATATACGGACGCGGCGGCAACGTGGCCTTCATATCCCAGAGCGGAACACACGCCACCTTCTTCTCCCTCGTCGGCCCGCAGAACGGCATACATATATCGAAATCTGTGAGCTACGGCAACGCCGCGGTGCTGGACTCCACCGACTACCTGGAATATTTCGGCAACGACATAGAAACTGACCTCATCGGCATATATATAGAAGGCGTGAACGACGGCAGGAGATTCTTCTCCATTTTGAAGGATATAGCCCGACGCAAGCCAGTGGTCATCTGGAAGGGTGGCGTCAGCGACGAGGGAGGCAGAGCTACAGCCTCGCACACGTCTTCCATGGCGGGTTCGCCGGCGATATGGGACGCACTCATCAGACAATGCGGCGCTATAAAAGCCGATAACCTTAACGAAGTAATCGACGCGATCAAGCTGCTGCTGCACTCCAAACCGGTCGCCGGAGACAGGGTAGGCCTGGCAGCGATGACGGGCGGCCAGTCAGTGGTAATCACCGATGCCTTCACCAGGGAAGGTTTTAAGGTTCCATTGCTCAGCGAAGCTTCATACAGGAAGTTCGACGCTTTCTTCCAGACGCTTGGCGCAAGCTACCGCAACCCGCTCGATATCAGCCTCAACTTCCCGCATCTCGACCGGATTATCAAGTCTCTCGATGTGCTCAGCGAGGACGAGAACATCGACACCGTCGTACTCGAGATATCCGTACCGTTTATGAAAGACCTGTCGTGGATAAATACGAACCTGTTCGACACTATGATCAAAGCGGTGTCGGATTTCAAGAAACGCTGCGCCAAGTCCTTTATCACGATACTGGTTCCGGCCCACGCCGAGCAGGAAGCGCTGGAGGTAAAAAAGAAGCTGGTAGCCCAGGATATCCCATGCTTCGCAAGCTTCGAGAGCGGGGCCAGAGCGCTGCGAAAAGCGGCCGATTTCTACAGCGACAAATCTTCGTCGTAGGGACACGGCGTGCCGTGCCCTCCCCACCCATGGATTCCGGCTTCCGCCGGAATGACGGCAGATGCTACATGCAACCGTCCAGTCGTAGGGGCGAGGTGCTCTCGCCCTCAAATAAGAAATGACCGCTCCCACCAATAGTCCGCAACCTCTGCCCTTCCGAACGTAAAACAGTTGCGATTCGGCTCCTGTCTATGTTAAGATATAAGCACCATAAAGGAGGGATTTGCATGGTAGGAATAACGTCTTTCGGTGCATATGTCCCCATCTACCGTCTCAATAGAGAAATCCTGGCCCAGGTCTGGGGAGGAAAAGGTAAAGGGGAAAAAGCAGTCGCAAACGCCGATGAAGACAGCTTGACATTAGGCGTAGAGGCTGCAAGGGATTGCTTAAAGGGCTTCGACAAGAGCAAGGTCGACGCCCTTTATTTTGCCACGACAACGGCACCCTACAAAGAGAAGCAGTCCGCCAGCATAATAGCTGCGGCCTGCGATCTCAGGGAGGAAATCCGCACTGTCGATATGACCGATTCTTTGCGGTCAGGGACAGTCGCCATAATGATGGCATTAGATGCCGTCAAGGCCGGATCGGCAAGGACAGCCCTCGTGGTTGTAGCCGATACCAGGCTCGCTCCGCCGGACACGCTCTACGAATCTATCTTCGGAGACGGTGCGGCTGCGTTCCTTATCGGCAACGATAATGTGGTTGTCGAAATCGAGGGGATCAGCTCCACAACCGCCCCGTTCGTAGACTTCTGGAGGCTGGAGGACGACAAGATCATACGATGGTGGGAAGAACGTCTTTGCCGCGAGATGGGCTACGTTCCTTATATGAGCAACGCCATCGACGCAGTCTTTAAGACAGCAAAGGTTGAGGTAAAGGACATCTCCAAAGCGGTGATCTCATCGCCGGACAAATCAATGCAGGGAGATATAGTAAAGAAATTTAAATTCGACCCCAAGGCGCAGGTGCAGGACCTGATGTACGACAACATCGGCCACACCGGATGCGCGCAGGTGCCCATGATGCTCGTCGCGGCACTGCAGAACGCCAAGGCCGGGGATAAGATACTCGCCGCCAACTATGCCGACGGTGCCGATGCCATGGTATTCAAAGTAACTGACAAGATAAGCAAGATGGCCGACCGCAGGGGTATTAAAGGCTATTTAAAATCCAGGGTCGCGTTACCCAACTACGGTAAGTATATGCACTTCCGCGACCTCATGGAATGGGAACACGACCTGTTCATGGAACGCAGAATGGCTCTGGCCGAGGTTTGGCGCCATCGCAACTTCTACTTCCGCTTCTACGGAGTGAAGTGCGGCAAGTGCGGACACATCATCGTCCCGGCGCCCAACACCTGCATCTACTGCCAAGCCGACGAGAAGTACTTCGAAGAGATACCTCTGGCCGATAAGAGAGGCTCGCTGGTTACATTCAGTCTGGATATTCGATCGAGAGCCATTGATCCACCGAACGTGCTGGCCGCGGTCAATTTCCACGGAGGAGGCCGCTTCTTCAGCCAGATGACCGACCGTGACCCGGACAACCTTAAGGTCGGCATGGAAATGGAACTCACCTTCCGCAGAATTCACGACGCGCTTCATATCCACAACTACTTCTGGAAGTGCCGGCCGGTGAGAGGGGAGTAAAGGAGCGCAAAATGAGAGAAAGCATTAAAGATAAAGTATCAATTATTGGAACGGGCTGCACCAAATTCGCAGAGCGCTGGGATGCCGATGTAGAAGACCTTATCAAAGAGGCCGTCGACGAGGCGCTGGCCGATGCCGGTGTAGAGCTCAAAGACATACAGGCGGGATGGGTCGGAACCGGACGCGGTTCGCAGCAGGTGCCCATGGGACCCCCAAGCGCCATAATTGCCACCTCATCGCTGCAGACGCAGTATATTCCGTTCACGCGCGTAGAGAACCTGTGCTGCGCCGGACAGGAGGCGGTCAGAGCCGCGGCATTCGGCATCGCATCTAAGAGTTACGACCTTGTGCTTGCTATCGGCGTTGAGAAGCTGAAGGACACCGGGTACGGCGGACTGGGAGAGATGTTCCCCGGCCCCTGGCAGCCGGTATATGGCGCTCTCGGCACGCCTCCGGGCAGGTACGCCATGGCGGCTACCGCCTACTTTTCCAAGTACGGTCTTGATCCTCAGGAGGGTAAGAGGCTGCTGGCGGAGATCTCGGTAAAGAGCCACTACTACGGAAAACGCAACCCTAAGGCTCACCTGCAACGTGAAATAACGGTAGAAGAAGCGATAAACGCCCCGATGATCTGCTGGCCGCTGGGACTTTACGACTGCTGCGGCGTGACCGACGGCGCGTCGGCTGCGGTGCTGGTGCCTTCCTCAGAGGCCAAGGCCTATCGCGACGACTACGTCAATATCAAGGCATTCTCCATAGCCTGCGGACCGGGCTGGCTTAAAGAGGATGAGAGATATGACTTCACCTACTGGAAGGAAACCCAGGAGGGAGCCAAGGCGGCTTATGCCGAGGCCGGGATCAAGGACCCGCGCAAGGAGCTGAGCCTGGTGGAGCTGCATGACTGCTTCTCCATCGCAGAGCTCATCGCCTGCGAGTCCATGTTCCTCTGCGAACCGGGCCACTTCAGAGAAGAGTTCACCGAGAAGCGCGCATACTACCACGACGGCGAGATGCCGGTGGACGTCAGTGGCGGGCTGAAATCATTCGGTCATCCCATCGGAGCCAGCGGAGCGCGTGAGATCGAAGAGTGCGTGAAACAGCTTCAGGGCAAGGTGCAGGAACCTTCACGTCAGATAAAGAACTTCGAGTTAGGTTTAGCACATAACCAGGGCGGACATCCGGGACGCTTCGTGCCGGGCATTTGCATAGTCGGCCGTCCATAGCTTTAGCAATAGTTTGCTGCATCATTAGAAACATTACAGGAGGTTAAGGATGAAGAAGGTTCGAGTAGGGGCGGGGTCATCGGGTTGGCCCGACTATAAGGACGGCGCCCTCGATGTAGCTCAGAATGGTGATATAGATTACATAGGCTTCGACCATCTGGCCGAGTTGACCATGGCCATTATGCAGAACCAGTACAAGAAGGATCCCAAGCGAGGCTATATACCTGAAGTTGCACCACTAATGAAAAAACTGCTGCCCATCTGGAAGTCCAAGGACAAGCATTTCAAGATGGTCTCAAACGGCGGCGGCGCCAACCCGCCGGAGTGCGCCAATCAGGTGCTGCAAATCGTCAAGGACCTTGACCTTGGCGGGATGAAGATCGGCGTCATCACCGGCGATACTATTCCTCTGGAGAAACTGGATACGCTTGCGAAGGGTGGCTGGAAGTTCAAGAACCTCGATACAGGAGAGGTCGGATTGGACAAGGTGCGCGATAAACTGCTCGCCGCCTACGTCTATGTAGGGGCGGACAAGGTTATCGAAGCCTTCGATCAGGGCGCGAACCTTGTCATAGGCGGACGCCTGTCGGACAACTCGCTGTTCATCGGTCCTTTCATGCACGGACTGGGATGGAAGTTCGACGACGATCACTGGGACAGGATCGGCTCCGGCGTCACCGTCGGACACATCATCGAGTGCTCAAGCTGGAGCGCGGGCACTTGCTCCAACCTATGGGAGGAGATAGAGTACCCCAAGGGCAACCCGGGATTCCCCATCGTCGAGATGTACGAGAACGGCGACTGCTACGTGACTAAGACAAAGACATCCGGCGGCATGATAAAGGTACTCACCGCGATGGAGCATCTTGTTTATGAGGTGCACGATCCCCACAACTACATCATGCCCGACGGCATATCGGATATTACCGCTATAAATATTGCACAAGTAGAGAAGGACAAGATCAAGATAACCCGGGCAGGAGAGGCTCCCCGCGGCAAAGCGCGGCCCGAGAACCTCAAGCTGTGCGTGGCCTATAACGACGGGTTCATCGCCGAGGAGATCACGGTCATCAGCGGGCCCAAAGTGTTCAAGATGGCGGACAAGGCGCATGACTTCGTAATGAAGCGCATGGATTACCTCGGATTGAAACCGAGAGAGGTACTATGGTCACTCATCGGCTGGGATTCACTCACCGGACCCGCCTCCAAGCCGCGCCCCGACCTGGAGCATGAGCCGCCCGAGCTGGGTATACGAATCGCCATCAAGTGCGACACCAAGGAACAGGCGCGCGAATGCCGCACCGAGCTGGGACATATGTGCTGGGCATCGACCGGAGTGGGCACAGGCTTCACCAGCCCGCCCGACATCCGCCCCATTTTCGCCCTATGGCCTACGCTTATACCCAGGGAAGAAGTGCCGCTGAAGCTGGACATGGTGGAGGTTAAATAATGGCTAAGAAGAAGATTAAGCTGATGGACTTTTGCTGGTATCGCTCCGGCGACAAGGGCGATATAGCTAATATAGGACTCATAGCCAAGACACAGAAGGGATACGAGGTCATAAAGAAGGAAGTAACGCCGGAAAGGATCAAGGCGCACTTCAAGGACTGGTGCAAGGGCGATGTCATCATCTACCCGATGGATAACTTCTGCGCCCTTGAGATCAACATGTTCGAATCCCTCGGCGGCGGCGCTACAAAGACGCTCAGGCTGGATCAGACAGGGAAGGCCATGTGCGTCGGGCTGGCGCGCATGGAAGTAGAAGTAGAAGAGAGCGACATCAAGGCTTTGACGGGCCCTCCGTACGACACGATGGCCAATCCCGAAGCATAATCTAGGAGAGTTTTATGCCTTTAACAGGGCCGGACGTCCTTCTGGTTGAGAAGAAGGGCCACATAACGATAATTACGATCAATCGACCTGAGCGCAGGAACTCCATGAATCTTGACCTGTACGATTTGCTGGACAAGACATGGAAGGAATTCAGCGAGGACGATAACGCGTTCGTAGCCATACTGACCGCGGCCAACGATCCGGCCATCGAGGCGGGCAAGCAGGCCTTCTGCTCCGGCATGGATATGAAGGACCAAGCGGAGCGGGTGGCCAAGGACCCCGCTTACGACATAGTGAAGTTACGCCCGGGGGTTGTCGACGGAACGTACGGCACCCCCTTCGGGCACAACGTTACCAAGCCGGTCATCGGCGCGATTAACGGCGTGGCCACGGCCGGCGGCTTCCAGTTCAGCATGATGTGCGACCTTAAGGTGGCCGCCGATACGGCGCGCTTCGGCACGGGCGAGGTCAAGGTGGGTCGCGGCACACCGTGGGCGGTCCCGCTACTCTGGCAGATGCCGCTCCCTATCGCCTTTGAGATACTCCTCACCGGCAACCTGATACCGGCTAAGCGCCTGTACGACGTCGGCTGGATCAACCGCGTAGTGCCGCTGGACCAGCTGATGCCGACTGCGATGGAGCTGGCCGAGACGCTGGCGGAGAACGCCCCGCTCTCGGTGCGATGTGCCAAGGAAGCGATGTACAAAGCCATGGACGTCGGGCGCAAAGCCGGGATCGATGCGGCCAAGATAATTTACGAGAAGGTTTACAGCAGCGAGGATGCAAAAGAGGGGCCTCGCGCTTTCGCGGAGAAGAGAAAGCCGGTCTGGAAGGGCCGGTAGCAAATACTATATTTACCCCGATTGAAGGGAAGGAGGATGCATGGATTTTAGTTTCACAGAAGAACAAGAAATGTGGCGCACTATGATGATGGACTTCACCGAGAAGGAAGCCGGACGGGAATATACCCGCATGTGCGACCAGGAAAAGCACTACCCGCAAGAGCTGTGGGAGGCCGGTAACAAAGAGGGATTCCTCGGATTGCTCATTCCTAAAGAGTGGGGCGGCATGGGCTCCGGCGCCATTATGTACGCCATATTCATGGAGTGCCTGGCGAAATACAGCTACGAGATGGCATCGCTGTTCAGCGTCCCCATGTTCTGCGCCATGAACCTAGTGGAGCACGGCACAAAGGAGCAGCAGGATCAATACCTGCCGCCATTCGTCAAGGGCGAGCAGAGGTTTTCCGTAGCGATAACCGAGCCCGAGGCCGGCTCCGATGCCTCAGCCGTTGCATGTCAGGCTGATGATAAGGGCGACCACTTCGTACTCAATGGCCAAAAACAGTTCTCCACCGCGGCGCACCTGCCAGGCAACATCGTCTTCATGGCAGTGAAGACCGATAAGAACGCCAAGCCCGCCCGAAACGGCATCAGCGTGCTGCTGGTACCCAATGACGCCCCGGGCATAGAAGTAAAAAGATTGCCTCTAATCGTCAGGCGTGCTATCGGCACCTGCTCTATATTCTGCGGCGACGCCAAGATTCCTAAGAAGAATCTTGTTGGCGAGTTAAATGGAGGATGGCAAGTTCTCGTCGGCCACCTGGAGCTTGAGCGTCTTGCCGGCGCCGCGCCCAACGTAGGCGAGGCGCAGTGCTGTCTCGACGATGCCATCAACTACGCCAAGGAGCGTGTGCAGTTCGGCAAACCCATCTGCAAGAACCAGGGTATCAGCCATATGCTGGCCGATCTCCAGGCCCAGCTCGACGCCGTGCGCCTGCTCACCTACCGCGCGGCGTGGATGATAGACCAGAAGATACCATGCCGCAAAGAGGTTTCCATGGCCAAGATGATGGCCGGAGAGGTTTTCTATGCGGTGACAACGGCATCGATGCAGACCTTCGGCGGATACTCATTCCTTCCCGAGTCTGACATCGAGCGCCACTGGAGGCTGTCTAAGATGTTCTGCATCGGCGGCGGCACAACCCAGATCCAGCGCATGATCATCGCCCGCGACCTGGGCATGTAATCTCTTAACAATCGCAAACGATAAAGGCGTGTCCCCGGGGACACGCCTTTTGTTTTTATGCCATTGGACGTATGCGCCCTAATCCATCGACTCCCGTAGGGGCGGTTCGCGAACCGCCCCTACACCGATTCTAAAAGAGGTGTCCCCTGTTTACTCGCTTGGCGTGGTGTTCTTCACCGCGCCGGTACCGATATTGGTTGTTGAAGGTGAAGAACACCTTCAACAGCATTGCATCCTGACAATTGACGATTAGAGACTTAAGTCGCATACATAATCTCTAATCACATTTAACATATATAAGTGAAAGCAGACCGTCGTTACATCAGGAGGTGCGACATGGAAGAGGAACTAAGATTGCTGATAGATGAGATAAGGCCGGGATTACAGGCTGACGGCGGCGACATTGAATTCATAGGCGTAAATGACGGCGTCGTCTCCGTGAGGTTGGTTGGTGCTTGCGGTCATTGTCCACTGTCTGCGGTAACGCTCAAGAACGGCGTTGAAAGATTCATAAGAAGGAGACTGCCAGAGGTCAAAGAGGTAGTGTCAGTATAAAGCCAGGAGGGTTTAGCGACATTAGATGACGAGCCTGTTCCCGTTCCTGTACAGCCAGCGCTTTTTCTCCTTGAAATCGGGCATCATGGAGATGACCTCCTGCCAGTAAGCGCGCGAGTGGTTCAGGTGCTTTATATGAGCCATCTCGTGTACGACGACGTAGTCGATGACGTCCCGGGGCGCCATCGCCAGACGCCAACTGAAACGCAGGCTGCCTCTGTTGTTGCACGAGCCCCAGCGTTTTTCCGCATTGGTTATGCATATCTTGCTGTACGGAATATTGTAAAGCGACGAATATTCCCGCACCCTCTTCGATATATATCTACGTGCGTACTCCCGGTACCACTCCACAAAAACATACCTCGCGTTCGATCGGTGTTCCTTCGACAATACGAACTTGCTTCCATCGAAAAGGAGCCGTGCACTCTCGATTCCATCGACGGATAGCGGATAGATCACTCCAAGATACAGGAACTTCTCTCCATCCACGAACTTCTTGGGCTCGGCGGGGATATCCATCTTATATATCTCCGCCCTCTTCTTCAGAATCCAGCGCGTCTTGCTGTCGATGGCGCTCTGTATCGCCTCAATCGAAGACCCTTGCGGCACCCGCACCACCAGACTGCCATCCCGCTTTATCTCGACGCAAAACGTATTTCGCTTTGAGTGTATTATCTGATCGGCATTCGTCTGTATCATATGGCTTCCTACGCTATGCTAATCATACCCGACACCAAGCAGCAGCTACAATATTCTAACGACATAACTTAGTAACTGAGATAAAAGTCACATACTTGATACCCCCACATTTGTATAGTACAATACAAGCCCTACAGGAGCATTTAGTACATAAAGACGATAGAAAAATCAGACCAGAATAGGAGGTAAGTCGATGACGGAAAACAGCAAGTGTCCGGTAACGGGCAGGATGAGTAAACCCATCTCCGGCGGCGGTACGTCCAACCGTGACTGGTGGCCGAACCAGTTGAACCTCAAGATTCTTCATCAGCACTCTCACAAGAGCAATCCGATGGGCGAGGATTTCAACTACGCCGAGGAATTCAAGAAACTTGACCTTGCGGCCGTGAAGAAGGACCTGAAGGCGCTGATGACCGACTCGCAGGACTGGTGGCCGGCCGACTGGGGTCACTACGGACCGCTATTTATACGGATGGCCTGGCACAGCGCCGGCACCTACCGCATGGGCGACGGCCGCGGCGGCGCGGGGTCCGGCTCCCAGCGCCTGGCGCCCCTCAACAGCTGGCCCGACAACGTGAACCTGGACAAGGCGCGCCGCCTGCTCTGGCCGATCAAGCAGAAGTATGGTCGAAAAATCTCCTGGGCCGATCTGATGATCCTTGCCGGCAACGTCGCCATTGAATCTATGGGACTCAAGACCTTCGGCTTCGCCGGCGGGCGCGTGGATGTCTGGGAGCCGCAAGAGGACATCTACTGGGGCAGCGAGGACAAATGGCTCGGCGACAAGCGCTATTCCGGCAAGCGCGATCTCGAAAATCCGCTCGCCGCCGTACAGATGGGCCTGATCTACGTCAATCCGGAAGGGCCCAACGGCAAACCGGACCCGGTCGCCTCCGGACGCGACGTTCGAGAAACATTTGCCCGCATGGCCATGAACGATGAAGAGACCGTCGCGCTCGTCGCTGGCGGGCACACCTTCGGCAAATGTCATGGCGCCGGCCCCGCGTCCCATGTGGGCCCGGAGCCCGAGGCCACCCCCATCGAGGAGCAGGGCCTCGGCTGGAAGAGCAGCTTCCGCAAAGGCAAGGGCGGCGACACGATCAGCAGCGGCCTCGAAGGAGCCTGGAAGCCGCGTCCGACCAAATGGGACATGGGCTATCTGAGAGTGCTGTTCAAATACGAGTGGGAGTTGGTCAAGAGCCCGGCCGGCGCGCATCAGTGGCTGGCCAAGGACGTCGCCGAAAAAGATATGGTGGTTGACGCGCACGATCCGTCAAAGAAGCACCGGCCGATGATGACCACGGCGGACCTTTCTCTCAAGTTTGATCCTGTTTACAAAAAAATTGCTCGACGCTATCTGGCAAATCCAGACGAATTTGCCGACGCATTCGCCCGCGCCTGGTTCAAGCTGACCCACCGCGACATGGGCCCCCGCTCGCGCTATCTCGGTCCGGAGGTCCCTACCGAAGAGCTTATATGGCAAGACCCCATCCCCGCGGTCAATCACAAGTTGATCGGCAAGCAAGACATCGCCTCCCTCAAGGGCAAGATACTGGCTTCGGGGCTGTCTGTGTCGGATCTAGTTTCGACAGCCTGGGCGTCGGCGTCCACCTTCCGCGGCTCCGACATGCGCGGCGGCGCCAACGGGGCTCGTATCCGCCTCGCGCCGCAGAAGGACTGGGAAGTAAACCAGCCGGCCCAGCTGGCGAAGGTGCTGAAAACTCTCGAAGGTATCCGGAAGGAGTTCAATAGCACGGCCTCCGGCGGCAAGAAGGTCTCGCTCGCCGATCTGATCGTCTTAGGCGGATGCGCGGCTATCGAGCAGGCTGCCAAGAAAGCCGGCCACAAGGTGACGGTTCCCTTCACGCCGGGGCGCATGGATGCCTCGCAAAAGCAGACCGATGCGGCCTCCTTCTCAGTGCTCGAGCCTAAGGCGGACGGCTTCCGCAACTATCTCAAGGCTAAATACGCCGTATCGGCGGAGGAGTTGCTGGTTGACAGGGCGCAACTGCTGACGCTGACTGCGCCGGAGATGACGGCGCTCATCGGCGGCATACGTGTGCTGAACGCCAACTTTAAACAGTCCAAGCATGGCGTATTCACCAGGAAGCCGGGAACGCTTACCAACGACTTCTTCGTGAACCTGCTCGATATGGGTACGGAGTGGAAGCCGGTCTCCAAGGAAGCTGACGTATTCGAGGGGCGCGATCGCAAGACGGATAAGGTCAAGTGGACCGGCACCCGCGTCGATCTGATCTTCGGTTCTAACTCACAACTCCGGGCCATAGCCGAGGTCTATGCGTGCAAGGACTCTCAGGAGAAGTTCCTGCACGACTTTGTAGCGGCCTGGAATAAGTTGATGAACCTTGACCGCTTCGATCTCTCCTGATCGCAATAAATCCGAAGATATTAGGACAGCGTCGTTATCGTTATAAGTAGAATATAATGGCACTAGAACAAAAATAACGAAAGGAGGAGATTATGGCAGAAAAAGACGGCTGTGTCAAACCTGTGAAGGGGCCGCTCCTGCCCTCAGCCGAATCCACAAGTGGAGCGCAAGCAGCACCGGTGAAGGAGGTTAACAAGATGCAGGTACGTGTTGGCGGAGAAGCCATTGATTTCGAGGCCAGCGCCTTTATCGAGGGCAAGGGCTTCAAACCGGTCAAACTCTCCGATTATAAGGGCAAGTGGATAATCCTCTGTTTCTACCCGGGAGATTTCACCTTTGTTTGACCGACGGAACTGGCGGCGGTCGCCGCCATGTACAAGGAGCTTAAGAAGCTCGATGTAGAAGTCCTTTCGATGAGCACGGACAGCCGCTTCGTGCACAAGATGTGGCAGGAGGAGGAGCTGTCGAAGATGGTTAAGGGCGGCGTGCCCTTCCCCATGCTGACTGATGCGGGCGGCAGAGTCGGCACAATATACGGGGTCTACGATGAGTCCGCCGGTGTGAATATCAGGGGCCGTTTCATAATAGATCCGGATTTTAAGATAAAGGCCATGGAGGTGCTCACGCCCGAGGTGGGACGCAATCCCAAGGAGCAGATAAGGCAGATAAAAGCGTTTCAGCACGTGCGCGCCACCGGCGAGGTGATGCCTTCAGGATGGGAGCCCGGTCAGAAGACTCTGAAACCGGGGCCGGACCTGGTAGGTAAGGTCTGGAAGGTGTGGAAACCCTAGTAAGCGAATCCGTTACGTCGTCGACGATGTAACGATTCATCTACAAACGATAGAGGGGCAGTTGTGCAAACTGCCCCTTCTTTTATTGACTGATCCCGGTTTTGCTGATAATATACGCCAACAAGCATATGGATAACCCGCTAATAAAAAATAAGAACCTTGGAATCGCCTTTCTCCTGGTAACGCTGGCCTACATTGATGCCGCCATCGCCGCCTTCCTCATCGGATGGGCTACAGGCGACAGGCATCCCATCCTCATCGCCTTCACCGCCGATATCGCGGCTACACTAACTATCTATGCATTGGCCCGGCTCTTCCGCAACGCCAGCTTCTACGACCCGTACTGGAGCGTCGCGCCGGTAGCTATAGCGGTGTTCTGGGTAACAACCTCTGCCGCGACGGTATCCTCCTGCCGCCCATGGATAGTAATCGCACTTGTAGTTTTATGGAGCCTGCGCCTCACCTGGAACTGGGCGCGCGGCTGGCGCGGCCTGCAGCACGAGGACTGGCGCTACGCCGACATGCGGGCTAAATACAGCCCGAAAAAACGCTTCTGGATGGTCGAGTTGGTAGGCATTGAGCTAGTGCCAACGCTGGTAGTTTTTCTCGGATGCCTTTCCCTATATCCCGTACTCGCCGATGCGACGAGAACGCTATGGTGGCCGGACTACATCGCAGCTATAGTCACCGCTGCCGCTATACTAATTGAGACCATGGCCGACGAGCAGATGCTGCGATTTGTTAAAACCAGGAAGCCCGGCCAGATTATGGATAAAGGGCTGTGGAGATACTCCCGCCATCCCAACTACTTCGGCGAGATATCATTCTGGTGGGGGCTCTACTTCTTCGGTCTGGCCGCCAACCCATCCTACTGGTGGACCATAGCGGGGCCGGTCGCGATAACTATGCTGTTCCTGTTCATCAGCATACCCATGATGGACAAGCGCAGCCTTGAGCGAAGGCCGGAGTACGCGGAGCATATGAAGAAGACATCAGCGCTGGTGCCACGACAAATTAGACAGCCAGACAAAAAACAAAATGACATAGGCCCATTTGAACCACTTGAAACTGGTATGAGTTTTTTCCTTTTCTCAATAACGATAATTAGTATAGGTGATCAAGCTTCTTGGTGGATTCGACCAATGGAGGGACTAACCCTAGGATTATCGCTTTGCTTACTAGTTACGGTAGGACTGAACTACATAGACAAAGGACTACACTGTATAGGCAGGTTCTTTCCTAATAAATTAAATCCTCAAAGCTTCATTATAAAGTTCCGAGAAATGGTAGGAAAATGGAATGACTATATACACCATTTGACTTCTCCCTCTTTGAAAATCATCTACGGAGCCCTTTTTATTGCATCTTGGTTTTTAATATTGACTGACATCAACTCAACCGGAAGAGCTATTATCGTATACATTGGGTTTGCTTGGTTTTTAATATATTCCATAAATTCATGGCTAGAGTTATTTGGTGTTAGAATTAAGAATACCAATAACGATTGAATACAAAGTTAGATTACCCTAGCTCCCCCCTCACCAGCTCGTAGAACCTCCCCATGGCCTCTCGCTCGATCCACGGCAGGTGACCGCAATGCTCAAGCATGATGAAGCGGAAATCCCTGAGCACCTTTGAGAGGGGCTCGCGCACGCCCTGGGCGGGGTGGGGATCATGGTCGCCGTGGATGGCGATGACGGGGCATTTGATCCTCTTTCCCATCTTCAGAAGCTCGCCGCTCCTCCGGAGGTTCAAGGCATCGCGCCACACGCCTTCGTGAATATCGAACCGCACCTCCAGAATCTCAGTATCGAGCGTTATCGGGTCATACGCATCGCCTCTGGTAAACAACTCGCCTAGACGTTTCAGCAATCTGTCCTTGTCACCAACAGTGTCATCGTTTAACTCTTTCACCAGCGAATACACCTCACGCTTGGCTTCCGCATCCAGACGGCTCAGTCGTGTCTTCTGTATGCCGGCGGCATAGCGGTCATCGAACACAGCGCTGCCCACCATGATTAGCTTTTTCACCAGCGCCGGATACCGAGCGGTGAAGATATAGCTGAGCATAGCGCCCCATGACGAGCCGATGAGAACGATGGGAGGATTTCCATGCGTTTCGATTATGTCATGCAGCTCCGCGACCTGCCCGTTGAGCGTAGCCGCGGTCTGGAGCGGCTCGAGCACGCCGCGGTCGCGCGAGAGCTCGCGGGCCACCGGCGCCATCTGCCCGGGCGCGCCGGGGCCGCCGTGGATGACGGCTATACCGTAAGGGGCTGCGCCGTAGGTCCGCAGATTCTTCATACAGTCTCCGGTTCGATACCACAAACCCGATTAAGAAACGAACGAGGCCGTTCAGCGGCCTCCGTGATATGCGGAGATAAGGGCCTTGATACTCCTGCCGATGGAATCAAAATCACCCGCCTTGAGCCATTCCTCGCGGAACACGCTGCCGCCGAAGGCCACAGCCGAGACGCCGCAATCGAAGTAAGAGCGGATGTTTTCCGGCGTGACGCCGCCGCACGCCATTAATTCGATGCTGTTGAATGGCCCCTTGATCTCTCTTATATACTCGGGACCGAGCAGATTCGACGGGAAGACCTTGACCATGGTAGCCCCGGCAACCCACGCGTTGTATATCTCCTGCGGAGTTAGCGCGCCGGGGAACACCGGTATCTCATTATCGCGGCAGTATTCTACGACATCGTATATAAGCATGGGTGAAACGATGAATCCGGCGCCTGCATCGAGGGCTAGTTTCATATGCTCGGAAGTGACGACTGTTCCCGCGCCTATCATCAATCGACCATGGGCACACTTAACGGCACACCTTATCAGATCGGGGGCGCCCGGTGTGTTCATGGTGACCTCGATGGTCTGTAAACCTGACGATACAGCCGTTTCCACAATCGAATCAATGGAGTCAGGCTGCACGCCGCGCAATATCCCCATCAAGGGCAGAGCGCGGAATCTGTCGAGGTCCATCATTTCTTACCGCCTATTCAACCTGCAGGCTGCTGGTCAAGCTGTCGTAGAACTGACGATAGTTTTCTTTCTCATCGCTGTTTCGTAGCGCGATAGCCGCCCGGGGATGCTCGTTAAGCATGCCTGCTATGGCATGAGGAATGATATACCCCCACTCGATCTTTTGCCTTAATGGGATGAACTGCGTAGAGATAAGATCCAGCACAGGACGTATATCGAATTTAGGATTGTTTAGAAACCCCAGAAGTAGTTCCAGCGGGCAGTTGCCCGCAGCCCTGCCGATACCGTACACCGTGGCGTCCAGGAAATTGGCATCGTGGATTATCGCTTCGATGGTGTTGCCGAAGGCAAGCTGCTGGTTATTGTGGCCGTGAAACCCGACCTCCTTGTTTTTCAGATACTTCTTACATCGCTTGACCAGCTCCTCCACTGTTTCCTGATACAGCGAGCCGAAGCTGTCAACGATATAGACCACCTGAACCTTGCTCTCCTCCTCAACCTGTTGCAACGCCTCGTCCAGCTCCGGGCCGCGATCCCTTGAAATCGCCATAATATTCATAGTGGTCTCATAGCCTTTATCGGCGAAATGATTAACCAGATATATCGCCTTGTCGATATCCTTCACGTACGTAGCTACCCTGATCATGTCCACCGGCGACTCGGCAGCCGGCGTCACCTCATCCGGATTCACCCGGCCGACATCCACCATCGTCGCGATCTTGGTCTTGGATTCTATCCCATCGACGGCGCGCTTGATAACATCATCATCGCAGAACTTCCACAGTCCGAATTTCTCTGTCGAGAAAAGCTCCTTGGAATTCTTATACCCTATCTCCATGTAATCGACCCCCGCATCGGAGACCGCCTTGTAAACCCCGCGCACGAACTCTACATCAAAGTCATGATCATTTATAAGCCCGCCGTCACGTATCGTGCAATCAAGCACCTTTATTTTTTCTCTGTACATTCCCCTGCTTCCTTCCGTCTCTCCTTAACCCATTTAACGTAGAAAAATACTGCTACAACCGCATATAAAATTAATACGATAAAGTACCATATAATCACAGAGCGGTCATCGGACATCCTGCCGATGTACCTCAAGGCAACGAGGCCCTGAAGCAGCCCAGCGACAGCAAAAACCGCCATAGCTCTTAATAGTCCGGTCGAGATTTTCATAACTTATCCTTCAAGAATCGAAACAGCCATATTCCTCCCCTAAATAATAGCACAAGTATGCTGTATGTTGAATACGAACATCACAATGAAAACGGCTGCTGGAGTCGACAAAACACCTGCCTCGATAAAAACAGCCGCGCCCTCCATATGACAAATATATACTGCGATAATGGCCCTGGGTATCGCGATAGAATAATAAAGTCAGCATAGGCAAAATCCCCCTTGCGCCTTTCCGTATTGCTAGTGTCCTCGGCCTGCTGTATCATCTTATGATATAGAGTAACCGCGAAACGAGGATGATCGGGAAAGAAGCTAAGATAAGGAGAAAAGAGTGGCAGAGAAAAAAATGAACTTGAAACTGGCAAAAGAACTGGGCCTTAGTGCTGATGAGTATAAGCAGATTCAGACGCTATTGGGTCGGAATCCCAACTATACGGAACTCGGCATGTTCTCTGCGATGTGGTCCGAGCATTGTTCATATAAGAATTCAATCAAGGTACTGAAGAAGCTCCCCACCACCGGCAAGGGCGTATTTCTCACCGCAGGTGAAAACTCGGGCGGAGTATCTATCGACGACGATTATGCCGTGGTGTTCAAGGTTGAGTCTCATAATCATCCCTCAGCGGTTGAACCTTATGAAGCCAGCGCCACGGGCGGAGGCGGATGCATACGGGATATCTTTACCGTCGGCGCCCGCCCACTGTTTCTTTTAAGTTCTCTGCGATTCGGCATGCTGAGCGATAAGCGAACTAAGTATCTGTTTAAGGAGATAGCCCGCGGTTTTACCGATTATGCCAACGCGGTCGACCTGCCCGCCATAGCAGGCGAGGTATATTTCGATCCATCGTACCAGGGAAATCCTCTGGTAAATGCTATGGTTGTCGGCCTGCTGAAGAAGGAAAACATCGTAAAAGCACGAGCGTCAGGCATTGGCAATCTGGTTATCATCGCCGGCGGCCGTACCGGGCGGGACGGCGTCGAAGGAGCCAGCTTTGCATCATCGGGTCTGGATGAGAGCGCAAAAGAGAGGAAGGGCGCCGTAGCAATCGGTGACCCCAAGATAGGCAAGAAGATACGTGAGGCATGCCTTGAGATCGCCGAAAAGAAACTTGTCGTCGGCATGCAGGACATGGGTGCGGCAGGCATCGTATGTTCAACGGCTGAGACCGCTTATAAGGCAGGTACCGGCATTGAGATAGACATAGCGCTTGTCCCCCGCAAAGAAAAGGGAATGAATCCGTACGAGATCATGCTTTCCGAATCCCAGGAAAGAATGCTGCTCATCGTAGCGCCAAAGAAACTAAATGCTGTCAAGGCTGTTTTTAAAAAGTGGAACGTTGAGTTCAGTGTGATAGGCAAAGTGATAAAAGGCGGTGTCCTGAGAGTAAAAGAGGATGGCAAGGTTGTAGCTGAGGTGCCGGCCGAAGCCCTGGCCAACGGGCCCAGATACGACAGGGAATCAAGCGAACCCAGGTACTTGAAACAAATCAGAACGCTGTCTCTATCTAAAATAAAGGAACCTAAGGACTACAATAAGACCCTCCTGACGCTGCTCTCTTCACCAACCCTAGCTTCCAAAAAATACATCGCAGAGAAGGTGGATCCAAAACTGACTTCGTCACTATGTGTAAAAGGCGGCAATGATGCCGGCGTCTACTACTGTAAGCAAATGAACAAGGCTATCGCGGCCACCATCGACTGCAATGGGCTATATTGTTACCTCGATCCCTTTATGGGTGCCCAGATCGCCGTCGCGGAAGCGTCTCGCAATCTCGTCTGCTGTGGAGCGCGGCCGCTGGCGGTGACGGATGGTTTGAATTTCGGCGACCCCTTTAATCCCGAGATTTACTGGCAATTTGTAAAGTCAGTAGAAGGCATCACCAAAGCCTGCAAGTATTTTGGACTGCCCGTCATTAGCGGCAATGTGAGCTTCAATAATGAAAATCCAAAAGGTGCCGTATATCCTACACCCGTCATCGGCATGGTAGGAATCGTCGACAATGTTAAGAACGTCACCAGCAGCGATTTCAAGAAAGAGGGAGACGTAATTCTACTTATCGGTCGGAACAAGGAGGAAATCGGCGGGTCGCAATACCTCAGCATTATACATGATCTCCGGAAAGGCACGCCTCCGACCTTGGATTTGAACAGAGAAAAGAGTGCGCAGGATGCTGTGCTGGAAATAATCGGACAGCGTCTGGCATCCAGCGCACATGATTGCTCCGACGGAGGACTGGCCGTTGCTTTGGCAGAATGCTGTATCCTTGGCGGAAACGGTGCCGTAATCACAATAAAGGACAAGATGCGAACCGACGCTCTTCTTTTCGGTGAATCGCAGTCCAGAATCGTTATCAGTACCGCCCGTAAGAATCAGGAGAAGATCAAAACTATATGCAAGAAGTTCCATGCACCATGCATTGCTATCGGAGAGGTCAAGGGAGACTCACTAGTTATCAACAACTCGATCAAGGTTAAAGTCGCAAGGCTTCAGGAGGCCCATGGCAAAGCAATACCTAAAGCAATCCAATCGTAGAATATAATGATTTATCGGGTTTTTATAGTGCCTCTGAAGAGTACTTCAAATACGGAAAAACCGAAAGTAGCGTGTAAACCTATTGACAGTTTCATTTGTACGTGCTAGTCTCTTGGCAAATTCCAATAGGAGGTAGAGATGCAGGCTTATTGTATGAAGTGCCGGAAAAAGGTAGAGATCAAGAACCCCAGACAGATCAAGATGAAGAACGGTCGTCCTGCTACACAGGGGACATGCGGAAGCTGCGGCACAAAAGTATTCCGAATCGGCAAGTAATTCCTACTCCATCAAAAACAGCTTTATCAAACAACAAAGCGCCATAGCCCATGAGGTATGTGGCGTTTTGCTGTTTTTGTTAACAAAAAAGAGCGGCCTGCTTTCCAGCTAGGCCGCTCTTTAACTTGCTTTAGTCGATTACTCAGGTAATCCAACAATAGAGCAGGAAATGACGCACGCCATCGGCATGGAGCCAAGGTTGTGGGTCAAACCAAGCTTCGGGTTCTTGATCTGGCGTTTACCAGCCTTGCCAAGCAGCTGCAGATACATCTCGTACATCATACGCAGACCTGTGGCGCCAACCGGGTGACCGAAACACTTCAGTCCGCCATCGGGTTGAACCGGCAAGCCTCCATCCAGATCGAAGAAGCCACTCTCGATATCCTCTTTCATATGTCCGCGCTTGCTGAACTGGAGGTCCTCCATCACGATGGCCTCGGTAATGGAGAAACAGTCGTGCACTTCAGCCATGTCGATCTCCTCGCGGGCATTCTTAATCCCGGCCTCTTTGTAGACGTTTATCGCCGCGCGTGTGGTTTCCTCGGTATGAAGGAAGTCATACTCCGGCTTCACCACGCCCTCGGCGGGGCCGACGCACATCTGGATACCTTTGATGGTGATGTAATCTCTGTTCTTCTTGAACTTCTTGGCATCCTCAGCCCTGACCACGATAGCCGCAGCGCTTCCATCGCTGACGCCGCAACAGTCGAAAAGTCCTAACGGCCAGGCGATGATTGGCGCATTGATTGCCTGCTCAATGGTTATCTCCTTATGGAAATGCGCCTTCGGATTCATGTTGCCATTATGGTGGCTCTTCATTGAGACATGGGCCAGCATCTTCCTGCCGTCATCGGGTTTGATGTTATAGTGATTGAAGTATCTCGTGGCCAGCATGGCGAAGATCGCCGGCGCGGTTGTAGTGATTCCGCCGACGCCGGCTGTGCCTGGAGGCGATACGGAGACCAGTCCGGCAAATCCCATGTCCTTTAATTTTTCGGCGCCTATCGCCAGTCCGACATCGATCACGCCGGAGGCAACGGCATACGCGCAGTTGCGCAGGGCATCGGTGCCTGTGCAGCACATATTCTCCACCCTGGTTATCGGTTTGTATTGCAGCCGGAGGCCGGCAAGGCCGAGACCCGACATGCCGGAGACTTCCTGCCAGTTACCGATCCAGGCCGCATCTATATCTTTGGGCTCGATGCCGGCATCCGCATACGCATCGTAAGCGGCATCCACCATAAGATCGGAGACGCTCTTGCCCCATAGCTCACCGAACTTGGTGCAGCCCATTCCAATTATGGCTACTCTATCTTTAATACTCTGTGCCATTTCGTCCTCCTTTCTTATCCCCTCACCGGTCTTGCTTTCCAGTGGTAGTTATGGATACCGCGGTCATAGTACAGTTTTCTGAACACCATCTCCACAGGCATCCCGACTTCGACTTTCTCAGGATCGCGGTCCGTCAGATCGAACATGCCGCGGCCGCCGCCATCGAAGTCTAAACATACCGGAGTTGCCGGCGGATCGATAACATCAGCCAGCAGGTCAAGCGAGTATGAGAATAGCTTAGCCTTCTTATCGGAGAACTTGTAATCTTCGAAATTGTCCTTCGTCTGGCAATAGTAGCAAACGCGTATCGGGGTCATGCCGCCGATGCCGAACGGCAGCTGCCACATTACATGGCCGCAGGTAAGACACTTCTTACCGTAGAGACACAGCACTTCTTTGCGACTGCGTTTCAGAGCCGTCAGCGACGCGAAAGGTATCTCCGGCCGTCTCGCGCGCTCGATGGTCACGATACCGCGCCAGCGCAGATAGCTGTAATACGGAAGCATCCTCTTCGAGGCCATATTAGACTTGATGCCGCGATGCGCTTTGGCCTTTTTCTTACCGATTGCCTCGGTGCATTCAATCAGGAACGCATCGGCACCGTTGCCGTACTGGGCGAGCAGAATCTTGTCGCCCGGTTTGGCATCCTCCAGTGCGGCAACCAGCATCATCATGCCCATAGCGGCGCCGCAGGTGCCGACAGTCATGAAGAAGCAGTCCTGTACCTGACCGAAGCCGAAACCGCATTCTACCAGGACCTTACCGTGCCTTCTCACGTCCATGGGCGAGTTGATAACGGCCTTTGTAATGTCCTTAGGCTCAAGCTTTGCTTTTTGCAAGAGTCCCTTGATCGCCTTCGGAAGCTGATCCGAATATCCTTCGTCAAGCACCTGGCGGTCCTCCCATGTGCGAACGTAATGATCGACATCAGCCCGCCATTCGCCTGCGTATTCGTCCGAAACAGTGTAGCTCTCTTTTATGATAGCGATCGGGTCTTTATCGCCCAGCAGCAAACAAGCGGAACCGTCGCCGTACATGGCCTCGCCCTGTCCCGCGGGAGCGCCCATGCGACAATCGGATGCCACTACCAGCATGTTCTTTACCGAACCCGCCTTGACCGCATCAGCCGCCGCCATGAGAGCCGACGTGCCGGCCCTCAGCGAGTTGGTGAAGTCAGCGGTGCGGACAGCCTCCTTCATATCAAGTGCCGTAGCAATGATAGTGGAGCATTGCTTCTCTTTATACGGAGAGCAAGTGGTGCCTAAGAACAAGCCGTCGATCTTCTTGGGATCGGCACCGGCCAGGCAATCATTCGCTGCGTCCCAGGCCATAGTTACCGCATCCTCATCGTAGCTGGCAACCGCTTTCTCTCCGGGAATCGGGAATCCTCCCCATGCCTTGTAGAATTCCTCCCGACTCACTCGATGATACGGGATATAAGCGCCATATGAAATTATCCCTACCATCAATACACCTCCTTTTTTATTTGACTAACAGCATATTTCAGTTTAAGAGGCATTTCGACCATGCCTGCATAAACACTGTGCCCAATTATAAAAAAATCGGCCCTTAGCCGATTACCTCCGCCTTGCGCAACTCCGCGATCTTCGCATCATCGTATCCAAGCTCGCGCATTATCTCATCGGTGTGCTCGCCGAACTTTGTGCTCCAATTCCGAACTTTCATCGGTGAATCCGACAGCTTATGCATCGAGCCGACCTGCTTCACCTTGCCGTGCACCGGATGGTCGCTTTCCATTATCATTTTACGCGCGATGAGGTGCGGATCATTCTCCAGTTCCTCAACATCAAGTATGGGCGCTACACACGTATCCTTCTGCTTAAGGATGGACACCCACTCATCACGCGTCTTGGTCAGGAACTTCTTACGGAAGGCTTCAAACATCTCCTTGCGCTTCTCGCCCTCATCGAACTCGTACGGAATAAATTCATCTAATCCGAGCAACTGACAGAGATTGCCGAAGAACCACGGTTCGAGCGCGCCGATGCTGATATACTTGCCGTCCTTGGTCTCATAAACGTTGTACCAGGGGAAATGCCCGGTGAACATGGTGTCACCGCGTTTAGGCGCACCGCTATGACTGAATATGTACGGGTTGATCTGCATGGACGTCAGCTCCACAACGGCATCCGTCATCGACATATCGATGTACTGGCCTTTACCAGTAACCCCCCTCGACACCAGAGCAGCCAGGATGCCGATCGCCGCCGACATACCGCCGGTGAAATCACCGATGACGGACCCCGGCAGCGCCGGCTTGCCGCCTGCCTGCCCTGTGAGTCCGAGCAAGCCGCTGTAAGATATATAATTGATATCATGCCCGACCATATCGCGATACGGCCCGTCCTGGCCGTAGCCGGACAACGAGGCGTAGACGATCTTAGGATTTATCTGCTTTAATGTTTCGTAATCGACACCGAGACGCTTGACTACGCCGGGCCTGAAACCTTCCATGACCACATCGGCGGACTTTACCATGTCCCTGAAGACCTGTTTGCCGGTATCCGACTTAAGATCGAGTCCCATATTACGACAATTCCTCAAGCCGGGACGCGAGGAGTCGAAGAGCATCATTACCGGCCCGCCACGTTTCGCCGGATTGGCATCGAAAACCTTGATGATATCGGCGCCCAGATCTCCCAGCATAAACGAGCAGAAAGGGCCCGGGCCAAGCCATGCCAGATCGAGTATCTTTATACCTTCAAGCGCTTGAGGCGACATCGTAATTCCCCTTTAAAATTAAGCTAATCTGCCGAATATACTATTTAGCTGTATTCAGCTTCTTTAATTCATCAAGATCAAGCGGGTCGCCTTTAGACGGGTCCCGCACCAGTTTAATAGCGCCGATCGGACAAACATCCTCACAGACACCGCAGCCCATACACTTTTCCACATTAATCTCAGCTACCTGATCACCCAGCGTAATAGCGCTGAAACGGCAAGTGCCATCGCAGCTGCCACAACCGTTACAATCATCACTGACAGTGGCGATATAGCCCGAGGATGCGATTATAGGAACCATCCCGCCGAGCATGTTCCACATTTTTATCCCTAGGCAACAGCAGTCACAGCAGTTACATATTGCAAAGAACTTGTTTCCTACATCCTTTTTGAAATACGCGCAATGCACATCGCCGCGTTTGTGCGCATCCTCGATAACCTTAACCGCCTCCTCCTGCGTAATCTTGCGGAACAACGGATTCTTCTCTCCTATGAATGAAGCGAAAGGATCGCCGATGAAGAGACAAACATCCTGCTTCCCAGGGGGAAGGCATGGATTGGGCGAGGCCGCGCGGCAGGCGCATACCCCCACCGCTATCGACTCCGGGTTTTCCAGTACTATATCCCTTGCAACTTTGTACGGAATAACCTGTTCTGGGGGGCATATATTCAACGGCTCTTTCTGAGTAACCAGCTTGACCGCGTCTTGAATTTTCACCACCTTACCGTGATAAAAGCTGGTCTCCAATGAAAGAGCTGTTTCTGCGATGCGCTGAACACCGGCCTCAATCAACTCATCTATGCCGGCTTCCGGCAACTCGGTGCGATCCTTGGGAGCCTGCCCGGCTATTTTAATGGCGTGATAAAGAAAATCATCGATGTACTTCATGTAGACATAGGCTGAAAAGAAGTCACTTTTGTTCTCCATGGGATAGGAATCGTAGAGGGCCTTTGTTACTGGATCCATAATTTCCCCCTTTTCACAAAGATAACGGGGCGATTATCTTCCCCGTTATCCAGTTTACATTATTTTCTTCAATTTTCCAACGGTCTGCTTACTGCCGTTTCTTTTTCTTCTCCGCTTTCCGCCACTCAATATACTGCCGGCAGCCCTCCTCGATCGATATCTTGGGTTGCCATCCCAGCTCTTTCCGTGCTTTAGTGCTGTCGATATACATGCCATCCCTGACAAATTTAATGTCGGAACGCGTAAGGAACGGGGCATCCTCGGATCTAATCAACCTCCCCCACATCTCCATAACCGCAGCCGAAGCGTACACAAGACCAAGCGGAATAACTATCTTTAATTCGGATTTCCCCGCAGCCTTAGCCATAGCATTAACAAAATCACGATAGGTTACTACGCCCTCAGGTGAAATATTGTATATTTGCCCCCCGGCCTTTTCGTTTATCGCCGCCAGTATGACGCAATCCGCAACATCGTGTACGTGTACTAATGCCGTCTTGGCCATAGCATTGCCCGGCAATACAGGGAACATCTTCACATAGCGATATATCCGGTCGGTAAGGAGTCTGCAGCGAGGGCCGTATACCATACAAGGCCTGACCACCGTAGCGTTTATCTTACCCTGCTTATGGTAATCAAGCACAGTTTGCTCTGCCCTGGCCTTTGCACAATCGTAGAACATCTCGCGGCTGGGCTTTTCGATATTCAGGTAAGGAGCGCTTTCATCCGCAGGTTTTTCAACACCTATTGCAGCATCACCCACAACAGTGCCGGAACTGACGTAAACAAACTTCTTAACCCCTGCCGCAATGCTGGCATTAAGTATGTTCTCAGTTCCTTCAACGATACATGATTGAAAATCCTTCCACTGGCCCCACCCCGGCAAGACCCTGGCTGCAGCATGAATGACTACGTCCATGCCTTCGGCTGCAGCTACCAGACTATCGTAATCCTCCACATCACCGTAAACGATTTCGGCACTAGTTGTCTTCAGATGCTCTATGTTAGACGTCTTGCGCACCATGGCACGCACCTGATGTCCCTGCTGCGCCATTCGCTCGACAAGATGTCCGCCAAGCAATCCTGTTCCGCCTGTTATAAGCACTTTCGTAACGCCCTCCTAAACACAAGATTTGTTACTAAGCCTATAAATCACCATGCTATTGATAAAGCTTGCCCGCGAGATCACCAAGTCCCAGCCTGCTCAACGTCTCCTTAGTAGGACGCCCATCGGCAGCAAGCCCTCTAGCAGGATAGAATTCCTTTAACATCAGTTCCAGATTCGGCGCCGAGCCGGCTGCACCACCGTCAGTATTCGGAGTAAGTAACCGCTTGGGTAACATATCATCAGCAGCTGTAATACCCATAAGATTGCATAATCCCCTCTTCATATGCCAGATCCGCTCTCCGCATTCCCTTATTTCCTTGAAAGCATAATCGAACCCTGTCACGGCATTTAAGATACCGGCTATACTTTCTCCATTGAGCGTCTCAACCACCATATAGCAGATGGTCATTGCGTTATAGATAGCGCCCAAGTCCTGACCGTTCTTCACAATAATCGCCGCGCCCTCATTCTGCTTTGTGTTGACCCCGAAATTGATATCGACATCCGGCCAGGCAAAAATCCCTGTGCCGATACTGTAAGAGGGATCGCTGGTATGGCAGGCGCCTCTGGACCCCGTTGCATACGCAAGACCAAGCAGATAATTAGCCCTGGGATCGTGTGCGGGAACTTCCATGCCTTTTACTTCAATGGCAAATTCTGAAGCACCCTTCCCGATTTTCTCCGCAGCTCTCTTTGAACCTTCAGCCAGCAGATCACCAAAGCCCTGACGATTCGCGATCATTTCTATCACTTTGACAACCGTTACATGATCTCCCCACTTGAACTCAACGCCTCCCGTATCTGCCGCAGTCAGGATGCCCTGTTCAAAACAGTCCATGACCATCGCTATAGTACTGCCACATGATATGACATCCATACCATAGTTATTACACAGATCATTCATCCTAATAACTGCAGCCATGTCCCCGATCATCAATGAGCTGCCCAATATAGCCGCCCCTTCATATTCAGGTCCCTCCGCTACTTCCCCCTGATAGGGCCCTTCAGGAATAGTCACATGCCGTTTACAGCCCACCATACAGCCATGGCATGAAGTGTTACCAATATAGAACGGCGGCCCGCTCAGTTTTCCTCCATCGATTTGCGAGGCAATAGCCATGTTATCGCCTTGAGCCCAGTTCTTCGCCGGCAGGTCTCCCATCATAGCGCTGATACCAAGAGCGGCGTTTGTGCCCTGCGCGCCGAGGACCTGACAGATAATGCTATCCTTCGCCTTTTGGAGGGCTTCTTTTCGCAACTCGTTGAATTTCTCCTGATCGACTAAGCCTATCTTGCCGCTTCCGCGTACAACCACGGCCTTGAGCTTCTTAGATCCCATCACCGCACCCATGCCGCATCTGCCGGCAAAATCCTTCTTGTCGTTGCAGACGCAGGCAAATCTGACGAGCTTCTCTCCGGCCACACCAATCGATAACACCTTAACCGGTTTTTTCGCTTCCTGCCGCTCATGCCGTTTCTTTAAAATATCATCTATTTCCTGCGTATTCTTGCCCCACAAATCCGAGGCATCTTTAATCTCGACTTTACCGTCTTCTATTAATATATATACAGGCTTGTCCGAAGCTCCTTCAACTATAATGCCATCCCATCCGGCCTGTTTAAGTTCCGTTGCAAAAGTACCTCCGCTGTTGCTTTCCCCAAACATATTGGTGAGAGGCGACTTGGCACAGATTGAAAATCGAGCCCCGCCCGGCACGCTCAGTCCGCTTGTTGGCCCTGTTAATATGAAAAGGGTATTTTGGGGAGATAGTGAATCGACCTTAGGATCAACCCTGTCGAACATAAGCTTTGCGCCTAACCCGCTGCCCCCGATAAATTTACGAATGATATCCTTGCTTACTGTGGAATTTGAAATAGAACCTTTACTGAGATCGATTTCCAGCATTTTACCCTCAAAACCTGCCATCATGCTCTCCTTTCATTTAAATGAAACTACGTGAGGATCGAGACTTAATTCCGCTAGATGCCCTGCCAGAAAGCAAATATATCATCTATTTTTAGTTGATGTCAAGGCAAAAAATATATATTTCATAAATAGTCTTTGATTTTAGAAATACGGCCCTTTTTCAATACAAATCACACTCAGACCATTACAAATGATTCCTGAATACATTTTGAATAACATTATCGACATTTATGGATATAACGATAATCCACCAACCAGAACATAGTTTGAACAGTGAAGCGACTGGACTGTTGACTTTGGCATGAGAAAGTGGTAAAAATGCTTTCTGCGGCCACCATTTTTGATTATTCATATAATGTCCTAAGTTGTATATCTTTTGTGGATTAAAATAAGACTTGATTTTCATTTCTAGATGTGATACTTTTCCTCGCAGCGTGTCATAAAATAGGCAAATTTAAGCAGAATTAAAGGGAGGTTCTATGGTAAAGTTTTTCACCAAGGAAATGTCAGACCAGACCGAGCAGATGATCAACACTGACGCCGCGATCAAGGCCAAGCTTAAAGGTGTAACCCTCAAATTCATCCTACTCGTAACCGATTGCCCCGGCAATGAAGATCGCCAAATGAAGATAGGTTTCGATAACGGAAAACTAGTGGAAAATACCCTTGTTATCAAACCTGCCCCCAGTGATCTAAGAACTGAAACGCTTGACAAAGCATACGCAGCCAAAGTAGTCGGACCATATGAAGTAATGGTGCAAGTATCCACCAAGAAGCTGCCGATGCTTGCAGCCCTTGGCTCGATGCGCATAGAGGGTGATATGACAGCCTTGATAGCTAATATGACAGGTATGACCACCCTCTTGGACATCCAGGGCAGTCTGCCCGGTCTGGAGTTCTAGGATATATGGAACGGAAGTCTTATAGCCGAAGATGCGCGCTTTAGCATCATCATCGTTAACGGGCAAAACATCGGCTGTACCGGGACAGGCCAAGGCAACTTAATAATGAATCAACCGACCTATAACAATTAAGGAGGGATGAAATAATGTCAACCGATATCAACACTAGAATATCAGGACCGTTTCAAGAGTTCCCGGATGTAAGCGAATGGGACGCCGTCATCATCGGCGGCGGACCCAACGGCCTTATCTGCGCCGCATACCTGGCCAAGGCGGGCATGAAGGTCTGCCTCGTCGAGCGCAGGTGGGAAGTCGGCGGCGGCCTCAGCACCGAAGAGATCCTTTTCCCATGCTACTACTCCAACGTGCATATCATATATCATATGATGGTCGACTACATGCCGGCCATCAAGGATTTCAATCTCGATAAGCACGCCATCAGCTGGGTTAAACCAAACTCCCAGACCGCTATGGTCTTCGATGACGGCTCCTCTCTCCTGATGTCCAACATGGCTGCCGATACCAAGGACTCAATGAGTAAATTCTCGCAGAAGGACTCCAATACCTACGGCCACATGATTCGTAAGTGGAACAAGATCACTAACGAGATCCTGGTCCCTTGCACCTACCTGCCGGCCATCTCACCCATCGACTCGCAGATAATCCTGGAAAAAACCGAGGTCGGCAGTGAAATGCTCGAGATGATGGAGATGGCTCCGATCGATATCATCAACGAGCACTTCGAGAACGACAAGATCCGCGCAATGCTCCTGTACATGACCTGCATGTGGGGCTGCGATCCCCGCGAGAGCGGCATGGGCTGGTATGTAGCCCTGCAGATGTCCCGGGGCATTAATAAGTGCTACTGCTACGGCAGCTCCCATAAGCTCGCCGGCGCCTTCGAGCGCGTTATAGTGGAAAACGGCGGCCTCGTCCTGGAAGCCGCCGCCGCCACCAAGATCATCATGGAAAACGGCAAGGCTGCCGGCATAGAACTGCAAGAAGGACGCACGCTCAAGGCCAAGGTCGTTATCTCCAGCCTCGACCCGCAGACCACCTTCCTCGACTTTGTCGGAGAGAAGAACCTGCCGGGAACGCTGGCTGAAGCCTTCAAGGGCTGGGTCTGGGACAAGTGGAGCTTCCATACCCTGCACGTTGCTTCCATGCAGCCTCCCGTCTACAAGAAACTGGATAAGGACGGCAAGCCGGTCAGGGGCTATGACCCGTGGGTCAACGAAGCCTTTATGACGATCTTCGGCGTCGAGGGCGAAGACCAGTTGCTGGCGCACTGGGATAACGTGGTCGCAGGTAAGATCGACCTGAAGAACTTCTGCGGACATGCCACTTGCGAAACCATCTTCGATCCCCACCTGACCAGATGGCCGGGCAGACACGTGTCTTTCTTCCAGATGCACGCCCCTTATAATATCGAGGGCGGCTGGGCCAAGCGCGAGCCGGAACTCAACCAGGCCATACTCGATAAGTGGGAAAAGGTGGCTCCGGGCTTCACCAAGAACAATAATATACAAAAAACGAACGGAGAGACTCCGGAGGATATCGAAATACGCTTCCCGAACATGCGCAAGGGCTCCATTAAGCACGGAGACTATATCCCAACACAGATGCTTACCAACCGCCCGCATCCGGATTGCTCGGCCCATAAGACCCCGATAGAAGGGCTCTACCTGTGCGGCGCCTCAGTCTACCCGGGAGGCACCCTGCTGGGCGGTCCGGGTTACCTCGCGGCCAACAGGGTAGCCGAGGACATGGGAGTTAAAAAATGGTGGAAGCCTACCGCTGAAATGGAGAAGTTTACTAAAACCTACCTTGAAAAGTAACCTTTTACAATACGAATAAACCAAGGGAGCCCGCAATGACTTTCAAAAATTATCCAATTGCGGGCTCCCATTTTGCGGAAAAAAGTATTAAAATATATTCCGTCGCGGAAAAAAGTATTAAGGCGCGCTTCGCGTCTTTATGCGAAGACGGAATAGCTAAACTGAATTCCGCTGAATATTGGACTAAAGACTAACAATTAAAAACACTTGTTCGACTGAAGGGGGATGTTTCATGCCTGAAAGAATAGGGATTGTGGCTGTAGCGCAGACCAAATATCATCCCAACAGGGCCGAGGTAAAGGAAGGGGAGATGGCCTATGAGGCCATCAAGCAGGTTCTCCAGGAAACAGGTCTAAAGTATGTCAACGACGGCAGCGGCATCGACGCTGCCGTTACTTGTTCCCAGGACTTCTGGGACGGCAGAACCATATCCAGCCTCAATGTAGCATCATTCGTAGGCACGCACTTCCGCTGCGAAGAGAAGGTGGCATCGGACGGCATAAACGCAGTGTTCTATGCCATGATGCACATACTCTCGGGAGAACATGATACTCTAATCGTCACAACCCACTGCAAGGAATCACAGACTTCACCGAGTATAATCGAGAATCACTCCTTCGAGCCGGTATTAATGAGAGGACTTGGATTGGATTTCCTCGGCGCAGCGGCGCTCCAGGCCAATCGTTATATGAACAAATACAAGATCACTCCGGAACAATGCGCCAAGGTTGTCGTCAAGAACCGCGGCAACGCAAAGAACAACCCCTACGCGCAGGCACCCATGAGCCTCACTGTTAAAGATGTGCTGAACTCTAGGATGCTGGCCGACCCTATCCATGAACTGGATGCAAAGCCGGTATCCGACGGAGCATGTGTTATGATTATGGCTCGTGAGGAAAAGGCCAAGAAGCTCTGTAAGAATCCCGTCTGGATAACCGGCGTCAGTAACTGCTACGAAGCCCACTATCTGGGAGACCGCGATCTGGCTGACTGCAAAGCACTGACGAAAGCGGCGAAACAAGCCTACAAGATGGCTGGTATCAACAATCCTTTACAAGAAATAGACGTAGCGGAGATTTCAGAGAAATACTCCTACGAAGAGTTACTGTGGCTGGAGGGGCTCGGCTTATGCGAGCGCGGCGGCGGCGGTAAGATGATAGACAGCGGCGCGACCAAGATGGACGGCAAACTGCCGGTCAACCCATCGGGCGGATGCCTTTCCGGCAATCCCACAGAGGTGGCAGGCATGACCCGCGTCGTCGAGGCGGTTCTCCAGTTGCGCGGCGAGGCAGGCTCCAGGCAAGTACCGGACGCTAAAGTCGCATTAGCCCACGGTACAACGGGCATCTGCGGACAACTACAGACCGTAATGATCCTGAGCAACAGCTAATCGGAGGTATTTAAGATATGGCCAATAGAGTGGCGATAGTAGGTGTAGGTCGGTCGACACAGGCGGCCAGGCGGCCTGAGGTCAACGACGCGGAGATGATCAATGAAGCCGTAAGAGCGGCGCTTGAAGACGCTCAGATCGATATTAAGAAAGTACAGGCAGTTCTTACCAACAGCATAGATGGTTTCGATAATTTTTATCTTGGCGACTGCCTCCTTGTCGATGGAAGCGGAGCGTATATGAAATCCGGCATGAAGTTACACACCGGAGGCACGGTCGGCTCCACCGGCGCTATAGCTGCGTTTAACATGGTAGCTTCAGGTATGTTCGATATAGTCCTTACCATAGGCCATCAGAAACAGGAACGCGGCAACTCGATGGGCACGCTCTGCGCCGCCGCCCCGGGCGAGGTGCGCGAGTACGTACAGGGAGCCATCGGAGCGTTCGCGCAGGCCGCAGTTGAATATATGCAAAATACTGACGCCAAACTGGAGCACGCGGCAATGGTGCGCCTGAAGGCTGATAAAAATGCCTGCCGCAACCCGTACGCGCATCTGCGTCTTGGCCTCAAGTCGATAGAAGACGTAGCGAAGTCGCCGATACTTATCTGGCCTTTGCGTCTTCTAGACTTCTGCCCGCAATCATGCGGCGCAGCCGCGCTCATAGTGGCCTCCGAGAAGGTAGCTAAAAAGATATCCAAGAAGCCGGTTTGGGTTGCGGACCACGAGACCGTTCACGAGCTGCAAAGCGAGGTGGTATTCGGCGGAGCTGAGGAGAAATCGCAGCAGATAGCGGCCAGACATATATATAAGCGAAACGGTATCACCAACCCGGCTAAAGATATAGACTGCTTTGAAGTATACGAGCCCAGCAGTTGGGAAGAAATGTACCTGTACGAGCATTTCTTTATAACCGAGCATAACACGGGATGGAAACTGATAGAAAAAGGCATGACCGAACTGGAAGGACCAATACCAGTGAATCCATCAGGCGGCGTGCTGGCCACTAACGCCATCGGCGCTACAGCCATGCTGCGCATCGGAGAGGCCGCCCTCCAGATCCGCGGAGACGCCGGAGAGCACCAATGCACAAAGGATATCAAAACCACGTTGTCTTCAGGCCTTGGAGGAACAAACTGGACAACGCTGGTTCTACTCAAGAGATCACTCTAAGTCAAGGAGAAATGCGCATGGCAGAAGAGAAAAAAGAGGAATTGATCGGTGTAGAGTTCTTCTCCAAGATACCGTATAACTGGTCCATGGGCCCGTACGTCGGCACCGTCTTTACGGAGATGAAAGAAAATAAGAGGATATGGGGCATCAGGTGCCCCAACTGCAAAAAGCTGCTGTTCCCGCCCGAGGCGATGTGCGGCTACTGCTTCACCGAGTTCACTCATGATAACTGGGAGGAGATCGGGGACGAAGGAACTGTAGTGCAGTTCACTAAGGCTGGGATGCCCATCTTCGATATCCGCAAAGGAACTTTCGCGTTTTCCGAGCGCCCTCTGGCCAATATACAATTCGATACGGGACCTTACATCATGCACTGGCTGGAGGAAAAGGACATGGAGAAGCTGCACCTCGGCATGAGGGTCAAGGCTGTATGGCGCGAGCAGGGACGCGGCCGTGGATATGAAGACATCATGTATTTCCGCGCTATTGAGGAGAAGAAGTGATGACTACAACACCAATGAAGCCAACTACACCGGTTATTTTTTCGGGGCACATGGTATATACCCACAAGTTTGAGGCTGGCAGGACCGGGAGCAGATTTCTCAGAGAGCTGCGCGACGGTAAGAAGATAATGGGATTGAAATGCCCCAACTGTAACAAAGTCCATGTTCCACCAAGATCGACTTGCAAAGAGTGCTTCTCACAGCTTGATAAGTGGGTTGAGGTCGGCAGTGAAGGCAAATTGCTCACCTATACCGTTCTTCGCGTTCCCCGCGACGCCGAGAAGGACGTATTAAAGAGACAGCTTCCCGTCGCCTACGGCATAATAAAGCTGGACGGCGCCGACACCGGCTTTGTGCATATGTTGGGCGAGATCGACCTGGACAATATCAAGATAGGCATGCGGGTTAAGGCGGTATTCAGAGAGGATGAACGCACCGGCAACATCCTCGATATCAATTATTTCAAACCGGTATCTAAGTCACGAAAGAGGTGATACATTGACAAGTCATCAGGAAGGCGCGCTGACAGGATATCGAATACTGGATTTGACCGACAGCAAAGGTGCTTACTGCGCAAGGACAATGGGAGACCTTGGAGCAGACGTAATTAAAATTGAGAGCCCTCAAGGAGACACGGGACGTTCTATCCCTCCGTTTTTCAACGACGATCCCCATCCCGAGAAAAGCTTCTTCTACATATACCGCAACGCAAGCAAACGCGGCATCACCCTTAATATCGAAACCGAACAAGGTATAAATCTCTTCAAAAAGCTGGCTGAGAAAGCCGACGTGGTTGTAGAGAACTTCGGCCCGGCTTACATGGACGACCTTGGGCTTGGATACGAAGACATTAAGAAGATTAATCCAAATATCGTCATGGCCAGCTTCACGGAATTTGGCACGGACGGCCCGTATAAAAATTATAAGGGTTCGAACATCGTCGACTTCGCTCTCAGCGGCGTGATGATAACAAGCGGCTATCCCGGCAAAGCGCCGACACTGCTGCCCGGCATGCCCGCCTACGACGCCGCATCGCTGATAGCCGTTGTTGAGATAATAGCAGCGCTGTACGCCCGCCCGGTGATAGGCGGCGGGCAGAAGATAGATGCTTCGGTACACGAGATCGCGCGCACCGGCCTCTACCCCTGGTCGGTTCCGATTTATTCTCACTCTCTAACCCCGGGAGGCCCGTTGCCCATGCCGGAGTCTCGATTAGGCGACTCGATTTATCCGGTATACCCGACCAAGGATGGGCACATTCGAGTAATCGCACTTACGCCGCGGCAATGGCAGGCCCTGGTGAAAGTGCTCGGCAGCCCCGAGGTACTGTCGCTTCCTGAATGGGAAAGTTTTATCTACCGTATCGGTAACTCCCAGGACTTATTGGCCATAATGCTTGAGTTTACAACACAGTTCACTCAGATGGAGATCTGGGAAAAAGGATTCCAGGAGGGAGTTCCTATCGCTCCGATATATGATATACCCACGTTCATAAACAGCCCGGATGCCAATGCCAGAAATTATTTCACCAAGGTCACACATCCGGTTATCGGCGAAGGTCTCTACCCGGGACCGCCCTACAGATGGACGGCAACTCAACCAAAGATACAATCATGTGCCCCTCTTCTGGGACAGCACAATGAGGAGATATACTGTAATGAACTGGGCTTATCAAAAGAGGATTTGGTAATACTCAAGGGTGCCGGAGTGATATAGGGAGGATATGAATATGGCACAAACCGCTTTACAAGACATATTAGTTCTCGACTTCGGCACCGGCGTGGCCGTCCCGGACGGCATCAGGTTACTCGCGGAACTCGGTGCGAAAGTTATTAAAATCGAATCGAGCAAGAACCTCGATTTCGTGAGGACAATAGCGGCGGAGAAGAACAGCAGCGCCGGCTTTAATGAAACCAACCGAAACAAACTTAGCATAGGCCTGGACCTGCAAACCGCGAAGGGTAAGGATATTTTAAAAAAACTGATAGAGAAGGCGGACGTCTTCGCGGAGAACCAGCGCGGCGGGGTAGCCAAGAGCCTGGGCTTCGATTACGAATCGGTACGCAAGATAAAGCCCGACATCATATATTTAAGCAGCCAGGGATTCGGCGGAGGCGGGCCGCACAGCGACTACCCGGCATACGGCCCTATGCTGTCGGCAGGCTCAGGCATGCTCTCTATCTGGAAGCATCCCGACGACCCGTATCCCGTCGGTTCCAACTCCCCTCTGCCAGACCACATGGCGAGCAAGCAGTGCGCCATAGGAATAATGGCGGCTCTCGATTACAGACGCCGCACCGGCAAAGGACAGTATATAGATATGGCGCAGACGGAAGTAGCCGCATCCCTTATCGGCGAATCGTATCTCGACTACACTATCAACAAACGCGTACCTGAACCGAAGGGCAACCGCTGTCCCTATGCAGCCCCTCACGGAGCTTATCCCTGCACCGGCATGGACAACTGGGTTGCTATAAGCGTTTTCACCGACGAGGAGTGGCACAGTTTCACAAAAGCGATAGGGCATCAGGAATGGGACGAAGACCCTAAATTCGCAACACTATTGGAGAGGCTTAAAAACGTCGACGAGCTGGATAAGCTCGTCGCAGAATGGACAACCCCTCTCGATGCGTGGGATGTACAGGAATTGTTGCAGAAAGCCGGTGTACCGGCTGGTGTCGTACAACGAGCGCCTGATACGATGAAAGACCCGCAAATCCTGCACGACAATGCCTTGGTTGAGCTGGACCATCCCATTGTAGGGAAACGGTTGTATCCCAACGTAGCTCTAAAGCTGTCAGGGACGCCAGCGCTAGCCAGCACTCCCGCTCCATTGCTGGGACAACATACGGATGAGATTTGTCGCGAACTTCTTCACATGAGCGACGGTGATATAGAGAATCTCAAGAAAGAGGGTGTACTGGAAAGTCCAGACATCCAACCAAAATAAAATTAGGAAAGGAGTTGAACTAATGAAGGCTGCTGTTTTGTATGAGGCCGGAGCTCCATTGAAGATTGAGGATGTGACGCTCGATGAGCCCGGGGCAAACGAGATACTCGTCAAGCTTGAAGCGACGGGAGTCTGCCATTCAGACCTCCACTTCATGAAGGGCGAGATGCCCGCGGCCATGCCCGTGATTCCCGGACACGAGGGAGCAGGCGTTGTAGAGAAGGTGGGGCCGGGCGTAACGACCGTAAAGCCGGGCGATCATGTCATCATGATGGTCGCTTTCAGCTGCGGCAAATGTCGTTTCTGTTATGAGGGCCGGCCCACGATGTGCGTGGAGAATCTGCCTATTCAAATGATGGCCACACTGCCGTACGGCCAGATGCGCGCACGCAAGGGAGACCAGCAGATTCACCACCTGTTCGGACTGGCCTGCTACGCCGAGAAAGTGGTAGTGCACGAGAGATCGGCGGTGAAGGTCAGAGACGATGCGCCCCTTGATGTAGTGTGTCTGCTCGGATGCGGCGCAAGCACCGGTATCGGCACTGCGATCAACACCACAAAAGTGAAAGCCGGAGAGACAATAGCTATTTTCGGCTGCGGAGGTGTGGGACTCGCCGCTGTCATGGGCGCCAAGCTTGCCGGAGCTAAAGTAATAGCAATCGACGCCCTGGATAACAAACTTGAGATGGCTAAACAACTCGGTGCCGACCATGTTATCAACGCAAAGAACGACGATCCCCAGTTAAAGATTTTTGAAATCAACGGCGGAGGAGTTGACTACGCTCTCGAGTTCATCGGTAATGTAGATATAATGGTAAAAGCACTCGGCTCAATCCGCCCCGGCGGTGTGTTCGTCGTTTCAGGCATGGCTCCTATTACCAGCATGCTGACCATCGCACCGTTCGAATTCTTACTGGGCAAGACGATAACCGGCGCGGTTCAGGGCGATATCATCCCGCAGATCGACATACCAAAGTATGTTGACCTTTACATGAATGGCAAACTCCCCATAGATAAGCTGATAACAAAGACCTACAAGCTGGATCAGATCAACGAGGCCTTTGAAGCGATGAAAAAGGGAGAGGTAATTCGCAGCGTAATAAAGTTCTAACACTCTAAGCCTGCTACATAAAAAATCAAGGAGGTAATAATGGCTGAAGAGACGTTTGATGTTGTAATCGTAGGAGGAGGTAACAAGGCGCTGTTCCTCGCCATGTACCTCATCAAGTACGCTAACCTGAGCGTAGGAATCTATGAAAGGCGGCATGAGATCGGCGGGTGTCTGGCTACGGAGGAGATCTCCGCGCCGGGTTTCCGCGGCAACACACATGCAACAATCCAGCTGCCGTTCTACTACACGCCGCTGTGGCGCGACTTCCCTGAGATATGGGAGTACGGCTGCAGGCTGGAACAACACCTGGTGGCCAGCGGCGGATCGTTCTTGAAGGATCAGAACTGTCTCGCTATTTATAGCGAGAAGTACGATCCCGACCAGACCAGGACCGCCGAACAAATCGCCCGTTTCTCAAAAGAGGATGCGGAGAAGTGGCTCAGACTGAGGAAGTACTGGATGAATCCGGCGGCACAGGCCGTACAGATCGATATGATGTACAAGCCTGCCGAGATCAGAGCCGCCGACCCCAAGGTATTTGAGAGACAGCTGACACAGTATCCCTTTATGATAGAAGTAGGGCAGGGCGTGAACCCGGACGCGCTGATCCTTGCTGCTCCTCATATTCACAATGTTCAGGAGCTCTGGGAGAGCCCGGAGATGCAGTACTGTAACATCAGATTCGTGCTGTCAGCGGCTATGGACCCGAGCCAGCCGGGCGCCGGCGCATGGACGTTCGGATTCGCCGCCATGCAGCCGTCGATTGCGTTTATACCAGGCGGCACGCATCAGGTAGCGCACGCGGCGCATAAGATACTCTGCCGCGACGGATGCAAATTCTTCCTCGGACAGGAGGTCAAGAAGTGCATCATAGAGAACGCCGAGTGCAAGGGTATCGAGCTTGTAGACGGCACCAAGATCAAGGCCAACAAGTTCGTCGTCAGTACGTTGAGCCCGATGCAGTTGGCCTTCGACCTCATCGGCGAGGAATACCTGGACCCGGCTTTCAAGAAGCGGATCAAGCTGATTGAAACGGAGTTCGGCTGTCTTATGTGGTACACATTCGCTTGTCATGAGGCGCCGAAGTATAACGTGGCCTCGTTCAACCCCGATATCAACGACTCATTCTGGCTCGGTCTCGCCGAAGATCCCGATCCATACCACGTGGTGCGTGAGGCTTATTACGGAAGACTGGGCATGTGGCCGCCGACCAAGGACTGGTGTCCGACTGTCTGGAGCCACAGCATGGTGGACCCGCTCTACGCGGCGCCCGGCAAGCACATCGCCAATAACGAGCAGCTTGGCCCGCCGGCTACCGCTCATACCGAGGACGAATGGCTGGATATCAAGAAGTGGTACGCCGAGGAACTGATTAAGATATGGGAGAAACATGCCCCCAATATGAACTGGGACAATATAATAGGCGTTGACATGAATACGCCTTACGATAACCTTAGGATGAAGAACACGGGACCCAACGGCACCATGTCCCTTATCGACCGAGTATCGCACCAGTGCGACGACAAGCGGCCGATACCGGAGCTGGCCAACCACAGGACCCCGATAAAGAACCTCTACGCCACCGGCGCTGCGTGGCACCTGGGCGCAAACTCAGGCGCTACCGAGTCCTACAACTGCTATCAGATCATAGCCAAGGACCTCGGACTGCCCGGACCGTGGCAGCAAGGCGAAGATGCTGATACGCTGTACCAGACCTGGCTGGAGGTACTTAAGAAGACGAAAGAATCCGGGCTTACAAGCCCCCTGGCAAAGAAGTAGAAGAGGTAAGACATGCCTGTAAATAAGATAGTGTCTAGCTTCGATAAGGCGGTAGCCGATATACCGGACGGCGCTACAGTAATGATAGGCGGCTTCGGCACCGTATCAAGCACTCCTACCATGCTCCTGGAGGCTTTGGCCCGCAAGGGAGTCAAGAACCTCACTACCGTATCCAACTCCTGCGGTTTCGGCAAGGATGTCTGGAAGCTGCTGGGATACAAGTTCCCGGAGGATATCGACGTTCTTGTGCGCAACAACTGCATAAAGAAAGCGATAGCCTCGGCCCCGGTCAGCGCTGTATACCAGAACAACTTTGAGAAGAAACTCCGCGCCGGGGAAGTCGAGTTGGAGATGGTTCCGCAGGGCACACTGGCGGAACGCATCAGGGCAGCCAAAGCGGGACTCGGAGGAATTTACACGCCGGTAGGAGTAGGTACGGTTGTCGAGACAGGCAAAGAAGTAAAAACAATCGACGGCAGGAAATATGTACTGGAACTGCCGATAAAGGCCGACTTCGCCGTAATCAAAGCGCACAAGGGCGATCGCTGGGGTAATCTGACATATAGATACACCTCGCGAACCTTCAACGGCACAATGGCCGGCGCGGCCAAGGTCACCATAGCGGAGGTTGACGAGATCGTAGAGCTGGGCGAGCTGAAGCCGGACGAGATACATACTCCCGGCATCTATGTGGATCGAGTGGTTAAGAGGCCAGCGGAGTACGTGGAAGCGGACGGAGGAGAGATCAGTAAGGAAGCCCAGGAGTCCCACGATAGGTTCATGGAAAGAAAGAGCGCGTAAGGAGGGAAGTTATGGAAGAGAAATTCAAACTTGATAGAGAGACCATGGCCCTCCGCGTAGCCAAGGAATTCCAGGATGGCAACTATGTCAACCTAGGGATCGGGATACCTGTGCTGGCTGCGAACTATATACCCGCCGGCAGGGAAGTCATCTTCCAGAGCGAGAACGGCGTACTCGGCTTCGGCGAGATCACCAATGTTGGAGAAGGCGATCAGGACTTGCAGAATGCCGGAGGACAGACCGTCAGAGTCCAGCCCGGCATGAGCTGCTTCGACCACGCCGAATCGTTCACTATGATCCGCGGCGGGCACCTTGACATCAGCGTCATGGGAGGCTTCCAGGTCTCGGAGAAGGGCGACCTAGCAAACTATATGGTCCCCGAGAGGAAGATAGGCACTATCGGAGGTGCCATGGATCTGGCTGTAGGAGCCAAGAAATTGATAGTAGTCATGAACCATGTCACCAAAGACGGCAAACCAAGAGTAGTTAAACAATGCACCTATCCCATCACAGCTATAGAAAGTGTATCCTTGCTGGTTACGGATATAGCCGTGATTGAAGTAACCGATAAGGGATTGGTGCTTAAAGAAGTTGCTCCAGGTTGGACGCCCGAGGAGGTTCAGAAGCTGACCGAACCCACGCTCATCGTCGATCCTGGTTGCCACGATATAGAGTTAATGTAAGTAACTATAAGGACATAAAATAAAAACCCTGAAATACAAGGAGGGAAAATGGCAAAGAATTACGATGTAATCATCATCGGCGGCGGCCCCAACGGGCTCACGGAAGCCTGTTATCTGGCGAGAGCGGGGCTCAAGGTACTCGTGTTAGAGAGGCGAAACGAGATCGGCGGAGGGCTGGCTACCGAACAGATAACCCTGCCCGATTTCTACCACAACACGCACGCCATCTATCATCTGATGGTGGACTACTCCCCCACGACCCCGGACTTCGAGTTCGACAAGCGGTACGGCATCCAGTACATACGTCCCGAGCACCAGTGGTGTATGCCGCTCCTCGACGGCAATTCGGTGTCCATCTACACCGACGCCGAGAAGACAGCCAAGTCGATAGAGAAGTTCTCCAAGAAGGACGCCGACAGCTACCGCGAGAACTCAAAGAGGTTCCAGAAGCTGGTCGACGAGTTCCTGGGCCCGGCCACCTACCTGCCGACGCTTCCGGCACTCGACGCCGTAATGGGCATGGAAAAGACCGAGTGGGGCAAGGACATCAATGAACTGACAGAAAAGACTCCGGAAGAGATCGTTAACGAGCTCTTCGAGCACGATGTCGTCAGGACAATGTTCCTCTTCGTAGCATGCCACTGGGCGCTGCAGTATGACATGACCGGCGTCAGCTACCTGGTGCCGCTGCTCATCAACCGCGCAGCCAACTACCAGTTGGTGCAGGGCGGCTCGCACCGTTTGTCTAATGCCCTGACCCGCTTCTGCCTTGAGTACGGCGCTGAGATTCTGACCAACGCCTGCGTCAAGAAGATTATCGTAGAGAACGGCACGGCCAAGGGCATCGAGCTTACCGACGGCGGCGTGTACATGGCGGATAAGGCCGTCATCAGCACACTTGACGTTGACAGCACATTCCTCAAATTCATCGGGGAGAAGAACCTCGACCCGAATTTTGTCGATAAGGTCAAAGGTTGGCAATGGGAACACTGGAGCCTGTGCCACCAGCATCTGGCCTTGAGGGAGGCCCCCAATTTCAAGGCCGCGGAGAAGAATCCCGATGTGAACAAAGCCTTCATCTACATACTGGGCTATGAGACCGAGGATAACCTGAAGGGAGTCTGGGACTCTATGCTCCAGAAGACAGGCGAGATACCCCAGCCCGAGGGCTTCAGCTGCTGCTTCCCCAGCGTGCACGACCCGTACCAGGCGCCGCAGGGCAAATGCTCCGGCCTCATCTCTCAGATGGCGCCGTACGAGATAAAGGGCGGCAAGGACAACTGGCTCAAGATGAAGTTCAAGGAAGAGCGTGCTGAGGTACAGCGCAAGGTCCTGGAGAAGTATGCTCCGAATATGACCAAGAAGAACGTCATGTTCTGGAATATGACGACTCCCGCTGACATCGAGGACAAGTTCCCGAACATGGTCAAAGGATCGATAAAGCAGGGCGCCTACGATTCGCTGCAGATGGGACATCAGCGTCCCAACGACGAGTGCTCCAACCACGTCACACCGATAAAGAACCTGTACATCGGCGGAGCCTCCAGCTACTCCGGCGGACTGGTGACCTTTGGTCCTGGTGTCACAACCGCCAACAAGGTTGCCGACGACCTGAAGATACAGAAATGGTGGAAGCCGACTCCTGCGGTTGATAAATGCTGGAACACCTATTTTAAATAGGAACCTTGCGAAAATAGTAGATCATAGAGAGCCCGACGCCAAAGAAATAGCATCTCAGCGCGGGCTCTCTACATGTTATAGTTGCTCTGCCGATGTAATATCGGATAAGGTTTTTTGAGAAAAATAACAGGTTAGGAGGAAGATTATGGCCGGAACTAAATTTGACGCTATCGTCGTCGGAGCCGGGCCGGGAGGGTCCGCCTGTGCCGCATTGCTGCAAAAACGAGGGCTTAAGACGTTGCTTGTGGAAAAGAACGACCGAGTAGGCGGAAAGGCTCTGAACTATAGCAAAGACGGCTTTACCTATGAGCTATGGCCGGTAATGGGACTGCCGCGCTACAACACCACGTTTGAAAAAGTACTCAACGAGGTCGGCGCTCAGGCTCCGATGTCCGATGTCTTTCCAACAACGGGAAGCCTAGCCGCCATAATGTCCGGGAAAGCGACACCTAAAGACGGCGGGTTCCTTTATAAACCTGAGGGATCAGATAAATATATAAGTTATATTCTCGTCCCTCCGATGCAGATACCGGAAATGCTCATGAACGATCCCGAAGGACTTGCCAATGTCAACAGGATGTTCGAGGAAATGTCGACAATGACGCCCGAACAACTCAGCGCGCTTGACGATGTAACCTTTCATGATTTTGTAATGCAATACAGCATCCCCCAGGGCGCATATAGTTACCTCGCCGTGCTGTGCAACATCCTTTTTGTAGTGCAAATAGACCTGTGCTCCGCCTCCGAAATGATCAAGACACTGCGCCAGTTTACCACCGGCCTCGGATCCGCTTACTTCATGGGCGGATATGCAAAATTAAGCGAGGCGCTGGTAGGAGCTTTTAAGCAACTCGGCGGCGAAGTAAATCTCAACACAAGGGTAGAGAAAATCACGGTCGAGAACGGCCAGGTAACCGGCATTGTCACAGACAAAGGTACTTTTTCAGCACCGATAGTCGTTAGCAACGCGGGAATACAGCCGACCGTGCTTAAGCTTGTCGGCGAAGAGTATTTCGATAAGGGATATTCCAATCGCATCAGAAGCCTGGTTCCGTCATTGGCGCTTATAGGCCATCGATACTTCCTTGATAAAGTCGTATTCGAGGACTGCGCTTATATTATCTACTCGGACAACAACTGGTGGAATATGGAGCGCTACATGAAGGCCAAGGAAGGCAACATCCCGGAGGATATGATGATGATATTCTTCAATCCACAGGGATTCGATCCCGCCGTAGCGCCTGAGGGCAAACAGTTGCTTCTTACAGGAACACTGGCTCCTGCCGATCCCAAGTTAAAGAACCAAAAAGCCTGGCTGGATGCCTTTGAAGACAAGATTGAACAATTCCGCCCGGGCTTCCGAAAGCACATCATAAAGAGAGAGGACTATACCACAACCGACGTCAGCCGTGTCACGCGGGACAGCGTCGTGCCAGGATGCGGCGGTGAGTGCATCGGACTGGCACAGATAGTAGGACAGTGCGGCAAGAATAAGCCTTCGCCGATCGCCCCGATCCAGGGCCTTTTCTACGTCGGAGTCGACGCGGGCGGCGACGGCGTTGGCACACATCACGCGGTGACATCCGCGTACAACGTAGCGCCGCTGGTTATAAGGTATTCTCAGACACATTAGAATCCATAGCTTCGACGGTTCTCGTAGTAGGCTTCCTCGCACCGATAGGAAGCCTACTGTTTTTGTCCGTCGGAAAGCCCTAATACGTTAGACTTGCTAAACGGTTTATGATAGAATGTTACTTTGTTACAAAACCCATAATTTACGAACGGATTGCGAATTAATAGAGGGGATTAGCTATGATCAAAATAAAAGCTAAGTATGTAGACTATCCCAGCGTCCGCTGGAACGCGACGTGGTGCAAACGCTGCTTCATCTGCGTTGAAGCCTGTCCGCAGCAAGCACTTGAGATAACAGCGGAAGGGGTAGTTGAAATTGAAGGCCTTTGCATCAGATGCGGGCTTTGCGAAAGACAGTGCCCCGACCTTGCTATAGAAGTGATCGGTCAACCATTGCAGGAGCAAAAGAATGAAAAAACTGCTTAATGGAAATGAAGCTACGTTCCTCGGTGCTGTTAAAGCCGGCGCGACTTTCTTTGCCGGCTATCCTATAACACCATCAACTGAAATTCTAATACAGGCTGCCGAGCTCAATGCCAAGAACCCTAACTTTAAATTCATCCAGAGTGAGGACGAACTCGCGGCGGCCAACGCAGTGATTGGAGCCTCGCTGGCCGGAGCCAAGGCGTTCACCGCAACCTCCGGTCCCGGCTTCAGCCTGATGCAGGAAACAATAGGCTACGGCCATCAGCTTGAAGTACCCTCTGTATATATAAATGTGCAGCGTGTCGGGCCGGCAACCGGAATGCCGACGAGACCATCCCAACACGATATACTGCAAACGAAATACGGCAGTAGCGGCGACTACTATCCACTGGTCTTCTATCCCAATTCAGTAGAGGAATGCTACCGATACGCCATCGCCGCCTTCAACGCCGCCGAGGAGTCCCTCTCTCCCGTCATATTCCTGGGAGACGCTTTCCTCAGCCACCTGTATGAACTGGTCGACCTGGATACGATCGAAGTAGAAGTGGTGCCGCGCAGTATACCACCGCTGGGCAAAGGAAAGAGAACTTTCACCGGGCTGACCCATGACGAGAACCTGAGCCCGCGCACGGCGGATGAAATGGCCTTCAGACGTTGGCATGATAAAGTGAAGGCCAGACATGAGAACGTTGCTAAGAACTATGCGCATTTCGAATTCGCCGGTAATAAAAAGAGCGACACCCTGCTCATCGCTTACGGCATCACATCGCGGGTCATAGCTCCGCTGAAATCATCCTTCTCCATATTCCGTCCGATTCGAATCTTCCCGCTGCTGAGCGATGAATTGCGAAAATATGCGAAAGACTACAAAAACATAGCGGTTATTGAAGCAAACGACGGCCAGTATGCCGGACTCGTCGAGTGCGAGCTTAAAAGGAATGTCATAAGCATACCGCTGCTCGGCGGGAAGATTTCCCTTGATGAGGCGATACAGGGCTTGAAGGACAAGCTGAACCGGGAGGTTAACTAATGTACAAAGACTTGATCAGATTGGACCGCTTCCCTACCAAATGGTGTCCCGGTTGCGGTATCGGACAGATCCTAATTCAGTTGACCAAGGCAATGGACCAGCTAGGTCTCGACAATACAAACTCGACAATTATAACCGGGATAGGCTGCACCGGCAGGCTTTCGGGTTATGTCAATATCGATACCGTCTATACCCTGCACGGACGCACACTGCCCATGGCGGAAGCGATTAAGACAGTCAACCCGAACCTGAAAGTAATCGTTGTTTCCGGTGACGGCGATCTTTCTAGTATAGGTGGTAATCACTTGATTCACGCCGCCAGACGCAACGTAGACATAACAGTGATATGTAACAACAACCAGATATACGGCCTGACCGGCGGCCAGGCGGGACCGACCACGCCTCTGGGAACTAGAACCGTAAGCACACCGGCAGGCGCGTTTAAAAACCCCATCAATCTTCAAAACTTGATCAAGAGCGCGGCCAAGTACTTCTATGCCAGAACCACCGCATATCACCAAATACACATGCAGAAATGCATCAGGGAGGCTATCGAGTGGCCCGGCTTCGCATTTGTGGAGATTAATTCGCAGTGTATCGAGAACAACGGCCGCAGAATAGGATTCAACTCCGCATGGGAAATGTTACAACTATACAAGCGCACTTACAAAAAAGCTCCGCGCGGCAACGACCACCTGGAACCGGATGAGATCGGTATAATACGCCAGGGTTAGAGAAGGACTGGATATGAAAAAGATAATCGTTTCTGGAGAAGGCGGGCAGGGAGTAAGAGTTATCTCCATCACCCTGGCACAGCTGCTCAAAAACCTCGGATACGAAGTGAGTCTGTTATACGATTACGACGCTGCGGTAAGAGGCGGCCTGAGCCTGGCGCACCTGGTTTACGGCAAAGAGAAGATCGATAATCCTGTGATTGATGAGGCCGATATATTGCTGAAGCTATCCGACAAGGCCGAGGAACTTCGCGCAAAGACAACGGTGTATCAAACCGGCATCAGCGATGTGAAGGGAAAAGCCCTCAAGTTTGAGGACATTCCTCCAACAAACGAGGAAATACCCTTCAGCGAACTGGGCACCGAGATTTTTGGCAAGGAATTATTCGGATACATGATAGCGCTGGGACGCCTGATGGTTCTGGCAGATATAAAGGTATCCGAGAGCGAGATAATAGCGGTACTGCCCAAGAAATACAAAGAGGAGAATCTTAGCGCCATAAACTTCGGACAGCGGCTGCATGAAGAGGAGCAGAAGCGCCTTGGCGAAGAGAAGAGCGGCAGACGCATCACATTAAGCGATAAGGGCAAAAAAAAGAAAGCTTCGTAAGCCCCGATAAATAGGCTCTATGACTGAAGTATCCTATCCCATCGCCTTTGGTGCGGGAATCGCGGCATTTTTCTCGCCATGCATTTTGCCTTTAGTGCCGATATACATCGCAAACATAGGCGGAGTGGTCTCTCTATCAGCGGAGACCAAAAGACGAGCCGTCTTCATCCATACGGTCGCCTTCGTCATCGGTTTCTCCATAATCTACATCCTCATGGGAGCCTCTGTGGGGCTCTTCGGCATGTTCATCCCTAACGATATCCTGAGGATAGCGGGCGGCGTGCTATTGATATTGTTTGGAATTTACCTGCTTGCTGCGATGAAGATACCGAGGCTTAATTTCGAAAAATCACTGAGCCGTCCTTTCTGGGGCAAAGTAGGATATATGCGCTCTGCACTGATGGGCGCTGTTTTCTCCGTCGGCATTGGTACCTGCGCATACGGCACGCTCGGTCTGATTCTGACCATGGCGGCAGTCGCGCAGACAGCGGCAAAGGGAGCGTTGCTCCTCACCGTATACTCGCTGGGGCTGGGGTTGCCCTTTATAATCGTAGGATTGGCTTTGGACAGAGCGAAGCCGGTGCTCAGGTGGTTCAGCCGGCACTCGGTATGGACTTCTATTGCAAGCAGTATACTACTGATTGTAATCGGCAGCCTGATGCTGGCCGATATCATTACATATTCTATCTAAAAGACGAAAGAGTTGTCATGACTATAAAGAGATGCCGAATAAAATCAATCCTCATAATACTTGCGACGATAATACTGCTGGCAGGAATCGCTGGATGCGTAGTGCCGATTGGATCTAAGGTCGGCGATAAAGCACCGGACTTCACTTTATCTACGCTCGACGGCGGACAGATCAGGCTCGCCGACCTCAAAGGCAAGACCGTCGTGCTTGTCTTCTGGACAACGGGATGCGGCGCCTGCATTTACCAGATGCCTTTTCTCGAGGAAGCACATGACGAATTGGGCAATGATGTCGAATTCGTCAACATCAACATCGGAGAGGACAGCTATCAGGTACAGGCAGTCATCGACTATTACGGTTTCAGCCTTCCCGTGGCGCTCGATAGCGATGAGATGGTATCGACAGACTACAATATCATCTATACGCCGACAAATATCATCATCGACAAGTATGGAGTCATTCACTACGTCAGGAAAGGCGCTTTTACCAGCGGAACGGAAATTCTAAGTATATTGAACGCTATGGAATAGCGAAATGGTTCGCCTTCAGCTTTAATAATCCAAGTGTACTTCGCAGACGCCGTAAGGGAGCGGCTCCTCCCCAACCATCCTCTGGTGCTCTTTCTTGATACACTTATCCATAACTACCTCAAGCCCCGCCTCACGAGCCTTCATTGCCGCTTCCTCGTTCACAACCTCCTCCTGCATCCAGACAACCCTGGCCCCTATCTGTATCGCCTCGTCCACTACTCCCATAACTTGATCGGGACGACGGAAAATATCAACGATATCGATTTTTTCGTTTATCGATGTTAATGATGAATGACAGAGCTCTCCGAGAATCGCCGATTCTTTTGGATTCACAGGAATAACCCTATAACCCTTACTCTGAAGGTAAACGGCGACGCCATAGCTTGGCCTGTGCTTATCAGATGAAAGCCCGACTATTGCGACTGTATTAGAACTCCTTAAAATATCGTCCATTTTCAAACCGAACTCCTAACCCCCGCCCGTGGCCAGCATCACTTTCACCTCGTCGCCGTCTGAAACCTTATCGCCGAGAGAAGCCTTTTTCTTGTTCACGCCGATATGCACGTAGGTAGCTACTCTGCCGCCCCTGTAGAGCCACCTCTCAAGCTCGGGATATCTGTTTTTTAAAGCATCGATGCACTCTTGCACCGTAGCTCCATCGACCTCGACCACTTCATTGTCATCGGTATACTTATGAAGAAGCGAAGGGATGAGTATTTTAACGCTCATTTTCGACTCCTCTTGCGCTTCTGCTCGCCAGAGCCGCAAACAACGCACTTTGGATTCCTTGCTAAATCTTCACACGCAAACTCCATAGAATCGCCGTTGAAATACAGCATTCTGCCTTGAAGCGTCTCGCCAAAACCAGCGATGAGCTTGATAGCCTCCATCACCTGAAGCGAAGCCGCTAAAGCTGGAGTGACGCCGAAAACCGGAATAGTTTCCTCGGACTCTGGCAGGGTCGGGTAAATACAGGCGAGGCACGGTGTCTTGCCGGGAACGATGGTAGTTACTTGACCCACCAGCCCGTTGATGCCGCCATGAATCAATGGAACCCCGTTTCTGACACACGCGGCATTTATTATGAACCTTGTCTTGAAATTATCGAGCCCGTCTATAACCGCGTCAGCGCCTTCGATGATGCTATCGGCATTCCCCTCTGTAATATGCTTACACACGGACGTAATCTTGATCGATTTGTTGATCTTGCGAAGCTTAGCGGCGGCCGATGCCGTTTTCTTCTTCCCGATATCCTTCTCCCAGTGAAGCATCTGCCTGTTCAAATTTGAAAGCTCGACAGCATCGTCATCGACTATCGTGATATGACCGAAACCGGCGTATGCCAGATACATAGACGCAGCGCACCCCAGACCACCAACGCCAACAACAAACACATTCGAGGCTTTCAGTTTTTCCTGTCCTGTTTCCCCGAACTCAGGATAGACAATCTGTCGTCCGTATCTCAGCAGTTCATCTTCAGAAAGCACCGATCGACTCCTTGCAGATATATCCGCTGGATTGAGAATATTCTATCGTCTATTGCAATGTCAATAACGTTCTGTTATTAATATACATACTAATTACTACCATAAAATAAAATCTATCTGTTCACAGGACTCATTTCCAAAATTACATAATATTGACGAAATTTAATAGTAATGATATAATGTAAAGTTATCCGACAGTGGCTAAATAATGGCTAGAAGAAGTTGGACCACAAAACTGTCGCTGCTATTAATGATGGCAGTGATATTAAGCCTGATCATACAGGTGTCAATACAGCATGTCTCGACACAAGCGGATTCTCCTGAAGTAACAGGCATCAACCTGCCCCCGGTTGTTTCCGCCAAGCATTCCAATCCTAAGATGGATTCCGCCCTTTCGCAATTGGTCGAGGCTGCCGGGCAAGGGAAAGCTGCGCACTTCGCACAACAACACGGGTTATATATTGAGTCCAACAAAGTTAGGGTCATCCTTGAAAGTAAACCAGATAAAATTCAAGACGCTATCCTAGCCGCGCAAGCTGTCGGCGGCAATCTTGAAACCAGTTACCGCAATCTAATACAGGTCAGGGTCCCAATTACTGCTTTAAACGACATTGCTAAAAGCCCCTATATCGATTTTGTACAAAGTCCTCTTACGCCAACAATTACTGAAACAACCATAGAAAGTATGGGGCTCATCAACGCTACAGCATGGAACGGCGCAGGGTACGACGGCACCGGTATCAGTATAGGTGTGCTTGATATGGGCTTTAAGAACTACTCAACGCTCTTGGGCACAGACCTCCCGTCATCAATTGCGGATACCTGGTGGTCTCCTACCATCGGATATAACGAAAGCGAACATGGCACAGCCTGCGCCGAGGTGATACATGATATCGCACCCAATGCCTCCCTTTATTTTGCCACCTGTAATACTTCCGTTGAATGGGGCAACGCGATAGATTGGTTCATCTCAAAAGACGTGGACATTATCTCATGTTCACTCATATGGCTCAACGGAGGACCAGGAGACGGTACAGGCACCATATGCGACGCTGTGTCCGATGCCGCTGATAACGGCATCCTCTGGGTTAACTCAGCAGGCAACTACGCTGAGGGCCATTGGATGGGAGAATGGAGCGATCCGGATAGCAGCCGTATGCATAACTTCAGTGTTAACGATGAAAGCAATGCTATTAATGTTGATTTAGACCTAAGCAGCACGATAAGACTTGGCCTGAGATGGAATGACTCATGGGATACATCTTCAAACGACTATGATCTAATTCTTTATAATTCCAGCCTTTCCATAGTCGCATCTTCAGAAAGACCCCAAGATGGATCTTCCTGGCCACCAATAGAAGAAATCAGTTATACTGCAACATACTCTGGCACCTATCACATAGGAATATATAACTACTCCGCCGACGGCACATCCGAATTGCACCTTTTCAGCTTCAATCAAGACTTACAGTACCAGAACCCGGAATACAGCATACTTCAACCAGCGGATTCCCCCGACGCTATGACCGTTGGCGCTGTAAGATGGTCCACCCCTAATGCTATCGAATCTTGGAGTTCACAGGGACCTACGATGGACAATAGGATCAAGCCGGATATAGTCGCCCCGGATTGCATCAACACCGCCTCGTATGGCGCAGGCGGCTTCTGCGGCACCTCCGCAGCAGCCCCTCACGTAGCAGGAGCTGCCGCTCTCGTCAAACAGATGTACCCGCTCTATACATACACTGACCTGCAGAGCCACCTTGAGTTCTCCGCCGTCGAGCTTGGAGATGCGGGAAAGGACAACGTCTTCGGCAGCGGCAGGCTATACCTGGACGAGACGCCGCCTAATCCTGATACCACGATAGATCCTATACTGGATTGCGTGAAAGAATTGAGCGCCATCAGCGGCAGCGCGTCATGTGAATACGGAACAATCAGTAATGTAGATCTACAGATAAACCGGAGCGACGACAGCTACTTCTGGAACGGCAGCGACTGGCAAGAAGGCGAAATATGGATTGATACTACCCCTGTAGATGGAACGTTCGATGAAGCATCTGAATTGTGGAGAATAAACAGTGCCTCTTTGCCCGTATGGACTACCGGTAACATATACTATATTGCAGCCAGAGCTATCGACAATGAAAGCAATTATGATCTTACACCGGCACTGGAATCATTCACAATCGGTGATATTGGCTGGGAAACAATGGAAATCGATATCGGTGACGACTTAATAGGAATATGGGGCAACTCCTCCTCTGACATATTCGTTATAGGGGGCAATAATGATAATACTAATGTCTTCGCACATTATGACGGAACAGAATGGGATGTTACCGGCAATACGTCAGGATATTCTCTCCGGGACATATGGGGCAGCTCAAGCTCAGATATCTTCGCTGTAGGCACGCTTGGCACCATACTGCATTACAACGGCAGTTCTTGGTCATCAATGGAAAGCAATACCTTAGACGATTTATGGAGTGTCTGGGGAGACTCATCAACAGATGTCTATGCCGTTGGCGCCAACGGGACTATCTTGAATTATGATGGATTCTCCTGGACAAATATGACTAGCACCACAAATGACACACTGCAATGTATCTGGGGATCCAACTCATCGAATATTTATGCCGTCGGTTACACAAGTACATCTAAAGGCACGATTCTTCACTATAACGGCTCATGGAACCATATGAGTATCGGAGATGTCCCACCCCTAGCCGGTGTGTGGGGTTTTGATCCCTCAGACATCTTCGCTGCCGGTTATGCCGGCACGCTTCTTCACTATAACGGTGCGTCGTGGAGCAGTATGAACAGCGGCACTGCCAACACACTGGGCCCACTCTGGTGCATAACAGGATCAAATGTTTTTACAGGAGGAGTTGGCGGCACGATCATTTACTATAGGGACCTGAACTGGATACCGTCATACAGCGGCACAACAAACACGATAAATGCGATATGGGGCAACGTACGCGACGTGTATGCCGTTGGAGACAAGGGTACCATCCTTCATTACAACGCATACCCGGATAGAAGCGTATATCTGAGCGGGCCTCAATCAGTAACGGTGGGACAGAGTTTCAATATGACGGTCGGAATCAGTAGAATTCCTGACTTATATACAGGCCGATTCTCTATGGAGTATGACCCAGACATCATCAGAATTGTTGCCCCTAATGTCGGTAACGGCCTCTTATACGGCAACGCTACTACGTATGAGGTGCTCACGGCAGGCAACTGGAGTCTCAACGGATCGGGTCCGGATAATCAGGGTATTATAGAGATAACTTTCAACCTCTCCAATTGCACCAACCCTATAGGCGTAACCGAAGGAAAACTGGCAAATATCTGTTTCACGGCTAACAGCAGCGGCACGACCAATATCTCATTTGTTCCATTATTAACCCTGACCGATTATTACGATGAAGACATACCCATGAACTGGTACAACAAATCAATAACCGTATACGACGTCATCCCTCCTCCTATAGCAGACCTGAACTGCTCGACAATAGCAGGCAATTACTCAGCTCTCCATTTGACATGGACCGCGACCGGAATAGGCGGGGGTGAATATGACATTCGATACAGACTGAACAGTCCGGTCACTGAAGAAAACTGGGGTTATTCAACAACAGTTAGATGCATCGGAGAGCCGACCCCTCAAGCGTCACCTGCTTCCGAATCTTTCAATGTGACCGGCCTTGATCATAACACAAAATACTATTTCTCTATAAAGGTCGCCAACCCCAATTCTATGTTTTCAGACATCTCCAACACAACATCTTGCACAACCGCCCCATGGCTTCACAGTCTTAATATAAGCATTGTCCCACCTGAAGGAGGCTCAGCAGAGGGCGCTGGAGAAGAATATCTACATGGTAATGTATATGACATCAGTGCTATTCCATCCAACTGTTACCACTTTGTTAACTGGTCGGGTGACACGGACACAATCGCCAATACCAGCGCTGCTTCTACTACCATAACCATGAACGATGACTACTCAATCACCGCAAACTTCGCTATAGATACCTTCACTCTGACTTACAACGCGGGTGCCGGCGGCTCCATCTCAGGCGATAGCCCGCAAACAGTCGACTGCGGCGAGGACGGCTCACAGGTCACCGCCGTCCCAGATGAATACTACCACTTCGTCGATTGGAGCGACGGCGTGCTAACCGCCTCCCGTACCGATACCAACGTACAGGATAACATCACCGTTATCGCAAACTTCGCTATCGATACCTTCACTCTGACCTATAACGCAGGCGCTGGCGGCTCTATCATCGGAATTAACCCGCAAACAGTCACCGTCGGCGAGGACGGCTCACAGGTCACCGCTACTCCGAATGCCTGCTACCACTTCGTCGATTGGAGCGACGGCGTGCTAACCGCCTCCCGTACCGATACCAACGCACAAGATAACATCACTGTTACCGCTAACTTTGTATCAGGAGAGCCGTTCTACCTTGACATCAGTGTGAACGGCAACGGTTCCGTAACCGGCCCAGGTGAAGGCACCTTCGGCCCCTATAACTGCGATAATACCATAGACCTGCTAGCGGAACCGGAACTGGGTTACGAATTCGTCAGCTGGTCAGGAGACATTTCTGCCATAGCAAATCCCTACTCGGCGTCGACCACTATCACTATGTACGATGACTACTCCATCACCGCCAACTTCGGACTGCCAGCCACCGGATTCTACGGCAATGCAGACCAAGACGGCATGCTATCCATCGGTGACTATTCCTCCTTAAGGCTCATGCTTTTCAATAAACAATCCTTTAATCCGGGCGGAGACGCGGACCAGGACGGTACGCTCTCTATCGGGGACTACTCACACCTCAGGCTCATGCTCTTTAATAAACAACCCATAGTGGACAAGTACGAAGTCTCATACGACTTCCTGTCCGGTGCGAGCTCCAATAAGTGGGCCAAGAGCAAAACGGTATCTTCCGTCCCCCCCGCCGACAACTATGATAACGAGTCAGGCTGGACCGATGCCATAATCCCCAATGACTACGACGACATAGCTCTCACCGACAGCGACGTGTGGACTATAACGGGATCGCCCGGCCTCTACTCGGCGCTGCAATGCAAGTTCACCGTCGTCAACAACCCCGCGGACATCACCAGCATAGGCATCACGCTCAACGGCTCATCCAGCATCGCCGGCAGCACACTGCGCTTCTACGCCTGGAACTTCGATACCGAATCATGGACACAGATAGGCAGCGACTTCTCCATGACCACTTCTATCGCCTCCTATTCCTCATGGGCCGCATGGGGCAAGGTGTATGCAGACTATATCGACGGCAGCCAATACATGTACATCTTAGCCATCCTGAATACCGCAAACGCTAACATCAACGTAGATTACCTCAAGCTCACCGTAGCACATCCATAGATACCCGTAGTCGATTAAGATTATTCAGCAAGATAATCTAAATCTCACAGTTAAGCATAAGCTTGGAGGAATCGCCAAAAAAGTCTGGAGCGGGTGATGGGATTCGAACCCACGACTCTTTGCTTGGGAAGCAAATACTCTACCACTGAGTTACACCCGCGAAATTCGTATCTATTCTAGCCCGCAAAACCCTATCTGTAAAGAGAGGGTGCTTGCTTCGTCAAATTCCGGCACCGACATCGCCGGCCTGCTTGAAGGTTACCGGCTGTGCGCCGCCACCGAAGGGAAAAGCCCTAACTCCACGGCAATCGTTATCAACAGTATGAGATACCTCAACGACTTCCTCAGTTGCAGCGGCCTGAGCACCGACGTGACCGTAATAGGCACGCGGGAAATCAGGGCCTTCATCCTCTACCTGCAGCAGAAGGTATGCTTGAGCCATCACCCCTATAGCAAGCCGCAGCAGAGGGGTCTCTCCGGACATACCGTGAATACCTACATGAGGTCCATCCGGGCCTTCTGGTCCTGGCTCGTCGAGGAAGAGATCATCGAGCAAAATCCCTTCTCAAAACTTAAAATACCGAAGCCGCCCAGGAAGATCATAGCCACCTTCTCCCCGCACCAAATCGATTCCCTGTTAAGCGCCATGAACGGCTCGGCGGAGGGCTATCGCAATACGGTCATCGTCCTTACCTTGCTAGATACCGGCCTGCGCATAAACGAGCTGATAAATCTGAAAATTGGAAACGTCTGTATTGAAGAAGGGCTGGTCAAGGTCCTGGGCAAGGGCAATAAGGAGAGGCTGGTACCCATCGGTAAGCAGATTCGCAAACTGCTATGGCGCTACATCCATCAATATCGCCCCGAACCGGTTCTGCCTAAAATAGATAACCTATTTCTGACCCAGGACGGCAGGCCGCTGACCAAGAACCGCGTGGGTACTACAATGAAACGCTACGGCGTCATAGCCGGGCTTAGCGGCGTCAGATGCTCCCCTCACACTTTGAGACATACCTTTGCCATTAATTTTCTTAGAAACGACGGCGATGTTTTCAGCCTGCAGAAGATATTGGGGCACTCATCACTTGAGATGACCAGGCGCTATTGCGAGTTGGCTAATGTGGATATTAAGAAGGCTCATGCTACGGCCAGCCCCGTGGATAATCTCGCGATGGAAAGGAAACTGGCTGTAGCCCGCGCTGCCAGGGACAGTAAAACTAAAAAGCGTTGAGATTAGCTGCCGTCGGCGGCTTCTTCGATGATTGAAGATAGTGCCGTTATATACGGTACTGCGTCTTTTCGCACCTTTCGTGCCCCGGCGACTATTTTGCCAATGCGTTCATCGTTGGCATATCGGGCGGCTAGGGAGACAGTAGCTTCCCTGCACTTCTCCATTTCGTCCAAAGAGCCCATGGCGAGATGATAGTTATGAGCATCTGCAGGCACAAGCCAGCAGTTGCCGGATTGTTCTTGAAGAATCTCCAGGTTCGGTTGCTTCTCGGAAGCGAAGTTGTCCACAGCAAATTCATAGATATACTTGGAAACGTTGTCCAGATAGCTTTCCCTTATTGCGGGGGGAGTGCCCGAGAGCCCACCCGTTTCACCTGCACCCCAAGTGCTGACATTAAAACTGAGAACTGCCCCTGGAGGGTTGTCCAAGAGCAAATTCGTTTCATCCTTGGCCTTGCTTCGGATTTCCGCCGCCAGAGCGCAACACATATAAACAAGTCTATCAAGCGATTTTCGCCACCGGTCATAGTATCCAAACTCCGAAAAGGAGGCTTTCATTCTGGCCATAAAAAGCGGATGGAGATGATCCATTTCTACCGATAGTTTTACCACCAGTTCGCCCCGATCCATCCAGAGCTTTAGCCCAGCCTCAGAGGTCTGTGGGGGATAACCGGTATCGGGAAGTCCCCAAATAGACCAGTCCTTTGCGCTGATATTGGAAATGCTGCTATGAAGCTGGATAGCTAAATCCTTGATTTCTTGAAATCTTGGCCGTATAAGATGGTCCTGTCGGTAGTGTCGAAGAATAACACCCGGCGTAATTCGCTCCACCTTCTGCAGAAGCCCTTTATGCACTTCATCAGAAGTAATAATGTCTAAACTTATTACTTCTTTGATAGCCGCCTCACTACACACCTCAACCGCCATCGAGTAGGATATCTCTGTACTAAACCATTTCTCCACCTCACCTACTCTCGACTTGGCACAATGCATTATGCTTGATACATCATCCTGAGAGCAACCCGCTCTACGTAATACCAAGATCGCTAGACACTTATCGATGTTAGATGGGGCTTCCACAAAAACTTCCTTCTGAAAACTAAACAGAACCGGTAAAAACTGCCACTATTGCAAATCTGTTTTATTCTAATAACAATCGTTTCTTTTGTCCAATAAGTGAGAATATAGGAGATATAGATAGCAAAGAAAACCGGGGCGATTAAGATTCCATTCCCGCCTCAGATTAATAATCGGAAGGCTCTGAACAGTAAGACGGACGGTACAGCTAATGACACTAGAACATGAAATAAATGATTTCCTAGAACAAGCCCTCGACAAGTCTGCTGCAACCGAGTTGAGCAAGCTCATTGAGGGTTACAAACTATGCGCTCGTAGTGAGGGAATCAGCGAAAACACAATCATGCTTACCGAAAGAGCTGTGAGCTATTTCAAAAATTTTCTGACGGGCTCCGGGTTGCCCACTAACGTGGAATCAATTGGTACGAGCGAAATCCGCAGCTTCATCTTACACTTGAAGGAGGTTCAGCGTTTTCAGTCGCACCCATTCATCAAAAGTCACGACAGGAAACTCACAGGACATACAATTAATTGTTATCTTCGTAGCATCAGCGCCTTTTGGAGTTGGCTATTCAGGGAAGGATTCTTAGAGGTCAACCCGTTCGCCAGAATAAAAATACCTAAAGCACCTACGAAGGTTATAACCCCATTTACCGAAGACCAAATCCAAAGTTTGCTTCAAGCACTGGACACCTCCGTTATATCCGGTCTCAGGGCCTATGCAATAATTTTAACATTTCTGGACACAGGGATGCGATTGAGTGAGTTGATCGGCTTAAAAAAAGATAACGTCGATCTCAGAAATAAGATGCTCAAGGTCTTCGGTAAGGGAGCTAAAGAGCGCCGGATTCCGATGGGGAAAAGGCTGCTGGCGGCCTTGTGGAAGTATCAGCTGCATCGGCCGCAACCGGCGACGGGATCAATTGACAACTTTTTCCTCACGCAAGACGGTTGGCCGCTCACAAAAAACAGAGTGGAAACGATCATCAAAGATCTAGGTACAAAGGCAGGGTTACAAGGCGTGCGGTGTTCACCTCACACCTTCCGGCATACCTTCTGCATCGAGTTTCTGCGAAACGGCGCCAATCTTTTCAGCCTACAGCAAATGACAGGACACTCATCCCTAGAGGTTTTACGCGGATACGTAGCTTTAGCTGAGTCTGATGTCAAAATTGCTCACCAGAAGTTCTCCCCGGCCGATAACCTGAACTTAAAAATGCCTTGCTTAAGGAAAAATAAACACGGGAAAAAAGCTATGGAGAGGGATACATGAAAGCTAAAGCGATTTATGCAGTTCAGTATAAATGTGCTCTATACGGCAGAACACTTATGTCAAGAAGTGAAGCCAATGGCTGAGAGTCTTGAGCGAAACGAAGGATTGCGAATCTTGGCTCGAATTATCGCTAAGGCATACCTCGCTGACAACAAGCGTAGTGTCCGAGGGTCCAAAACACGTGAGGAAGGCAAGAAAGATGAAAGCATATCTCGAACCAACAGAAATAAGTCTACTGGAAAACGCCGCAGAAAACCTTCGCGATAGATTGCTGGTTCATATTCTGTTCCATCTAGGCTGCCGTATCTCGGAAGCCCTGGCGCTGACCGTGGATGATGTAGACCTCGAACATGGCCGAGTCACCATCAAGCATCTTAAATTTCGTATCAAGATATCATGCCCCCAATGCAATGCCAGGCTGGGCAAGGCTCATACCTTTTGCCCGAAGTGCGGCGATAAAGTGGAACAGACTGTAGCCAGGGAGCAAGAACACCGCCGCGTACGCACCTTGCCGCTCGATAATGGCACCCTGGCATTGCTTAAAGACTACATCGAGCGCGGCGGCCCAGTAACCAGAGACGCTAAGCAGGTGATCTTCGGCATCAACCGCCATCGCGCCTGGCAGATCGTCAGCGACTGCGCCTCCCGAGCCGGCCTCGGAGGTCTGGAGAACCCGATCACCGGCAGGAAGTGCGGCATCAGCCCGCACAGGCTGCGCGACGCGTTCGCCGTCCACGCCATGAAGCACAATGACTCCGGCGACGGTCTCAGGATGTTACAGGAGCACCTGGGGCATGCCAGCTTCGACACAACCGCCAGATACAGGAAGATCGCCGGCGAGGAACACCGCGACTGGTACCAGGGGCTCTGGGAGAAGGGGGAAGGAAGTGCCTGAGGCACTTAGGCCGAAGAGAGGCGGTTTCTTGCGACCCTTCGGCTGCGGCTGGTTCATCAGGGAGTTCCTATCGGGGAACGGTCCCTACGGCGCTCCTTCTATCAACCCTGATATAGGCGCTCCGCAATCCGAGATATTCTACCGCTACAAGAACGCCCTCATGCAGGCCACAGCAATGGATAGAGCCACAAAGGAAGAGGAACGTCTAGCCGGGCGCGATAAGCGCCGCATAAGCCCGGAGAGAATCGGAGAGCTAACCGAGCGGCACCTATCACGTCTCCCATATAAAACAAGCAGTTGCAACTATCACTCGTTTGTTGTCTACTTCTCCAACCTGCAGAGGCTGGGCTGGGTCGAGTTCACCGGCAGGGAGGAGCCCTCCGCCTTTCAGGAGCACTGCCCCTCCGGCCCTCCCCGCAGGTACTTCCGTTTAACAACAGCGGGCAGGCAGGCCGCCGACGCTGCCTGGAAAAGCCCCCACGCTGCCCTCTACGGCGGCGCTTAGCCCTCAACCGCAGATAACCTCACAAGCAAGCCTATCAGCCCCTTTCCCGTGTAAATTTACGTATTGAACGTTTCGCCCCGCAAATTGTGCAATCGTCAAACGGGTGGCATTGTCGCCGTTCATGTAAATATAGGTTCATTTTGTGAGTGAACGAAAGGACATTTCGTGCAATGCTGTAATTGTAAAAAACGCACCTTAACAAACGAATGATGGAGCTTTGACCAGGGCGCTTGCCCTCAAACGGGCGAGGCATATAGAAAGCCCCAGCCAGGGATTAGCTAGCTGGGGAAGCCTAGCCTCGCCCCGAAAGGAGCGAGTATGGAACTAGACTGGGAGAAGTATAGCGAGGTTGCCGATAGATTTCAATACAAGGCTAGATATGAGGACAGGGACGACTTGAGGCACAGCATTATAGTCAGACTTGCCGAGGTAGCCGGCAGGAACGACGACAAGCCCTTGACCGAGGGCGCAATGGTAAGGGTTGCCAGCTACGTTGTAATGGAATACTGGCACGCCGAGAAGCGCAACGGCAGGGTAATAAGCCTCAATAATGAGGTAAGGGACTGGGAAGGGGACAGCATAGAGCTACTTGATACCATTGCCGATGATAGGGCTCTAAACCTCGAATCGTGGGTTGACTCGAAGTCATGGCTAGTAGGTTGTCCCAGGCGGCTGATAGAGATAGCCAGCAAGAGAGTGAACGGGGAAACGCTAGCAAACGCCGATCGGAAGTATCTCTGTAAACTGCGCAAGCGTGAAATCAAACCTT
>Ga0265297_10000927_pt1 | contig 76607 bp, 99 predicted proteins | sample Munlanlwell13791_FD_192502 | JGI IMG/M metagenome (GOLD analysis project Ga0265297, IMG submission 192502) | Leachate microbial communities from a municipal landfill in Southern Ontario, Canada - Leachate well 137-91 | ecosystem: Engineered > Solid waste > Landfill > Unclassified | place...
TCTCCTTTAACATAAATATCAAATACAATTCTTCCCTCTTGCTTTAAATCATCTCTTGGATAAACTCCTACAGAGACATCTTTTGTCTCCCAATTCCCTATTGAAACAGTTCCCTTTGGAAGAGTATCAGAACCAAAAAAATTGTAGAACATTAAGTTATCTGAAGTTCCTAAATTTGTTATTGTTAAATCAAACATTGCAGGCATTCCTAATCCTACAATCATTGCGACATCATCGGTCTTTTGCTCTATCTTTAAGTTTAAAGCAGAAATTAATGGCAACACGAGAAAAATTGCTAACGTTATTATCAAAACACTCTTTTTCATATACAAATTGAGAATAAAACATATTTAAACATTTCTGTTGATTATCTTTTTCCTTCTAAATCTAAATATGCTTTTCCTTGAGCTAAAAATTCGTCGCAATCTTCTATTAATTTTCCTTCCATCTGTTCAACTCTCGACGAGATGATCATTTTTTCATAAAATCCTCTTAAGAATTTAAGAAAACCATTTTTCTCAAACTTTCCTTTTGGATCTTTTATCAAATTTCCTTTAATACTGACTTCAACACTTCCTTTATTTGTTTTTATTTTCTTGCCGTCTAAGTTGGTTGCTTCAATATTAGACAATCCAATAATATTAAACTTTACCTCTATTTCAAATTTAAAATAATCTGACACTTCTTTAAAACCAGACCATTCAATTTCTATATTTTTTGCATCTCCGCTTAATTTTTCTTTATATTTTTTTTCTGACAGCAATAACCCTGTTTCTTCACTTAACCAGTCATAACAAAATTTATAAAAATCTTTGAAAGAAAAAATTCCATCATATTTTATCTTATTTGATACCAGCTTGTCTTTTTCTGCCATGCTATTAAATAGGAAATTTAATTTAAATAGTTTCTCTTTATAGAAAATTATACTGAATCTTTGCAGGATTCACAGATAAGCATACCATCTATTAAGAATAAAATTCCTTCATGTCCGCATTCTTCACAGATTCCTTCTCTGCCCGTTTCAGCTTTTTTTACTCTCCCTAATTTTTCAGTTTCTTCTCTTATCTTTGAGAACTCTTCTATCTCTGGATAAACTTCCGGGTGGAAATTTAGAATGTCTCTGGCAGTTATCATCCCAACAAGTTCGTTGTCTTTTATTACTGGCAGTCTTTCAAACTTAGTATTCTTCATTTTTTCTATCGCTTCTTTGATTGTCGCTTCTGGTCTGATAGTAATTATCTTTTTTGGCGAAATCTCAATTGCTTTTACATTTGCCAAATCTCCATGCGACTTTTTTACCAATGCCCAAAGAATATCTTTTTCTGAAATAAATCCTACGAGCTTCTTTTTATCTACAAGAATCAAATTTCCCACTTTATTTTTTACCATCTTTTGAGCGCATTCTAGTAAGTTGGAATCTGGAGAAGTGGTAATTGGTTCTCTTGTCATTATGTCTACGACAAGTATGTTTTTCATAAAGAAGTAAACCAATTATTACTTATAAATTTTGTTGGTCTAATTGTTCTCTTACTTTTAATTCATCGCCGGGATGAGTTATTCCGATGCATTTTTCGTGGGTAGAATATATCTCAATTTCAATCTTCTTCTGTTTTATCAGTTCACTTAATTCTTCTGGCAGAAAACATTCTATTGTAGAATTGCCCTTATTTCTTTCTTTAAACTCTTCTACAATTTCGTTAAGCATTCTTACTACTTCAGAATTTAAAGCAAAAATATTCATGCTGCAGAGATTATCTTCAGATAAATTCTTTTCATTTAATCTGCTTTTTTCAATTCCAATCATTTCTTTTAATGATTTCACTAAATTTCCTTCTATTGTGAAAATGCCCCGATTTACTGCCCCCTCTTCGGGGATAACATTTCCTAATCTGTACCCAATAGTTGCGCAAGTCTTTTTTTCTTTTATATGCTTAATTAAAAGTCTAAATGCATTTTTTCCATATAAATCATCTCCATTGCAAAAAACAAACGGACAATCTAAAATTTCTTTTGCAGAGCAAAGTGCATCTGCACTGCCCCAAGGTTTCTTTCTTTCTTCGGGATTATAGCTTTGTTTACAGTATTCTACAGGGATTCCATTGTAATTATTTCCAAATTTTTCTTTGAATGGCTTTTCTGTTTTTTCCCCAACTATAAAAATTATTTTTGTAAATCCTGCAGGTATTGCCTGTTTTAATGAGCGTTCAATGAGCGTTTCGTTATTTCCAATTTTTGCAAATTGTTTTATTTCTCCATTAAATCTACTCGACATTCCCGCAACTGGGTATACTAATGCAATATCCATTTTTTTATAAGGTTTATTTTAATTTTTAATCAAAATTTGATTATAAAAACTTATTTATAATCGTTATGTAATTAAAGTATATGTCAATAATACTGGGGGTTGAATCAACTGCACACACTTTTGGTATTGGGATTGTAAAAAATGGAAAGATTATTTCTAATATCAAGAAGACTTACACTACAGAAAAAGGAGGAATAATCCCTGTTGACGCTGCAAAACATCACAGGGAAAATGCAGAACCGATTTATTCTGCTAGCTTAGAACAGGCAGGAATTAAAGAAAAAGATATTGACGCTATTGCTTTTTCACAAGGACCAGGGCTTTCTCCTTGTTTGCTTGCAGGGTTAGAATTTGTTAAAAAATTATCTACAAGATTGAAAAAGCCAATTGTCCCTGTAAATCATTGCATTAGCCATCTTGAAGTTGGCAAGACAACTGGTGCCAAAGACCCATTAATGCTTTATGTTTCTGGAGCTAATACTCAGATAATTGCTTACTCCTCTGGAAAATACAGAATTTTTGGAGAGACTCTTGATATCGGGGTTGGAAATTTTATTGATAACTTTGCAAGATTTTTGGGGATTGGGTTTCCAGGTGGTCCTAAAATTCAAGAATTGGCTAGCCGGGGAAAGAATTATGTTGAACTTCCTTATGTTGTAAAAGGGATGGATATCTCTCTTTCTGGGATTTTAACAAATCTCAAACAGAAAATTGAAAGCAAAAAATACAAAGTTGAAGATTTGTGCTATTCTATGCAGGAAACTGTTTTTGCTATGCTGGTTGAAACTGCTGAAAGGGCATTGGCACACACTGGAAAAAAAGAATTGCTTTTGGGCGGAGGAGTTGCTTGCAATTCTAGATTGCAGGAAATGTGCAAGATAATGTGCAGCGAAAGAAAAAATAAAACAAAAATGTTTGTGTCTGACAGAAGTGTTCTTGTTGATAACGGAGCAATGATTGCCTTTTTAGGAGAAATAATGTTCAAATCAGGAATTAAAATCCCTTACAATAAAATTCAAAACGTCGATATAAAACCCAGACAAAGAACAGATGAAGTTGAGGTTAGTTGGAAGAATTGATTATTCCTCTTTTGGTAAAATTCCAATCCAATCAGAATCAATAGTTCCAATTTTGTTTCCATTAAAAAAAGATCTTTTTCCTAATATTCTATGACTAATTCCCGTTACAAACTTTACTTTATCCCCAATTTTAATCGCTACAGCAAGTGCCTTTACACTTGTAGAATGATCTCCCCTATTATAAAAATCTTCTACTATTGAAGCAGTGTAAATTCCATCTTTGGTCTTTATTTGAAGAACATACGCTTCTCCTAACTTTACTGTTTCTCCGTAAGTTAATAATCCTCTAACTTCTGATTTAACTAAGTCATTAACATTTCCATATTCTCCAATTACAGTTCCTGTTTCGTATTCTCCTTCTGCACATCCTGTTAAAGCAAGTGCTCCTGCTCCAATACAAAGTGCTTTTTGTAACTTATTCATAAATTTTTATTTTTTAATTGATATAAAAAGCTTGCGTAGGAAAAATATATTTTATTGAGAAGTAGATTTTATTTTTACCTTTGATTCTTTTTGCTTGTCTACTTTTTCTTTATAATTTTTCAATTCAGGAAGTTTAGATAAAACTTTATCTTTTATTTCTGTTTTGTAGTCCAGCCAGATTGATATCATTGAATCTACAAACTCCTTGCACGCTTCTTCTTTTGTGTAACCTTGTTGTATTTTGTGATAAATAAACTCTATTTTCTCAGGGTTTTGTTTAGTATAAGAATTTACTATGTATTGATAACCCTCTTTTAACTCTGTTGCAGAGGCATTTTCAAGAAAATTCAATAAAGTTCCTTTTGTATATGTTCCATGGTAGAATTCGCTTTTTAATTTTTTTAATAATCTTGATGTCATTTTAAGAAAATAACCTGGTTATCCTTCCTGCGGCTAATCCTACAAGATACCCCATTAATGTTTCGACTGCTGCCCCACTTGCTTCTCCAATCCCGCCCATCATTGCGCCATATAATCTTGGGCTAATAGGATTTTCTGGAACTTTTAATGCTTTTTCAAGTTCTCCTTCCATACAAACTGGATAATTTCCTGTAAATTGTTTTCCTGTTCTTGCGATTGATGCTCCATCATAAATCCCAAAAATTCCTTGTATCACTGAAGGGCCATATACCAAATAATCATCTAAAAATCGGGAAGGCATGGGAATCCCAAATCCGTCATAAAAACCATGAAATGCCCCACAACCTGCGGAAAGGATACCAATTCCTATAAACGTTTTAGAAACAATTTTTTTATTTGAATTGTCCTTTTTGGGCATTAATATTTCTACCCTTTTTCCTTAATAACAATTTATGTTCTGAAAGGCAACAAAACATTTTTAAACTGATTTTTTCTAACTATTTTATCCGATGAACGTGAGTGAGGATATCACTTATTATTCTCGGGATTATCAACATGGCAGACTTATATAAAATAATCGAAAAAGCAAGAAAGACTGGAAAAATTGAGAAAGGAACAAACGAAGTTACAAAAGCAATTGAGCGAGGGACTGCTAAGCTTGTTGTTTATGCTGCTGATGTTGAACCTAAAGAAATTGTCCAGCACATACCATTTATCTGTAAAGAGAAAAAAATTCCATGCCACGAAGTTGACAGCAGGCAAAAATTAGGAATTGCTGTAGGTATTTCTGTTCCAGCATCTTCTGTTGTTGTAATTACTGCCGGAGAAGCTGAATCTGATATTAAATCTTTGAAGTAAATAATTATGGCAAAAACACAACAAAAAGAAGACCAAAATCAACAACAGTCGCAAAAGGGGAGAGATAGAATAAATCTTGGAATTGTTGTTCCTGGTGTTGTTGAAGAGATTATTGGAAGAACTGGTTTTAGAGGAGAAATTACACAAGTTAAGGTCATGGTCAAGGCAGGAAGAGATGAAGGAAGAAGTATGAGAAGAAATGTTAAGGGGCCTGTAAGACCTGGAGATGTTTTAATGCTTAGAGAAACAGAAATTGAAGCTAGAAAAATCCGTTCAAAAGTAACTAAGGGGGCTTATACTTAAAATGCCCAAGTGTTCTTATTGCGGAAAAAGTTATGAATTCCCAAGAGGGTTAACTTTAGTTAAAAATGACGGAAGCATCAAGTATTTATGCTCTTCAAAATGCAGAAAAAACATGCTTATGAAGAGAAGAAAGGTTAACTGGATTAGAAAATCTGATGAAGCAAAAGAAGCTCTTGCAGAACACAAAAAGAAATAATAATTCTATTATACAAATCTTTAAAATAAGGCTTGGTTACCCCCCATTGAGAATTTATGGCTGTAAAGATTTATTATAATCTCGATGAAATTATAAATACTGTAAAAGACAATCGTTTTGGAGATGTTACGTTAATTGATGATCTTCCAATTGGGCAACCTTTGGAAAACTTTGGAGTCATGTTTGAAAATTCTCTTTTGAATAAGAAATATTCTTTGTATAGTATTTTAACTTATGATGAGTCTAATAGACAGAATCTTAGAGAAAATCTCTGTAAAACCTTTGGGAATCAGGTTAGCCTAAAAGGAGAAGGTATCTTATATAACAATGGAAAATTTAATCTAAGCTTGATTGATGTTACAAAAAATGAATTCTTACGATTAAGAACATCTTATTTTAATGAAAAAGAAGCTAACGAGAGTTTTGGAATATTTTTTAATTGTTTAGAAAAAATTATTGGGATTTCTGAAAAAGATTTAGAATTAAATTGTGAAATACGTGCAGATTCTGACGAAATTGAATTTGAAATGGAAAAAGAAGAAACTAAAAAAAGTGAGTTTAGGCCGACTTCTCTTTCTGGATACTTTTTCAAACATATTGGTGGGCAAAAAGAAGCGGTTTATGAATTAAAAAAACTTTCTAATTTTTTTAGAAATCCCCAAATTGTAAAAAATTGGGGATATAGATTCCCTAGGGGGATTCTGCTTTACGGACCTTCTGGAACTGGAAAAACTCTTTTAGCAAAAACATTTTCTTGCCAATCTGACTGCACTTTTTATTCTATTAATATTGCCCAGATTTTAAGCAAGTGGGTTGGAGAAAGCGAAAGATCAATCCAAAAACTATTTGATGAAGCATCAAAAGAAAAACGTTCTGTTGTATTTTTAGATGAACTTGACGCTTTAATGAAAAATAGAAATAGTGTCCAAGAATATGATGCAAGAGTTGTTAATATTTTTTTAGAATGTATGGATGGTTTTAATTCTGCAAAAAATGTGATTATTTTGGGGGCAACAAATTATAAAGAATGTATTGATGAAGCGCTTCTGAGGCCAGGGAGATTTGACAAACAGATAAAGCTTACTTATCCCGACCTTGAAGAAAGAAAACAAATTTTGAAAATCCATCAATCAATAATTGAAAAAAAAGCAAGAAGAAAAATTTTTGAGGATAATCTCCCCTATGAAAAAATTGCACAGATACTTGGAACTAAAACTACTGGGGCAGATATTGAGGGGATGTTTAATAAAATTCTTGAGAAAAAGATTATGAAAGAGATAAAATATAAGAAAATATCTAAAATAACTGAAGAAGATATCTTAACCAATCTACCGAAAAAGGTTAATGAGAAAGCTGTTGGTTTCTTACATTAAAAACTTGTTTTACCGACGATAAAACTATATTTAAGTGCAGAAAGGTTTATAAATAATCTGAACTTTTTTCCTATATAAAATCTGAGCAATCAGACTTTTCTTACCTAAAAATGGCAGAAAAATATGACGCAGAATCGATTAAGGTTCTTGAAGGGCTTGAAGGGGTGCGAAAAAGACCAGCTATGTACATTGGAAGTACTGGCAAGGATGGTTTGCACCATTTAGTCTATGAGGCAGTTGATAACTCTGTTGATGAAGCGCTTGCTGGGTTCTGTAAGAATATCCATGTTTTAATCAATAAAGATGGTTCTGCTACAATTGAAGATGATGGAAGAGGAATTCCTGTCGGAATTCATCCAATCTACAAAGTTCCTGCTGTGCAAATTGCATTGACAAAACTTCACGCCGGAGGAAAATTTGACAAAAAATCTTACATGATCTCTGGGGGGCTTCATGGAGTAGGTATCTCTTGTGTAAATGCATTATCCAAAAAATTTGTTGTTGAAGTTAAAAGTGATGGAAAGATTTACAGGCAGGAATATTCAAGAGGAGAACCTAAAACAAAATTAGAAGTAGTTGGGAAATGCCAGCCAAATGAAACAGGAACAAAAGTAACTTTCTGGCCAGATGAAGAAATTTTTTCTACTGTTGATTTTGATTATAAAATCCTTGAAACAAGATTTAGAGAAATTGCCTTTTTAAATTCTGGATTAAAAATTATTCTTCATGATGAAGCTAAAGATAAAATAGAAGAATTTTTTTCTGTTGGAGGATTAATCGAATTTGTAAAATGGATTAACAAATCAAAAGAAGTTTTACACAAGCCTGTTTATTTCCGTAGAGAAATGGACCATACTGTTATTGAAGTTTCAATCCAATATAACTCTGGATATCAAGAAAATATTTTTGGTTTTGTAAACACAATCAATACTGTTGAAGGCGGAACCCATGTTTTTGGTTTCAAAACTGCTTTGACTAGGGTTATTAATGATTATGCTAAGAAAAAAGGAATCTCTAAAGATGAAAGTTTTTCTGGAGAAGATGTCAGGGAAGGATTAACTGCGATTGTTAATATTAAAATCCCTGAACCACAATTTGAAGGGCAGACAAAAACAAAATTAGGAAATTCTGAAGTAAGGGGCTGGGTTGATTCTATTGTAACAAGTGCATTATCTGAATTTTTTGAAGAAAACCCTGATGTTGCAAAAAAGATTGTTTCAAAGGCAGAAGCTGCCTCAAAAGCAAGACTTGCTGCTAAGAGGGCAAAAGAATTAGTAAGAAGAAAGAATGCTTTTTCACTTGGAGGGCTTCCTGGAAAACTTGCTGATTGTTCTAGCAAGAAGAATGATGATACTGAACTTTATATTGTTGAGGGAGAAAGTGCTGGCGGAAGCGCTAAAATGGCAAGAGACAAAGAATTTCAAGCAATACTTCCACTTAGAGGAAAAATTTTGAATGTTGAAAAATCAAATCCTGTAAAGAGTCTTTCAAGCGAAGAAATTGCAAATTTAATTACTGCAATAGGAACAGGAGTTGGGGAGCAATTTGATATAGAAAAATTAAGATATAATAAAGTAATAATCATGAGTGATGCAGATGTTGATGGAGAACACATTAAGACTCTTCTTTTAACTCTGTTCTTTAGATTTATGCCAAAACTTATTGAGAACGGAAATATCTATGCTGCTTTGCCTCCATTGTTTAGAATAAGAAAGAACAAGGATTATTATGTTTATACTGAAGAAGAGCTTAAGAAAGAAATAGAGAAAGCTGGAAATGCGAGTGTTACACGATTCAAAGGTTTGGGAGAAATGAGTGTGCAGCAGTTGTGGGAGACGACTATGAATCCTAAGACCAGAAAAATAAAAAAGATATTTGTTGATGATGCGGTTGAAGCTGATGCAACATTCTCTATGCTTATGGGAGATGATGTTCAAGCTAGAAAAACTTTCATTTCAGAAAATGCAAAGGAGGCGAACCTCGACATATAATATGGGAAAATTAGCAACACCGGATTGGATAAAAGAAGGATTTGACTCGCCTGCTGATTGGGAAAAAGCTCACGGAAAAAGCAAAAAAAAGAAAACAGTTGAGGGAAAAACTTTCAAGATAAGAAAATGTCCAAAGTGTGGAAGCAATAAGGTTCATGTTGTATTGACAGGAGAAGAAGGAAAAGGAACAGGGGAATGGGAATGCAAGAAATGTAAGTGGCATGGAAAGAATATTGAGGAAGATGAATTGACAGAAGATGAATTTATGAAATATTTAGATGAACAAGGGGAGGAAGTAGCATGAGCGAAGAAGATAAAAAAGAAGAAAAAATTGCTGAAGAGAATAATCCACGAGTAATTCCAACAGAAGTTTCTGAAGAAATGAAAAAGTCTTACTTAGACTATGCTATGTCTGTTATTGTTTCTAGAGCTATTCCTGCAATTGAAGATGGAATGAAGCCTGTTCAGAGAAGAATTTTATATTCTATGTCTCAAATGGGTTTGAAGCCAGGAAGCCAAACTAAAAAGTGTGCAAGAGTTGTCGGAGATGTTATAGGTAAATTCCATCCTCATGGAGATTCTGCTGTTTATGATGCATTAGTTAGAATGGCGCAGGATTTCTCTTTGCGTTACCCTCTTGTTTATGGGCAAGGAAACTTTGGAAGCATTGATGGGGATCCAGCTGCTGCTTATCGTTATACTGAAGCAAGATTAATGCAGATTGCAGAAGAATTAATTGAAGATATAGACAAGGAAACAGTAAGCTTTACTCCTAATTTTGATAATTCTCTTAAAGAGCCAAATTTGCTTCCAGGAAAACTTCCGGCTTTAATGATTAATGGAGCATCTGGGATTGCAGTAGGTATGGCTACAAATATCCCTCCGCATAATTTAACTGAAGTTTGTGATGCAATTATTGCTTATATAAAAAATCCTGCAATTACAATTGAAGAGCTTTGCGGAATTGTAAGCGGGCCTGATTTCCCAACAGGCGGAAGTGTTCATGGGGACATGCTTGAAATGTACAAGACAGGAAAAGGGAAACTTCTCGTAAGAGGAAAAGTTTCTACTGAAACTTTCAAGAACAAGGAAGTTGTGGTTATCACTGAAATTCCTTATATGCTAAATAAAACTACTCTTGTTGAGCAAATTGCTGAATTAGTTCAGAATAAAAAATTAAAAGATGTTTCTGACTTGAGGGATGAAAGTTCTAAGGGAAAAATAAGAATTGTAATCGAATTAAGAAAAGGTGCAAGTCCTGATTTTGTTATTAATTCTTTATACAAATACACCAGGCTCCAAGATAGCTTTGCAGCTAACTTTTTAGCATTAGTTGGAGGACAGCCCAGAATTCTTAATCTAAAAAATATTGTTGAAGAATATGTTAAATACAGAAAGATAATCATCACTAATAGAACAAAATTCGAATTGAAAAAAGCAAAAGATAGGCTTGAGATTGTTGATGGTTTGCTGATTGCTTTGAAAAATATTGATGCTGTTATTGATTTAATTAAGAAATCCAAGAATGCAGCTGAAGCTCTTGAAGGCTTGATGAAGAAATTTGAATTAACTAAAAAACAAGGGCAAGCAGTTCTTGAAACTAAATTGCAGCAATTAACTTCTCTTGAATTGGACAAACTGAAAAAAGAACAAGAAGAATTAAAGAGAAAAATAGAAGAATTTGAGAAGATTTTAGCAGACATAAAAGAAGTCTTGAAAATTATTGTTAAAGAGATTAATGAATTAAAGAGCAAGTATGGAGATAACAGGCAGACTTATGTTCTAAAGAGAGTCTCTGAAATATCTGAAAAAGATTTAGTCCAGGAAAAAGATGTTGTTGTTACAATCACAGACAAGGGTTATTGCAAGAGAATGGATACTAAAGCTTACAAGGAGCAAAGAAGAGGCGGAAAAGGAGTTATCGGAAGCAATCTTGCTACAGGAGACTTTGTCAAGCAATTAATTGTCTGCTCAACTCATGATTATTTAATGTTCTTCACTTCCAGAGGAAGAGTTTTATGGTTGAAGGCTTATGATATTCCTGAAGCAGAAAAATACAGCAAAGGAAAAGCTTTGATAAATCTTCTTGGACTGCAGGATGAAAATGTTACAAATGTAATTTCTGTCAAGACTTTTGATGATGACTTATTCATGGCTACAAAGAATGGGGTTGTAAAGAAAATCCCTTTAATTGAATTTTCAAAACCAAGAGCTTCTGGAATTAAAGCAATTAATCTACCAGAAGATAATTCTGATTCTTTGATTGGTGTTGAAGTCTTAAAGAAGAATCAAGAAGTTTCTCTTGCAACAAGGCAGGGTAAAGCTATAAGATTCAATAGCGATGATGTTAGAGAAACAGGAAGAGCAAGTTATGGAGTTACTGGAGTAAAGCTTGAAGCAGGAGATTCTGTTGTCAGTCTTGGAAGTTTAAACACTGATGCGATTTTAACAATTACAAAGAATGGTTATGGAAAAAGAACTGCTGTTGTAGATTACAGAAAAACAGCGAGAGCAGGAAAAGGAGTTATCAATTTGAAGGTCAGCGACAAGACAGGAGAAGTTGTTGCTACAATATCTGTGGATGATAAAGACAGTATAATTTTCACAACTGCAAAAGGAATGGTAATAAGAACTTCTCTAGAAAACATAAGGGTCATGGGAAGAGCTGCACAAGGAGTCAGAATTGTTAAATTGCAGGATGGAGATTATGTTACAGATATGATTAAAGTGCAAGAAAGTGATGAAGAATAAGCTATCTAATTTTTCCAAGCATTGCACATACTTCTATATTCACACCAATTACATAAGATAGACTTAGTCGGTGGGAATTCTTTTGTTATTTCTATTTTGTTTATTAGTTCTATGACTTCTTTCTTCAGCTTTTCCAACTGTTCATTTGTTCTGTTTATAGAAATTTTCATGTCATGAGCGAGAAAATGCCAGACTAAACTAACTTTCTTATCTTTTCCAAATATCTCTTTCATTGCCAGAGAGTATAGCGCTAACTGCCTGCTATTCTCTATCTTTTCTTTTGACCAAACACTTGCACTTGTTTTATAATCATGAATTTCTATTTCATCCCTTTCTAGGTTATGGACTAATCTATCAATATAGCCAATTAATTTCGTGTTTTCTCCCAACGTAATTTCTATTTTTTCTTCTACTGCAATGGTGTTATCTTTGAACGGCTGATGTTTTAAATAATAATTTACCAAGAATTCAACTCCCTTGTTGAAGTAATCTTCTGGTTTGTTTTCTTTTTTTACAATTGGCATGTCTTTTGAATATTGTTCAATCCATTTTTCTGAATAGAAATCTATTACCTCATTTATTGGGGGAACTGTTTTTCCCATGACTTTTGTATAAAGCCATTCTAGAGTTTCATGGACTACACTTCCTAAGTGGGCTTCAATGCCTTTTGGAATATCTGGTATTATTTTATCTATATATCTGTATTTGAATTTTAATCTGCATTGTTCAAATGTTTCAAGTCTTGAATGAGAATAAACTGCCATTTAATGTGAGGGAATGAGGAGATTATAAATATTGTTGGAGCAAAAATTATAAATCCTTAAACAAATTATTCATTATGAGTTTAATAGAAAAATTGTTTCCGCCTTCTGATTCTACTATTCAAAAGAGATATATTCAAGCAGGGGCTTCTTTTGGAGATGCTGTCAGTTATCTCTTCATGGGGGAATGCCGGGGGTTTGAAGAACTTTTTAACTATTGGGCTGATTTAGAACAAAAATATGCTGACAGGGGCTATAGAACAATAAGTCTTGATAGATTTATTGAACTTGGAGGTTATGGAAATCCTATCGGGGAAGTTATTGGAAAAAAACGAGAAAAAGGAGAAGAGCCAATTTTTCATGCGCAAATCTACAAAAAAGAATTTTTAGGAAAAATAAAACCTGCTGTTGATTTAAACCAGATGATGAAAGGTGGAAAAGCCCAATATGGGGAATATGTCTTGCCGTCTACAGAACAGAATAAAAAATAAATGAAAATTTAATCTTCTTCATTAAACTGACATTCTGCTGCTGTTGAATTCCAGAAGTCATATTCTTTGCTTTGACAGCATGCATCATTATATCCTGGAGTTACTGTTCCGCAACTTGCACCGACAAGCTGCTCTTCAACATCATCTTTTGTTAAAAATGACCACCAAGGATTTTTTATTTTCAAAACTTCTCCTGTCTCTGGATCAATTTCTGCTTGAACAGAAATATTAATTGGGAATACAAAAAATAGTTTAGCTTTCTTTTCCCCTTTGTATTGATAAGTCCCGTTTTCATCAAGGGTTATATTCTCATTTCCAAGTTGTCTCTCTAATTTTTCTCTTACTCTTTCCCTAACTTGGTCAGGAAGCATTTTGATAATTTTTGTTTCATTATTCTTTGAAATTGCATAAACTTTTCCATCATCTGATTTGTAAAGAGTTACGTTTGTTGAAGCATTTACCCCCTTAACTTGGATGATTATATTTCCTGATTTTCCAGCCATTATAGTCATCTCTCTTGTTCCATTAGCTAAAATGCATTTAGTTGCACTTCCAGTACATGTACATTTTTGCGGACAAGTCCCATTTACCATAGTAGATTTTATCTTATTTTTTATTGTAAATATTTTTTCTATTTGTGCATCGGTTAAATTTCCATGCCTTTCTTTTATTCTATTCTGTACTTCTAAATCGGTATCCTCTCCTTCATTTTCTGTTGATGCATGCACTTGGTTCCCGTCTCCTTTTTCATCCTCAGATATCGCTTTAGTGGTCATACCCGCCATAGCAAATCCTATTAAGAATAAACTAATTACAATTACAACCCCCAATTTGTTCATAGCTATTTTAGATAATCAATATTTATAAACTTATTTTTACAAAACAATTTTATGAAGGTTGGTGTTAAAACATTTAATAGTGAAGAATTTCTTAAACATTTTGAAGACAAGGTAGATTTCTTTGAGATTATGGCTGTCCAAACAAATGATTATTCTTTTTTGAAAAACTTTTCTTTGCCGATGGTAATCCATGCAGAACATCAGCAGTTTGGGGTTAATCCTGCAGATTCTTCAAAGAAAGAGTTGAACTTAAGGTCAATAAACTTTGCCAGGAAAGTTGCAAATATCGCAAATGCTAAAAAAATCATTGTTCATCCAGGAATGATTGAAAAAGGAAATAAGAATCATTCAATCAAAAATGCGATTGATTTTTTTAATGAAATAAATGATGATAGAATTTTAATTGAGAATATTCCAAAAAAACAAGGGTCCGACAAAATCTCCCTATGTTCTAATCCGAGAGAAACAAAAAAATTTATAAAAAAAACAAACACCAAACTTTGTTTTGATGTTAATCATGCTTTAAAGAATTTTAAAAAACTCAGCGGGAATTACAACTTCATAAAAAAATATATCCAGTTAAATCCTGCGCATTATCATATCGGCGGGCAAAGAATTCTTGAGAAGAAAGAACACATTTGCCTTGAAGACTCTGAACTTGATTTGAAAAAGATTTTGAGTTTCTACCCAAATGATGCAGAAATAACTTTAGAGACAGAAACTGATACCGCAAAGGTTGAAAAAGATGTTGAAATAATTAGAAATGCTTTGAAAGAATTGGGGAAATAATTTTAAATTTCACGCATTCAAATTATCTCGCCAAAACCAATTAATCTCCAGTGCGTATTAATATTTCTTGCAAGTCCTACATTGTCTCCTTTTAAGAGAACTGATGGGACATTAAGGAATACGTCAATTTCATCTTTGTTTATTTTTTCAATTGTTCCTACTGTAATTGTTGTGTTTACACTTAACATCAACATTTCTTTTGTTTTTAATGGAGCAACTTCTTGGTGTTCTGAAATTCCTATGACCTCTTTGAATAACTGCGCTTTGATTTTTGCTTTGTAACTTATTTCTGGAAGTTTTCCTTTTAATCCAACAACACAGCCAGATAATGAATCTGCTTTTGTTAAGAATGGGTCAAGTTCTGTTTCTATAGATATGCTTGCCCCCGGGATTACTTCTTCCATTGACTGGTTTCCTCTATACAGAGATAAAATCTTTGTAGTTAAAGTTTGATAAGTTTGCTGATTTGCTTTTTTAATGCTTAATCCCGGCTTGATTTCTATTTCATCTCCAACTTTTAATTTTCCTTTCTTTAGAATTCCACCTAAAACTCCCCCATGAAGTTTGTTTGCATCTAATCCTGGGCGGTTAATATCAAAACTTCTTGCAATAAGGAAGATTGGCTCTGTTTCAATATTTCTTTTTGGGATTTCAAGTTTAGCAATTTCTTCGATTAATTTATTTATATTAATTTCTTGCTGTGCTGATATGGGGATTATAGGTGCATTTTCTGCGATTGTGCCTTTGACGAAATTCTTTATATCATGGTAATTTTTTAGTGCTTGTTCTTTTGTAACCAAATCAATCTTGTTTTGAACAATTATAATATTCTTTATTTTTTTTGCTTGCAATGCAATAAAGTGTTCTGATGTTTGGGGTTTTATTCCCTCATTTGCAGCAATTACTAAAATTGCAGCATCAATAATTGCAGCGCCTGAAAGCATTGTGGCCATAAGCATTTCGTGTCCTGGTGCGTCAATAAAACTGATATATCTTACAGGAGTTCCTTTTCCTTTGTTGTTATATTCATTCCCCTCTTTAGAGATTATCATGTCTGCGTAGCCTAGCTTGATTGTAATCCCTCTTTTCAATTCTTCTGAGTGTGTATCTGGAAACTTTCCAGTAAGTTTTGAAAGCAAAGTTGTTTTTCCATGATCAATATGTCCGACAACCCCCACATTTAGTTCTTGGATATTTTCTGTTTTATTCATAAAAATAGGTTGGAGAATTAGTTTTTAAGAGTTTGGATTTTAGAAGATTAAAAGGGCGCACATTTCTCTCGAACTCTCGCTCAATTTAAATCGAATCAAGGTCTATTTGTTCGCGAAAATTCTCGGCTTGCCCTTGTTCGTCTCTAATGAGCCAAACAAAAGGTTTGGGTGTAGAAATACTTCTATTTGCTTGGAGGCATATGGCTAATGTAATAAACTTTTCCCCCTTCTTTATAAAACTCTAAATCAAATCCTTGTTTCTTTAAATTCTCTTTTTCAGTAAAATTTTCAAAGAAAGGAGCTGCTCCAAATATGTCTAATGAATTAATCTTATCTAAAATATATTTGTTAAATTCATCTTCTGTTGCAATTTGTTTTTCTAAATCAGCCATTTTTATGTTAATTCAATAAGGATTAAAAGAATTTGGGTAATGGAAATAAATTTATCCAATTTATTAAATAAATCCTTTTAAAGATTAATTCTTTTTCTCTCTAATGGGTGAAGAAATAGAAAGAAAATGGCTTATCTCTGAAGCCCCAAAGAATCTGCATAATTTTCCTTCCCTTAGAATTGACCAAGAATATTTTGAAGTTTTAAAACCAGACAAAGAAGAAATTCGAATAAGGGCTGAAGGAGAAAGATATTTTTTAGTTATTAAAAAAGGGTGTGGAGTTCAAAGAGAAGAATCTGATGTTGAAATTTCGCTCAAAACTTATAATCATCTTTTTTCTCCTTCTAATCATCGGGTTGAAAAAATACGCTATAAACTTCCTGATGGGAAATTTACTATTGAACTTGATGTTTACAGGGGAAATCTTGAGGGGCTTGTAACTGCCGAAGTTGAATTTGGGAGCATTGAAGAAGAGCGTTCTTATCATCCGCCAGATTGGTTTGGCCAAGAAGTTAGTTATGACGAAAGATACAAGAACAAGAATTTAGCAAAGAATGGAATTCCTAAATAAAACTTAAAAAATTATTGAGCAACTGGTTCTGCCTTTTTCTCTTTTGGCTGGTTTTGGTCAGGGAAAATTTCTGAAAGTTTTTTTCCGCCTTCTTTAAGAATTTTAAGATTAATCTGGACAATTGATGGAGAGATAACTCTTCCTCTTACTGTCTTTCTTCTTCTAAGCCCCTCTGGCTTGAAGTTTGAAACTGGTCTTTTTCCTTCTCTTTTTGAACGTCTATGCATCGCTTTTCCATATCCTAAAAGAAGCTTTTTCAATCCAATTCCCTCAACTTCTTTCATAGCAGTAAAACCTGAACTATCGCTAGCTCCTGTTATCTCGAATTCATATCCGCTTAAGTCTGAAGAAACATCTTTGCCCTCTATTTTATTGTGAAGTTCTTTTCCCATTAACTCTTCGCCTTCAGCTTCTAAGTGGTAAGTCTTTCCGTTTTTTTCTGCAATATTTATCTTGAACATAGAAATTAATTGGGAAAATGGTTTTTAAATTATTTGGTTATCGTTTTAGGATTTGATTTATGTACTTATGGTTGCCGGTGTATTCTTCTCTCAGTATTTCCTCTGTCTCTTTTTTGTCTTTTGAGCTCTTATAAGCCCGGCTGTTTCTTAGTGCATCATACCAATCAGCTACTGCTAAAATCTGCTTTAAGTCTGTATTTGCGTGTTTTCTCCTTTCAACCCCTGTCCAAACTGCCCCTTTTCTTGGATAAGGGTGTTTTTGGTATTCATGGGAGGCAATAACCAGCGATTTTACCTCTTCTTCAAAATGAGCAATATCCTTTAGCGCTAATCTTGTATGCTGTTCCATCTGGATTTTTTCATGATTCGCTAATTTGTCTGGTTTTTCAAGAAGATATAATGAAATTTCTTTTTTTCCAATATCATGAAGCAAGGAGCCATATGCTAAAATCTCCAACCTTTTTTCACTTATCTTATTTTCTATGCCCATATCTAATGCAAGAAGACAAACTCTCAATGAATGCAAAAATGTTTCGTGATGATGTCCGCGCAATTCTTTCAACAAAATTTTAATGCGTTCTTCTTCGAGAATTTTTTTGAATATCTTTTGTGTTTTTGCTGATTTTAAAGTGTAGTTGTGATTGATATTATGCATAATTCAAAAATGAATATCAAGATTTTAAATTTTTGTTAGCTTAGAAATGTTACGTTAATGTGAATCCTGCTTTTCCATCTCTTCTCAAAATTTTATCTGGATTTACTATCACTCCTTTTTTATCTACAATATCCAGCTCTACTATTTTTTTACTAAAATTAACTCCTCTCATTTTAAGTATCTCAATTGCTGCACCACGATTCCCTTTGTCATAGATTACATTATACAGTACTATAATCCCATCTGATAAAAATGAAACTGCTTCCCCTTCTTCCTTAAATGTACTTCCCATATGGGATGGTGTTGAAACTTCCCTTATCAAAAAGTTGGTTATCCCATTCTTTTCCAAATATCTAAATAACTGCTCCATATATATTCTAAATCTTGACTCCTGCCCAGAAAACGCACTTGAGATGCTAGTTAGGGAATCTATTACAACAAAATCTGGCTTGAAATCGCTTGGGAAAAGGCTTGTGTCAATGTCTATCAACAATTCTTTTTTAGCTGCACTCAATAAGGCTTCCACGCTTCTTGCAACATCAAGAGCGTCAAATCTTTGTATTCTTAATAACCCCTTTTTTATATAATTATCAACTTCCCAATTAAAATGTTTCATATGATCTATCAGTTTCACTTCTGGCTCCTCAAAACTCATGTATAAACATTTTTTCCCTTGTTTACATAACCCATTTACTGTTGCCAGACAAAATATTGTTTTTCCGCTTCCTGGGCCCCCCTCGACTAAAACAGCATCTCCTGGGTGAAGTCCATATCCCTTTTCGAAAAGTGCATCAAATCCAGCAATCCCTGTTTTGATATATGCTTCATGTGGCTGAACCTTTTCTTTTTTTGTACTTGCGTGAATAACTATCTGTTTTTTCTTCCCCTTTGTTTTTTTTACGGCTTTCTTCACCATCTTCTTAATATATCCTATCTCCTCTTCTTTTTAAATTTACTTTTTTTCTTTGCTTTTTCTTTAATTTTCGGTTCTTCCTTTTCATTATTTTTCTCCTCTTTTTTTGGCTCTTCCTTTTTCTTATTCGGCTTTTTTTCTTCTTTCTTTTTTTTAGCCGAAACATTTTTTCTGTTTATTTTTGCTAATTCTTCATGCATTTCTGGAATCTTTTTGTTTATTTCCATCATCATTTCCCCAAATGTTTTAACTTTTACCCTATACTCTGTTTCAGACATTGTTTTTTTGTTAAAATAATCTCCCTGCGTTTTTTTTATGAGCTTTTCTATTGAGTATCTTCTTAAGGATAAATCTTCCAATTTCTTCTCTACTATTTTCCTTCTTATCGTTTTCCAGAATAATAAAAGTAAAATCACAGATACTGTTACAATAATTGATAAAATCTCCCAGTTGTTTACAAAGAAATCCTTTATTGTCTTGGTAGTTGTTTCATAAAAAAGATTTATACTGGTCTGGCTGGATTCAAATTCTGTTAATGTATTATAGCCTTGGTCAATGAGAACAATCGTATCTTCAAATCTTTCTTCATTGAATGAATTTAGAATTTTATCATAATCTTTCTTAATAGCAGAAAGGTTAAATTTTTCTTGTACAGAATTCCATTTCTCAATAAACAATGTAAGCTCGTCTTGCGCTTGGAATGCAACTTCCCTGATGCTGCAAACTTCTTTTGCCGGGCTATTAACTAAATTATAATCTGTTTTTACCCCTTTTCTTTCCAGAGTTATCTCCGCAAAATAGAATTGTATTGCTTGCTGCAGCGATTCATTTACTCTGCTTAAATTGATTCCCCTGTCCTGCATTTCCGCTATGCATTTTTCTCCGTTTAAAATAAAGTTTTTAGATTGTATCGACTCATTGCTTTCTTCATCTGGAAGATATTCCCAGTTTAATGCCTGGGTATATGAGGCAAAAAGCACTAATAAGGAAAAAAGAAAAATTATTTTATTCAAGGCTAAATTATTCTTCATTTCATCTCCCTAAGTATCTTTTTATTTTTTTTAGCTTCTTTTTTTAAATCTCTTTTTGCTTCTAATGTTGCAATAGATTCATCTATCTGGCCAAGTCTTTTATTATAGCTTTCCAGCCTTATTTCATACATCCTTGTTTCTATTTTCTTTTCTTTCAAATATTTCTTTTGGACTTCTTTAATCATTCCAATTATCTTTTCTCTTTCAGTTCTGAATCTTTTTTCATTGCTCATAAACTTCAAGGTTTGGACCCTCTTGCCTTCAAGTTCAATTAACCCCTCGATAATTTGGGACATTCTTTTTTCATAATATTCCATTGAGTCTTGATACTCTTCCATAGACATTTTCTTTTCCCCAAATGTCTTTTTTTGCACGGTTTTTATAAGGGATTCTATTATTTTTTCTTCTTCTCTTAATTTCTTTATTTTTTTTCTTAAAACTCTTATTTTATTCACTTTGTAGCCTGCAAAGCTAATTACTGCAATTAATAATGCAGAAAAAGATACTTCTGAAGTTTTGTATTTTAAATAATACATAACATTTGCGGTTTCTCCTTTTATTTCTAGTGCAAATGCTATCTGGGCTTCTTGGGCCCTCATTAATGCTTCACTGAAATCACTTCTAGAAAGAGAAAGTTCTGCTAGATTTATGATTCTTTCACTTCCAGATACATCAATTCCTTTCTCTTTCATTTGTGCAATAAGGTCTTTCAAATTTTCTATTATCTTTTTTGAATTGACTGCTGAATTGATAATCTTTGACATCTTGTCGTAATCTTGCTGAAGAATATCATAATTCAAATCTACTACTGCTTTTTGCATTTCACCGAATAAACTGGTTATTTCGCTGTTATCGCTAAAATTTTCTGATTTGAATTGGGTTATCAACAATTCCGAATCAGTGATAATCTGATTTGCATCTTCTTTTGAAATATCATTAACCTGCAATACCACTGTTCTTCTTTCGTTATAAGGGGCTCCATTACGCGACCCAGTTATTGAAAGCACTACTTTCTGCTGACCAGTTTGTATAAAACCTGGTGAAGTTATTTTTAGTGAAATATCTACTTTCTGCAATGGCCCAAGCCTATCAAGACTTGAAGGATACACTTCAATATATTTTGCAATCTCTCCGCTTAGCCCGAATTTTAAATTAATCATTGTTGCATTTTGGTTTGCGTTTGTGAATGGAACTGTGATTTCACTTGTCCTTCCTCTGACAAATTCAAAATCTGCACTGCTTGTTTCTCCTTGGGTTCCAGTATTTCCTCCTCCGCCGCCCCCTCCACCTCCTCCGCCAGTAGCTGCTGCAGCTGCAGCGGTAGCAGTGCCGTAATCTCCATCTAAACTTCCACATGCAGTTACATATATTCCATCTGAAACGCTGTAGCATTGGAATGTTATATTTATAGAATCAGTAATTATTGTTTCATTATTTGCATGGATAATTTTGCTTCCAGAGAGATTATATCCTTGGGCGTAAAGGTAAATTGTTTTAACTCCGGGGGTCATGGAAGCAAGACTTGAAAATGTTGCGTTTATACTGGAATAATTTAGAGAGCTATCTGTTATATTCTCTAATTCTGAAATTTCATTTCCAGAAGCATTAACAATTCCAGAGGGCAATGACCAATTAATTGTTACGTTATATGCAGTATTGCTCATATTCACAATTGTTGCGCCCATTAGATTTCTAAAGTATCCGACTAATGAGATATTTCCACTGGTTAGATACACCTCTGTGGGATATGTACTTATTTTTTGATATAAATATGGTCCATTCTGATTTGAAACTACTGTTACTGTTGTATTCCTTGAATGATTAAGAGCCCTAGAATAGGATTCTGTTACAGTTATTATTGCATTCTCTTGTTTTACTTCAGATAAGAATGTAGCATTTAATGCTATTGTTGTATTTATACCTACTGCGATTGTATATGTGTTTGATGGTTTTAAATAAACTCCGTCGTAATAAATTCTTCCTTCGGTTATATCATAACTTATCCTAAACGCCAGGCTACAGCTGGTTTTAGTATATTCTATGTCTCCTGTATTATTTATTGTAATATTTCCAATTGCTTTATTTTCATCCCAGCCTGCTGTCTGCCCCAAATCTGCTGTTGATGTCCATGTACAATCCCAATAACTTTCTAATGTATAATTATTTGAAAATCCCCCCTCACCAAAACTATCATTTGCAAAAATTCTGTAAGTAATATTCTCTTCATAACTTGGAAGTGTAAAGGTTGCATTTACTAATGTATAATCACTTTTTGTAGTTGAGTTAGACATGGTAACATTATTCCAAGATTCTGCAGTTGTGTTTTTCCATTGGATTATTGCTGTACCAAAATTGCTATTCAAATCATAAATATTCGCATTAATCACAACTTCTGTATCTGGGTCTAAATCATCTATCTTGGATGGAGTATTATTTATTTCTGCGAAACTTGGGGCTTGATTTCCTTTAATCACCCGATTCTTTGTACTATTAATATTTCCGTAAGAATCGCTAACTGTCAAATTGTAATAATAAGATGCCCCTGCGATTAATCCTGTTTGATTAAATGCAAAAACCCAGTCCCCCCCAGTTAAATCAGTAAGCTCTGCATCTGTTGAAACAAAAGTGGTCAGAGTCCCATTCCAGTTTAACGTAACATTTGCAAATGTTTCATCAGAAATTGTAGCATTAATTATAAAGCTGTTTGAAACTAATGAATCATTATCTGGAGTAGGGAATACTAATGTTACATTAGGGTTGATTATATCTGGAGCTTCATATACTTCAACTTCCGTTAAAGCAATTAACCAATCCCAACCGCCTTCTTCTAATAAGTGAAAGACCATTTTAACATATTGATATTTTCCCGTTACAACCAAATTGTTAGACCATACCTGGGTCGAAGGCGCGTCAGCTTCAGTCCAATCCGTGCTAGAAGTAAAAAGACCTAATTGTGTATAATCTACATTATTATTGGAACCATAAACATACAATTCATGTGGTCCGTGTTGATTCCCTGCTAAATTTACTCTATAATTAAACCTTACATAATCTAAATTGATTTGTTCACTTAAATTTACTACTACGGGAACTTCATAAGGCGCACCTATTTGATCATGATACCAGTATTCAGACAAATCGTATGTTGAAATTCCATCTGTTAGATTTCCGTAATGTAGCCAAGGGGAGGGAGAAGTATACTGACAGTATAAAGATACAGGCCCCCCTCTTACAACAGAGATGAGAGATAATGAAATTATTAAAAATAAGATTAAAAATCCAAATTTTTTATTCATTTTTTCCACCCCAATAATTTAATTTTGCTTTTCCTATCGGCCTTATTCGAATTAAGCCTTCACCTTTTAATTCAGCTAGGGCAACTGCAATAGTATTTCTTGAAAACTTAAGAATTCTTGATATCTCTACAACAGTTAATCCATCTGTGTTCTTTTTTAATACCTCTTTTACTAACTCTTTTTTCCCCTTTTTCATTGTGCGTTAATGCTCAACCTTGATAATAAGTTTTGATACTAATTTATAACACTTAGCGGTTTATAAATATTATTACTTGCCCCACTCCGAACTTTTCTTCCTCTTTATCTCGGCAATTTCGGACAGAATCTTAATTTCGTTCTGGGTTAATAAGTCTTTATTCTTCTTGAAAGCCCTAAACTGTTTTTCCCCCATATCGCTGTACATGAACTGCTTGTCTTTTAGCTGGCGTTCAAAATTAACTCCTGGCATTGAAATAGCAACTTCCATTCCTTCTGACGCTTCTTCAACAGCATGTTTATCTGATTCAATATTTTTGGTTCTTCCTATTCTTTCCTCTGTTTCATCAATTAAATTGCAGTGGGGAGTTAATTTTCCTGCTTCAATTCTCACTCCAAATATTGCAGGTTTTGTATTTCTAAAAACATATTGAGGAAGAATTTTCAATTTGCATAAACTTGTAAGTTCCATAAGTTTCTTTTTTTCAATATCTTTCCTTTTTTCATCACGGAATTTGACAAGGTTTTCTATTAATTTGTAAACGACTTGATCTGTTATTACCTTTATGGATTTATTTTCACGAACAAGTTCTTCTGCATCTTCATTAATCGATGTGTTGAAGCCTAAAATAATTGCATCCATCTCGTCTATCTCCAAATTTGCTTTTGCATTTGAAAAATCACTTTTGTTTATGTTTCCAATTCCTGCTTTTAATACTGGGATATTAGATTGCCTCAGCAAAACAAGCAAAGCTTCCAAACTTCCAAGAGAATCTGCCTTTGCAATAATTCCTTTTTTGTCTGTCTTGATATTTTCTGTAAGTTCTTTTTTGAATATCTCCTTTACTCTTTCTTTGTTTCCTGAATATGCTAAAAACGGCATTCCTGGGAGGATATCTAATCTTTCACCAAACTGCATCCTCAATCCTGTTGATGCATGAACTTTTTCTTTCATCTTAAATTTTGTACTTAATGGCTCTATTTCTTCAATTACACGAACTTTTGTGATTATCGGATTTCCTTCAATGTTTGCTACGGCAATCTCATCGCCTTTTTTTAATTCCCCGTCATAAATAATCGCTTCTGCATAGTCATTTGATTTTTCTTTCTTAACTTCAAGAATAACTCCTTTTGCTTCTGTTCCGAGCTTCAATTTTTCTCCAAGATACTTCTGACTTAGACCGCAAAGCATCATCATCAGCTCATTCATTCCTTCACTTGTTCTTGCTGAACATGGCACCATTGCAAGCTTTTTTGTGAAGTCAGTTATATTATAAAATAAATCTGCTTCAAATCCATAACTGCTTAATGCACTTGCAATTGTCATATACCTTTCATCAAAAATAGGTCTTACATTTATCGGCTGAGATTCTATGCTTTTTTGCAAGCTTATTTCTTGATTTTTATTTGTTCTCCAAGATGAAATGTTATCAATTTTATTTAGGGCAATTAAAAATGGAGTTTTGTTGTGTTTGAGGATTTGAATTACTTCTGCTGTCTGCGGTTTTATTCCTTCATTTATATCAATTACAAGAATTGCTAAATCTGCTAAACTTCCCCCACGTTTTCTTAGATTTGTGAATGCTGCATGTCCTGGGGTGTCAATAAACAAAAAACCTGGGATGTCTAGTTTAATTCCTTTTTTTTCAATTATCGGGAATGTTTTTTCAATGTGTTCTTTTGGGTATAAAGTAAAGGAAATCTTTTGGGTTATTCCTCCTGCTTCCATTCCTTGAAGAGAGGTTCCTCTAAAATAATCTAAAATACTTGTCTTTCCATGGTCTACATGTCCGCAAATTGTTACTATTGGTTGTCTTATCATGAAATTATTAGATAAAATTCAATTAAAAGGCTTACTATTCTTATTATCAGATAGAATTAAAAAAAGAAAAGAGGCCATCAAAAGCAGCAAAGTAGATCCAAAGATCGCTTTGAACTGATTCTTTTGCCTCTTTTTTATGCAATTTATTAAAGGCTTTAAATTATTTAAGGCTTTCTATATTTGGCGTAATAGAATATAATCAAAATAACTACTGGAATTATAATAAAATAAACAAGATTTTTATTTTTAACTTCTTCAAAAATTATTTTTCCAGTTATCTCAAACTTTGTGCAGTTCTGCTTTATTTTTGGTATTTTATATTTATCCGAACAAGTTCCAATATTTGTGCAATTTCTTGTTTGTTCCCAGGATAGAAAACATTTACTCCAATTTGTGCAGCTCCATTCATACTTACAACTTCCCCCGCTCGTTGTTGTATCGGTTGTTCCACCACTTATCCCTTCTGTTACTGTACTTGTTGTAGAACTGTCTATAACAAAAATATCATTTGGGTTATCAAAGAAAGTTGTTCCTGCAAATATCAAGGGAAAGAGTAAAATTATTCCCCCAAATAAAAGAAATTTCATTTTAGGCACATCCAACTATCAACCCATTCTTAATTCGCAAAGTGCACCAGGCATTGCAGTTTGATCCAGCCCAGCTCGTGCAAACATGATAATCTGCAGTGTTAGTTATCCCTGCTGAACCATCATCAGAATAATAATTTCCTTGAATTTTATTATCCACTATCAATGATTTTGCGAAAACAGTTTGGTTTATAGTATCTACCCTAAATGTTTGTTCATAACTAATATCATCATTTACCACAAAAGCATTTTCTGAAGTCGAGTATATATTTGAAGCTCCCCACAATTCTGGGGTGCCATATAATCCAATAAAACTACCTGTCAAGTATACACTCTCAGCAGTAATTCTAACTTCACTGCTATCACCGCTACCGCTCCCTGATTTTATGTTTAAACTGCTTGCTGGTGTAGTCATAACCAATTCCAAATTTCCTGGACCGCTACTTGATAGATATCTATCCACTCCCCCAATGTTAAAATTTTCTGCAGTTATATTTTCCTGAGAGAATATAGAGCCAATTGCTTCAATATCATCTTCAACTAACAGATCAGCCCCTGTTGTATCGGAATTGCAGTCAATATCATCTGCTCCTTCGCAGAGAGTAAAGTTTTCATCTACGGGTTTATTTGTTACATTCCCAACTATTTGCAAACTTCTGGAAATAGTTGTTGCCCTTTTTTCTAAATATGCTCCATTAATGCACATTTGCATAGTCCTTGTATTTTCATCCCAGAAACATTCCTGCATTCCATAATCATTGGTTTCTTGTATAATATCATGGATTAATGAATCTGTAAAAGCAGACGGGAGTGAAGAGGATAATTCTCTTGGGGCATTATATAATGCTGATGTAATGGTTCCATCTGACTTCAAAAAATTAATTTCATCTTGTAATTTTAAGGGACTTAAACCAGATAATGTACCATGCAGTATTAAACCTCCTGTAGAAACCTCATTAACATCTTTTCTTAAGGAATTCCAAACTACTAATCTTCTTCTTGGAATTTGGTCTATTCCGTTAATATTTATGTTCAAGTAATAATCCTTAGAAACATTATTGCAAGAGGAACTTACATTGTATTGTTCTGTTTTCCACTCTCCAAAATTTCCTGTTGTTAAAGAAGTTATGTTGGAATAGCAAATATTTCCTTCTATTGAGGCATCATAAACACTAAAATTAAAATCATAAACTCCCACATTAAATACTGTTCCCGTATAATACTGTCCTTGCCAGACCAATACATCGCTTGCTGAAATTAGTGGGATTAAGATAATTAGTATTAAACAAATCAACCCTCTTTTCATAAATAATTTAAAAAAATAAAATTAATAAATAAATCCCCAAATGTTAGTGCTGGATTATACCTGACTTATGTTTATGATGGGGGTAATATTAGTAACACTCCGAGTTACTCCTCTTCGTTTTCTTGCTCTTCATGCTTAAGAAAAAAGTTATTAATCTCATTTAAACGGTCAAGAACTTTTTTCAATTGCGGGTTTTTATCCACTGAATCTTTAGTTAAAATGGTTTCATCCATTACTGCAAGATAGATTCTCGCTAAATAATTTATTTGGCTGTCATAAGAAACTCCTCTACCCCTCTTACTTCTTATTAAATTTATTATATCAAAAGAACCATTTTTCATAGCCTGAGCTACTTTTTTTCTAGCTACTTCATCAAGAAGTGCAATGGTATTCTTTTTCAAAGATACATTTATTTTTTCTTCTGATTTATCCGAATTTTCCATTTAATACCTCAATAAAAGGGGTTTATGAATAGTATACTGTAATATATATTTTAAAATATATAAATTTTTCGATAATAAAAAGTCTTCTTTTGATATTTAATAGAATCAGAAGTTATAAAAGAAATGTTTTGCTCTTATTTTTATGAAAGAAAAGACAATCGGAGAAGTTCAGGAGAAATATAATCTGGAATTAGAGAAAGTTATCTCTGAAATAAAAAAAACAAAAGCTAAATTAGTTCTATTGCAGTTTCCAGATGGGCTTAAAGTATATGCTACTGCTATTGTTGATTATCTTCGCGACAAAACAAAAGCGGAATTTTTAATCTGGCTGGGAAGCTGTTATGGTGCATGCGATACTCCTGTCGGCTTAGAAAAATTGAATCCTAAAATTGATTTGACAATTCAGTTTGGACATAATGAACTTATGCCTTCTTATTGAGGGAAACGTTTAAATATTTCTAATTTTCGTAAGGTTAATGTCAATTGAAAAGAAAACTAAGTGTTTGTTTGGTGTAGAAGGAGAAGAGATTTTTCTAGATTTATCCAGGGTAGAATTGCTCTGTTTTCAAAAATGTGTAGATAGGAGCATTGTTTCTAATATGCTTGAAGGGATTATGTTTAAAAAAGAATTCTCTCCTGTTGGGGTTACTAAAATTGATAATAATACTTATTCTTTAACTATCTTGGCTGATCCAGATAGTGGCTTTATGGATGGCGGGCATCATAGGGCATATGCACATTATTTTGCTGGAGAAGAATTGAGATGTCTGCTTGTTCCATCAAAATATCGAGCACTCCATAAACCGCAAATTACTGTTCGAGATATAAAAATTCAAAATAATTCTAAACTAAGTTTATAACCAGCCCATTAACAAAGCTATTCCGGTAATAAATAATAACGTTCCCGCAATTAAATGGAATATTCTAATATTTCTGTCTCTCCATTGGGAAACATTTTCTGCTGTTGTAAATCCTTTGTAGATAAAAAGTGTGATTATAACCAATGGTGCGACTGCTATCAAATTGAAATATAACAACCAGGGTAACGCACCGATAAGTCCTAATTGGGCAAGAGATTCTGTCGCAACTAATAATGGAGCCATTGTACATGGGCTTAAGAAAAGTGTGATTATGAATCCTGTAAGGAATGCTCCTGCTGGAGAAGTTATTTTTTGGATAATTCTCTTTGCTCTTGCACGCATCCATATTGGCATTTCTGTCGCAAATCCCCCTGGCCTGTAAAAAAAGAAATCCTTAATCTGCAATCCCCCAACAAGCATTGCTACTATTGCAAAAACTGATTTAATATAAACTGAGCTTTGTCTTAATGCTTCGGTGAATGTTTGAAATAACTGGACTAAAACTACTCCATAAAATAAATATCCTAGATATACTGCACTGATAAAAGCTATTCCTGCGAACAAAACCCTTTTCTTTTTCTCTTGGTTTTGCATAAGAATTGTAATAAGAACCAGAACGAGCATTGCAATCTGGCAGGGATTAATTGCATTAACAAGCGCCAGCGAAGTTATTTTTCCTAAAGTCAAAATATCTGCCATATTAAGGTGTAGTAAAAAGAAGTTTTAAATCTTATTAAAAATTTTATGTAGTAGAACTAATCTTGGTAGCCAGTAAGTTCCTTCAACTTTTCAATTGATTGAACTCCTGCGTATTTCTGCCCGTTAATTATCCATGTAGGTGTTCCTTCAATTCCTGCATCAATGCACTGCTGTCTGCCATCTTCTTTAATGCAGTCAACTATATTAAGATACTGAACATTTTCTCCAAATAAGTCCTCTTGTTCTTCACAATGGATGCATCCAGTTTGAACATATAGAGTAGAGTGTTCTCCTATCCATTTTGCAATCTTTTCTGAAGGAATATCTGCGATAGTGGAACCCTGAAAATTTTTAAAACAGATTATCCCGCCAGCTATAAGCAAGACCATGACTACTGCAATTATTGTGATTAAGTTGCTTTTTCCCATAATTAATTCAATAAAAATGAGATTTTAAAGATTACGGAAAGGCTTACTTTGCAATTACACCTATTGCTTTTTCCAATTTGTTCTTTTTAAGCTCTAGAATATCATTAAGGTAGTTAGTATACTGGGTTTGTTTCATTTTTATTTGATTTATCCCTCTTTCTTTATCTCCAATACTGTTTGTGGTTCCATTGCTTTTTGAAATTTCCCATATCCCATTTGTTGTGATTACATACTTGTTCATGCCGTCTTCTGTACAAAACACATCAAGAACCTTGTCATTTAAGAAATCGATATATTGCTCAATCCTTTCTCCCTTCTTTTTAACAGACAGAATTATACTCTTATTTTTTATTTCTTTGCAATTCAAATATCCGTCTTTTATTTTTCCATCATATTCATATGGGTTATTGCACTCTGTGTTTACCCCATTAGCTAGAAAAATAGGGATCATTAATTGAACTAATTTGCTAATTGCCATTTTAGTTTGTAAGAGTTTTTATTATCTCGTTAGTTTCATTTCTTTTTGCTTCTGGAATCTTAATCTTTGTGTATTTGTCATATTCTTTTTGTGCAATATTAAAAATTCTTTCTGTTTTTTCGTTTCTTTCCAAGTCTGAAACATCCCCGAAACCCCGGCTGATACAAATTTCGTCTATTTTTCCATCTTCATCCCAATCAAAGTATTGTATTAAATCCCGACTCGCTAACCCCTCTTGCCTATCTTTTGTAATTTCTAACATATTAGAATATCCTTTCACCCCAAATTTTTTAACAAATTTAACATCTTCTTTTCCTATTGGGCCATTATAAAATGTGGTTGAACATCCGCTTAGGAGAATTAATGGAATTGCAAGTTTGGCTAGTGTTTTTCCGAAACTCATAATACTTTTTTTATTTTTGAGTTTAAAAGAATTATTGCATCTGAATCTCTATTCAGTAGTCTTCTATTTCTTCTTCTGGTTCAAACTTCTTTTGAGAAGAGGTTTTTTTCTCTGAACTTGATTCAGATGATTTCAAATCTGACTCAGAAACAGAGTTTATCATATCCTTGAATTTATTAAAATTTTCTGCAAGGATTCTAACCCCTGCTTTGGTGAATCCGGTATATCTTTCACTGGTTACAAACTCTCTTATAGTCAATCCAGGTCTTCCGCCAAAATCATCAATTCTTACAACAACCTCAGTAGTATCATTCTTTTTTATCTTCCCTATGTCTTTTTCCATACTTGTTTTTAGAAGAGTTTGTTTAAATATTTTTATATTGTTTATTTGGTTTATATTCTGAACCACAATTAAAGTTAAAAACGCGACTTTGGTCTTATTTGCATGGCTGATGAATGTCCAAAATGTCATGGAACTGGTGTTGTAAAAGAACCAAACGGGTCAATACATACTTGCTGGGATTGCTTGCAAAGCGGAAAATTTGATGTTCATTCAGATAAAGTTCCTGATTCTAAGGTTAAGATTTAATTAAAAATATTTATAATCCTACATAAATCTACAGACTAATGAGATTCATAAGTAATGTATTAAAAAAAATAGTAGTATACGGGAGTATACTTGGAATTTCATTACTTGGAGTTCGTGGTTGTGATAACATCTTTAATAATAGGACAATAAAAAAACCTAGCTATGAGGTAAATTCATATGCTACTGGGATAACTGGGCATGTTGAATATATAAAATATGCTAATGGGGCACAAGATGTTAAAGAATATCCTGGACTAGCGCATCGGTTTTTTGATTCTGAACTTCATCAGGATTTGAATGGGGATGGATTAGTTGATAAAATTATTCAAAACGGCGCAGAATGGAAAATGAATTCTTTAACCGAAATTCTTGTTAGGCAGTCGGATTATGAGAAAAATAAAGAAAGATTTGATAATGCAGACAAGAAATTACAAATTTTAATGAAAAAGTATTCTTCTAATCTAACTAAATAATTTATCTACATATCCTCTTATTTGATTCTGCATTTCATCTTTGCCATTTTCTATATAATCAATTTTAACACAATGGGGGTTGCTTTTTGCTACTTCTAAAAATCCTTCTCTAACTCTTTTATGATATTCAGGTCCCTTTGCTGAAAATCTATCTTTTACAACTTCTTTTTCTAACCCTTTTTTTGAATCAATATCAATTATAACTGCGAGGTCTGGTTCAATTCCCTTTGTGGCAATTTTATTCATTAATCTAATCTGTTCTAAATCCACTCCACCTGCATATCCTTGATAAGCTTCTGTTGAATATCCTGATCTGTCTGTAATCACACTAAATCCCGAATTTAATCTTGGGATTACTACTTTGTCAAAAAATTCTGCTCTTGCAAACTCAAAACCAAAAAGTTCTCCTATTGGGGAAATGTCATTTTCTTTATCTTTTAAGATTGTTCTCATCTCTTCTGCAGCTTTAACTCCCCCTGGCTCTCTTCCAAGATAACAAGAAATATTTTTTTCAACTAGATAATTGTAAAGCATTTCTGCTTGAGTTGTTTTTCCACAACCTTCTCCGCCCTCAATTATAATATACTTTCCTCTTTTCATTTTAATCGGATAACCTATTTTTTACTTCATAAAACTCATGTTTTCCGCAAAGAGCTCTTGTTGTTAATGGAGAATCTCCAAATGCCCATTGCAGTTCCTCATGATATTCTTTTGCAGTTTTTCTTATATCCCATTGCGCTGCAAGATTTTCTCTTTCCATACAAAAAGCATGGGCTTGCCTGTTATTTGCATCAAGCAAAACACGCCTTCTATTCGCATTTGTTAATGCATATTCTGCAACTGAAATTGGACACACTACTTGGGATATCTCATTATAAAGTTTGACTGATTTTTCTATAATATCTTCTAGTTCTTTATTTAGTCCAACTTGAATTATAGACTCAGGTGTAGTAAATCCTAATAATGGGTTATAATCTTGAGATATAAGTGTGTTCATCCTATGCCTTTTCATTTGGGCAAATGCAGAAGAACTCATTGTCATTTCTGCGATTCTGTCTCCTAATTCATATTCTCTTAACATTGGATCATGTTTTTCCTGATAACTCATTGTTCTATTTAACAATTCCATTTTCTCTTCAAGATTCATTCCCCATTTTACTATTCTAAGACAGTTGTTGTAAGATAAGTTACTTGATGAGAATATTAATCCAGCAATAATTGAATCATCTCTTTTGATGTTTCTAAATAATTTTGCTCTGGGGATTTCTTTCTCTAATTCATCTAGTTTGAGATGTTTCCAATTATCTTCAATAACATAAAAAACAAAATCCTTTAATTCTAGCCTTGTTTTTGCAAAATAATCGCTTGGCTGGGTATATTTTATTACAGAAGGAGCAATTCCATCAACTTCATTGAAAAGTTTTTCTCCAATCTCTTTTACTTCCTCATTATTTGAACTTCTTAATCGGGTTATAAGTGTTTCAAGTGTTCTTGCTGAAATAGTCATTCCTAATTGGGCCTGAGTTGCCAAACTAAGGGAATATCGTGCGTCTTCTTTTCCTAACCCTTCTCTTACTCCCTTTTGTTTTTCAGGAGTTTCTGCGTTAACTGTTTTGTATAATTCAGAATAATCTTGTTTGTGATGCCAATCAGTTATTTTTCCAAGATTCTTTTTGTAGAAATTATTTTGCAGTTCTACTAATTCGATAAATTTTGGTTCTAGGGGGGTATTTTGAATTTCTTTTGGGAGGACAAAATCTCCTTCCATTGTGATATATCTCTGGGATTTTTCTGTATAAGAATCAAGTCTGTTTTGTTCTATTTCCTCTACTGCTCTTCTTGATATGCCTGTTATGTCAAAATTAAACCTTGCATGCTCTGCAATGGACTTATGCCCCATTGTAAATATTATTGCCCTGTTTGATTTTCGTGAAGCTTCTATATCTTTTCTTGCATCTGCTCTTAATTCAGAAATAGATCTTGGGTCTCTAGAAATTCTTGCGTAAGAAGCACAGATTGTTTCTGGGGTTAAATTATTCAAAATTTTTGAAGAAGGATACTCTTTTTTTAGTTCATTGATAGCATCTCTATCAACATTAAAACCAGCTAATTTCACTTCCATTATAAGGAAAAATAAAACTACTTTTTAAAGAAATATTTACTGAAAGATATAATTAATCCTTCCTGTAAATTTATTTATAGTATGGGTTAATCTTCTGATTAATCCTTCATTTCTATCTTGATATTAACGTTCTTAGGAATATACATTTTCATAATGCTATGAAGGATTTTTTCATTAGCTGGAAGGTCAATTAATCTTTTGTGAATTCTCATTTCAAATCTGTCGAATGTAGCTGTTCCGTTTCCACAAGGAGATTTTCTTGTTGTAATTCTCAATTTTTTTGTAGGCAATGGGACGGGGCCTGAAATTGCTATTCCAGCTTTATTAGCCATATCTTTGATAGATTCACAAATAGTATTCAGAGTGGTTATATCTGTGCTGTTCAGTTTTATTCTAACCTTTGTCATGTATAGAAAATTAAAAAGTAGTTTAAAAATCTTTTGTGGGAGAATTATAAATCAAATTCTTCTATAAAATCCATTATTGTCTTGTACTTTTCTATAAACCTAAACCCCCCCTCTGTGAGGGTAACCAATTTTGTTCCTTTGATGCTCTCTTCTCTTATCAGTTTTCTTTCTAAAAGTTCTAAATAGTACTCTTTAAACCGATTAGAAGAAAGGCCTGACTTTCTTAACAAAGGGGTTGGTTTTATAGCATTTCTGTTGTTCTGAATCACTCTTAAAATATCACGCATAATTTCTAATTTTGCTCTTTTTCCCATATTAGTTTCCTATAGTTTTGAGAACTTTATATAAAATAACCATAAATAAAGAAATAGAAATAAGATAAATCCCTAATTGAACAGACTGAAGAAAATCTGGAATTATAATTTCTATAACATTCAATATCCAGAATAAGAATAACAAAACATATGTTACAAATAAGCTTCTTTTCTTTTTCGATTTTTTATAAATTGAAGATAAAGCAAAAGATGCAAATGCCAAAACCCCTAAATTTAGCATAATTAACAGATTTATATTTATGAAAAAGGCTCCAATAAATGCAATGATCAATGCAATTCCATTGAATATATAACCCTTCATCTTTTGAGATTCCCATTTTTTCCACATGATACTATAAACCAAATAAAATACCGCCATAGAACTGAAGTACAAGAATACAAAAAGAGAGACGATTCCTACCCCCATTGGAGAAACATCTATTATTCTTTTTGCATCAAAGAACATTAACAATATTTTTATTGAAGATCTAAATAAATACGCTATAGCAAAAAATAAAAATGCTTGTCTAAAATATTTTAATCCCTTGTATGAGCTTAACTTATATGCTTCTTTTGTTGAATGATAAATCATCAGGCTGCAGACGATTATTACAAATGAATAAATTAATTCAATTCCCGTAGTTGGAGAAAATAAAATTTCTAGTGGGGGTTTCATCATGGTAATTACAATTAATTTATCTTATTAAACATTTTTAAGGGTCATGGACTAAAAGTCCACCTCGTTTAAAAACAAAATTTCTTTTTCTTGCTTATGGAAAAGAAAAAAAGAAGCGCGAAGAAAATAATCATCGCTTCTGCAGTATGCCTTGCTGCCGTCGGAATTATCACTTATTTTATATTTGAAAACTCTATGAAGGGAGATTTTGGCAATGGCAGGCCAATGGGAGGCAATAATTTTCCTATGAATAATTCAGAGATGAGGGGAGGCTTTCAACAACTTGATGATACTACTAAGAATCAAATAACCTCTTTTTTTGAAGGTTCTCCCCCTTCTTCTGAAGTAGAAACATACTGTAATGAAAATGGAAATTATTGTTTCTATTATTGCATTGATATGAAGGGAACCAATGATTTTTGCACTGAACTATTAAATAATACTCAAATGCCCCCCGGAGGAGAGCCTCTGCATGAATAATCAATCTCTTATCCAAATTAAAGATGTATGGAAAAAATATGACATGGGAGAAGCAGATCCCCTTATTGTCTTAAAAGAAATAAATCTGGATATACAGCCAAATGAATTTGTTGCAATCACTGGTCCGAGCGGAAGCGGAAAATCAACTATGATGAACATTGTTGGGGCTTTAGACAGACCTTCTTGGGGGAGTATTTCTCTTAAAGGTAAGGATATTTCTGAAATGTCTGAATCCACACTTGCTTTTTTACGGGGAAAAACTATCGGTTTTATCTTTCAGCAATTTAACCTTATTAGAAATCTTACTGCTATGGAAAACGTTATGCTGCCTATGGAAATGATTGGAACTCCTGAAAAATCAGCAAAGGAAAGGGCTTACAAACTTTTAGACATGTTCGGATTAGCAGACAGACTGCATCACCGACCAACTCAGCTTTCTGGAGGACAGCAGCAGAGGGTTGCAATTGCAAGAGCCTTGGCAAATGACCCTGAAGTTATATTGGCAGATGAACCGACTGGAAATTTGGATTCTCAAACTGGGAAGTTTGTGATGGATTTCCTTGGAAAAATGCACAACGAAGGAAAAACCGTGATTTTAATTACACACGATTTAAATCTTGTAACTTATGCAAAAAAAATTGTTTACATTAAAGATGGAAGAATCGAAAAAGAAGTCCATAACAAAAAAGGAGGAAAAAAATAATTTTAAAATGAAACAGAAAAATAGCATCTCTCTAAAGAATTTTGTAATCTTGTTTGCGTCAGTTTTATTAATGATTAGTTTTGTTTCTGCTACTGAGTTAAATTTTACTTCTACCAACGCAGCAGTACAGATAACTTCTTTAAAATATGAACCTTCTCCTGCAAATCCTGGAGAATATTTCAATATCTGGGTTAGTGTTAAATTTTTAAGAAATCCTCATACTGATGTTCAGTTTGAGTTAACCCCCTCATATCCGTTTTCGCTGGATCCAAATGAAAGTACAGTAAAAACTTTTTCAGCAGCAAGCATTTCCTCATCGATATTATTCAAGTATAAAGTGCGAGTTGATGATAATGCCGTTGAAGGTACAAATAAATTAACTTTAACTTACAAGTTTGAAGGAACTTATTATATCCAGGAGTTTAATATTGACATTGAAAATGCACAGACAACTTTTGATGCAGTTATCCAAGATTCTACTAGTTCAGAAGTTTCTATTGCATTGGCAAATACTGGAAAAAATACAGCCAACTCTGTAATTGTAAAAATTCCTGAGCAGGATAATTTTATGGTTACTGGTACTGAAGGGCAGATGGTTGGAAATCTGGAAAGCGGAGATTACACAATTGTAAGCTTTGAAGTCTCTAAGAAAATGACTCAAACAATGCCTGGAGCTCAAAGCAGTGAGGATGGACAGAGCCAGATACCAAGCACTAATCAGCGATCAACAGATATTACCTTTGATATTTATTACACAGATAATATCGGAGAAAGAAGAATGGTAACTATGCAATTACCAGTATATGACTCTTCTACTAACTCTTCTGCTTTTAGCGGAATGCCTGGCGGATTTGGAAAGAGAAGCTCTTCTGTTCCATGGTATGTTATTGCCGGAATAATTGCAGTTCTGGGTGCAGCTGGATTTATAGTCCATAAAAAATTCCCAGAACAGACAAAGAGATTCATCAGCAAATTAAATCCTAAAAAATTATTCAAGAAAAAAGAAGACCAAAAAACAGATACTCCTGATTGGGTTAAGAAAGGAAAAGAGAAGGAGAAAACAAAATAATTCTCTTCTTCTGAAATGAGATTAAAAAAATCTTTTCAGCTTGCTCTTAACATTTTGTTTCATAGCAAATTAAGGAGCTGGTTGACTATAATCGGAATAATTATCGGTATTGGTGCAGTAGTTGCAATACTCTCAATAAGTGATGGGGCCCAACAACAGTTAGAAAGCAGATTAGGCAGTTTAGGTGCAGATATCCTTACAATTACTTCTGGGGGAATGTCTAGGGCTTCTGGGTCAGGGTCTGGATTTAGCGGAGGCAGTCCTCCTGGGCTAGAAGGAACTACAGAATCAACAGGCACTCAAAAAAATCTTACAATCAGAGATATAAATGTAATAAAAACAATTGACAATGTTAAATATGTCATGGGGCAGGTTTCTGGAACAGCAGATGTTATTTATGGAAGTAAAACCCTTTCTGATTCAAGATGCACTGGTGTAGATGGTTTAGTCTGGGAAAAAGTTACAACTGCTACGCTTAGTTCTGGAAGATTTCTAGCAAGCGGGGATACGTATTCTATTGTTATCGGGCAAAGAATAGCAGAGAGTTCGTTTGACTCAGAGCTTACAATTAACAGCAAATTAGTAATTGGGGGTAAATCATTTAATGTTGTAGGAATATTAGAAGATGACTCTGGAATTTACATGCCTTTGGACATTGCACGAGATATTCTTGAAGGAGTTGGAGATAATGAATTTAATTCTATTCTTGTAAAAATTGAAAATGTTGATTTATCCGATGATACGGTTGATGCAATTACCAGCAAATTAATGCTGTCTCGTGGAATTTTGAATGAAAAAAATATTGATTTCTCTGTTTCTAATCCTTCTACTATGCAAGAGACTATGACTGAAACAATGAATACTCTTGGGCTTTTTTTAGGGGCTATTGCCGCTATTTCTTTATTGGTTGGTGCAATTGGTATTGCAAATAGCATGTTTACTTCTGTACTGGAAAGAACAAGGGATATTGGGGTAATGAAAGCTATTGGAGCAAAAAATAAAGATATTCTTACTATATTCCTTTTTAATTCTGGGTTGATTGGATTAGTTGGGGGGATTGGGGGAGTGATAGTCGGATTTTTGGCTTCCACTGCAATAAGCACTCTTGCGGGAACCTCAACTACAACTACTTCTGGACCAGGCGGAGGAGGAATGTTCAGCAGTATGTTCAGTTCAACATATGTCTCTCCAGAAATTGTTATTGGTGCTTTGTTAGTCTCAATTCTTGTTGGTATGATTGCTGGGGCAATTCCTGCTTACAGGGCTTCAAAATTGAATCCTGTTGATGCATTGCGATACGAATGAGGAAACTTTAAATATAACTTTTCTTTTTTGTATCTATGATTGATATCAAGTTATTAAGGGAAAATCCTGGGCTTGTAAAAGAGAATATTAAGAAAAAATTTCAAGATGATAAACTTCCTCTTGTTGATAAGGTCTTAAAATTAGATGGGGAGTGGAGAAAACTTAAAACTGAAGAGGATAAATTAAGAAGCTCTAGAAATACTATCTCTAAACAAATTAGTGAAGCAAAAAAAGCAAAAAAAGATGTTTCTAAACTTTTAAAACAAGCAAGAGAAATTCCAGATGAAATTTCTAAACTTGAAGATAAAAGAAAAAAATTTGAAAGCCAGATACTTGAGATTATGAAAGTTATCCCAAACATAATTCATGAATCTGTTCCCTTGGGAAGAGATGATTCTCAGAATAAAGAGTTAAAAAAATTCGGAGAACCAAAAGTTCCTGCTTATGAAATCTTGCATCATGCAGAATTAGCTGAAAAAAACGAATGGGCTGATTTTGATTCTGCAAGAGAAACTTCTGGAAATGGATTTTATTATTTAACTGGGGATTTAGCTTTATTGCATTCTGCTCTTTTAGCTTTTGCAAGAGATTATATGGTAAAACAAGGATTTTCTTATACAATCCCTCCGTTTATGATCAGAAAAAAAGTTGTTGAAGGGGTTATGAGCTTTAAAGAAATGGATGCAATGATGTATAAAATTGACGGAGAAGATTTGTATCTAATTGGAACTTCTGAACATTCTATGATTGGAAGATTTATTGACAAGACAATTGTCGCCAAGAAACTCCCTTTATTGCTTACTAGTTATTCTCCATGTTTTAGAAAAGAAGTCGGCAGTCATGGAATTGAGCAGAAAGGGTTTTACAGATTGCATCAATTTGAAAAACAAGAAATGATTGTTGTCTGCGAGCCAGAAGACTCTTACAATTGGTATGACAAAATGTGGAAATACACTGTTGAAGTTTTTACTAAATTAAATATCCCTGTCAGAACTTTAGAATGCTGTTCTGGAGATTTGGCTGATTTGAAAGCAAAGTCAGTTGATATTGAGGCTTGGAGTCCAAGGCAGAAAAAATATTTTGAAGTTGGTTCATGCTCTAATCTTACAGATGCACAGGCAAGAAGATTAAATATTAGAATAGAAGGAAAAGGAAAAATTTATTTTGCTCACACTTTGAATAATACTGTTCTTGCTTCGCCTAGAGCATTAATCGCATTTTTAGAAAATAATCAGCAGAAAGACGGAACAATAAAAATTCCTGCTGCTTTGCAACCATATATGGCTGGAAAGAAAGTTATTGGGAAGAAAGAATAAAATGGTAAAAGAGATTGATAATATTATGAAAGATTTTTATAAAAAAGCAAAACCTGCTACAAATTTTAATCAAATAACTGAAAAAATTATTGAAGAAGAAAGAAATAAACTAATTGATTCTGAAAGACTGAAGCAGAATGAAGTTTATAATTTATTAGCTAATCAAATTGTTGGCTCTGAAATATACTTATACTAATGAAAGGAGGTAAAAAAGAGGTGATGGTAAAAAAGTGTCGTTGTAATAAAACAGCTTTAGCTGTTGGTTTGTTCATGGGCGGAATACACGCAATTTGGGCGTTAATGGTAGCAATAATTCCAAACACACTTCAAAGTGTTTTGGATTGGATTTTTAATGTCCATTTCATAAAGCCAATATGGGTTTTAACCGCCTTTAATCTTTTGGACGCATTATTTTTAGTAATCGTTACTTTTGTTATAGGCTATCTTGCAACACTGTTGTTCCTTCTATTCTGGAAGGTAGCAAAGGCTAAGAAATAAACCAGTTAAATTTTTTTTATTTTTTTATTTTTTTCTTCGAAGGATTTATATATTTTTAAAACGATTTAGTAAAGAAGAGGAAATGGAACCAGAACAAAAAAAACTGAGGGAAAAATTAATTTTTTTGATATTAATGACTCTTACTATAATCGGAGTGCTTACGTTTTATTTTCTAAATTCTTCAGAAAAAGAAGATACGAGTGTTCTTGTGTTTTATCATTGGTGGACATCTTCCTCAGAACAAAATGCTTTGCACGCTCTTGTTGATATCTTCGCTGACCAATACCCTAATGTTACAGTTATTCCAACTTCAATTAAAGGGGGAAGCAGACAAACTCCAGACAGCTTTGAGGCGCATGCAGGCTATGAATCCAAGCCTTATTTTGAACAAGACCTTTTATCTCCAGTTGATAATATCTGGGCGTCTGAAGATTTAGAAAAAGTAATCAGTCCTGTTGTTCGGTCTATGTGCAAATTTGACGGACATTATTATTCTGTTCCTATCAGTATTCATAGATCTAATTTAGTATGGTACAACAAAAAAATTTTAGATGAAACTGGCATTAATCCTGCTAACTTAACCAGCTGGGATTCTTTTTTTGCAGCTTGCGACAAGTTAAGAGCCAATAATATTACTTATCCTGTTCAAATAGGAAAAGATTGGACAGAATCTCATTTATTTGAAGCAATAATAGCAAGTCAAGGAATTAATTTTTATGAAAACTGGATAAATGGGAAAATTACTTCTTCCACTGATCCAAAACTTTTGAAATCTTTGGAAATTTTTAAGAAATATATGGGCTATGCAAATATGGATTATTCTTCTCTTGAATGGAATAAAGCTACAGAACGAGTGATCAATGGATATAGTGCATTTATTGTTATGACTGATTGGGCAAATGAAGAGTTTAATCTAGCTGAGATGACATACAATGAAGACTATGGTTCATTTGCAGTTCCTGGAACAGAAGAAATGTATGGGCTTATTATTGATACATTTTTGCTTCCAAAATATATTCAACATCCAACTAATGCAGAAAGATGGCTGAGAGTTGTTGCATCTAAAGAAGGGCAGGACGCATTTAATCCATTGCAAGGTTCTATCTCCCCAAGATTAGATACTAATGTAAGTGAATATGATTTATATCAAAGGCTGGCAATTTTTGATTTCTTATCTGTGGATTACATGCTGCCAAGTGTTGTTCATGGGAGTGGGGCGCCAGATGAGTTCAGGGCTAAATTAGATGAGATAATCCCGCAATTTGCAGTTGATGGAGATATAAGCAAGGCTGCAACTGCCCTTACAGATTATACTGCAAGCATTTCTGAAAAGTTTACAACTGAATGGCAGTTGAAATAAATTATCTTCTTATTTTTCCTTCTTGCCATTCTTTTAGAATGAATCTAGCTGTCTTGTCTTCGTTAACTTCATTTCCTTTTTTGAGAAAGCCTCTTTTTCTTCCAAGTTCCTCTATTAATGTTTCTGCATCTCCTCTGGTGTCAATGCCATAAAATTGGTTAAAAACATCTGGAAATTCTTTTACCAAGTTAGAGACTACAACTTCAGGATTTGAAACCTGGCTGTATGATCTTGCTCCAACTTTTGCATCTCTGGAGAATGCAGCTAGGTCTGAGCTTGAATATTGTTTAGTTGGAATTACTCCTGGGCTGTCAATTAAAACAATGTTTGAAGTTAAATTTACTTTTTGAATCCCCTTTGTAAAACCTGCATCTGCTCCAATACCTGCTGCAGGTTTTCCTACAAGAAAATTAATCACTGAACTTTTTCCTGTGTTTGGAAATCCAATAATTCCAACAGTTACTTTGTTCAGCGCCCTGTCAATGGGGTTGGTTATTGTGTAAGAAGTTATCTTTATTTTATTCCTCAGCTCTTTTCCCCCTTTTCTGGTTGTGCAAGAAACAAAAACTTTTGGCGTTAATTTGGCAACTTCTTCATTATCTTTTACTTTTCTTAGGTCAATTAAATCAGATTTGTTCATAACATAAATTATCTTTTTCTTCTGTTTCTTGATTTGCTCCTCTAATTCTAGATTTCTTGTCTCTTTGATGAATCTTGCATCCAATACTTCTAAGATAATATCTGACATCTTGACAATTTTTTCTGCGAGTTCCGGAAATTTAGCCTTTTCTATTTTTCCAAGTCTGGGATTCCTCATAGTCATAGAAGAATCGTGCTTTCTTCCTTTGGTCCTTACAAAATTCTGTCTCATAGAAAAGTAAAGTATTATTTCTCTTTAAACTTTCCCATTTCCATATGTTTATATAGCCAAGATTTTTCTTTATTCTACGAAATAGGAAGCGATTTCTAGATTGTAATTAAATAGATATGGAGGAATTATAAATGGGATTCAACGAAGGACCAAGACAAGGCGGCTATAGAAGCAATTTTAATAGCGGACCAAGAGAAATGCATAAAGCTGTTTGCTCAGAATGCAAGAAAGACTGTGAAGTGCCTTTCAAACCTACAGCAGGCAAGCCAGTTTACTGCAAAGAATGTTATGCAAAGAAAAATCCAAGTCCAAGAAGATATTAATTAATTTAATATCTATTTGGTAAATTTTTTTTATTTTTATAAACTTTTTTTCCTTTTTTTAAACACAACTATTCTATCAATAAATCTTCCAATCAGCAGTCCAATTAGAGTTGATAAGATAGTTATTGTTATTATAATTGTCAAAGAAACTCTCTGGAATACTGCCTTTTGTTTTCCAATAATTTCTTCTTCATCAATCTCTGTGATTAAACACCATTTCATGCTTTGAACATAAGAATGAGTTCCAATAACCTTCTTTCCGCTATAATCCAGGTAGATTTGAGCTGCTTCTGTATGATTTTCTAATATCTGCTCATTTTCAAAGTAATATTTATTCAAATCCTCTAAACAAGTTCTTGCCCCCACACTTTCCACTTTCCATTTTAGAAATGTGTCTGTTATGGACACCAATGGAGTAATTGCATAACCTTCATTATTAATCAAATAGGTTTCTCCGCTTTCTCCCAACCCTGTTCTATCTGTAGTAATCTTGTCGAATTTTGTTGTTTCAATTCTTGCTACTAAGACGTTTCCTACCCCCTGCGACGTAGAAATTGCAATAGAATTTTTTCCAGTTATGTCTGAAGTATAAGCATCTTTTATATAAGTGCCATTTCTTCCGAATATGAATAGACTATCATTTGACCTGTCAATTCCAATTTTTGATTCGTCGGATGAAGCAATTATTTTTCCATTTGGATTTATAATAAACACTTCATAAAATTCATTAGTAATATCTCTAATTTTTTTTAGCTCTTCGTTGGATAATTCTTGGTGTGTTGCAGCTATCTCTATTTTTTCTTTTTGCTCGTTTAGAAGAGAACCGATATACTCTGCTCTAGACTGGGCATTGGCTGCTAATTGGGAGTATACTTGCTCTTCTATTGAAGCAATAGATTGTGTATAATGATAGCTTGTCCCGCCGATACTTCCCAGCAAAGCTACAAGAAAGAATATAATTGTTAATGTTGTACTTACTTTCATGTCTCTTTTTATATTTAAACAACGCTTCTTATTTAAAGTTACCTTTTCTTATTCGCTAATCTATGCAATTGCCAGGAGATCATTACCCCGACTACCACTATTGCAACGATCAGGATAATTAAGTAAGTTCTAATCTGCCCCAGTTCATTGCTTTGGATATAAAATGTTGCAACTGCACTTTCCTCTTCATTTACTTGGACTTCTATATTATAAATTCCTGGAAGTGTTTCTTCTGGGACAGTTATGGATGACAAGAAAGATGCCTGGGTTTCAATTGCTTTTAACTCCCTTCTATTCGCTACTACTATTTCATTTTTTTTAATAAAATAGTCTAATTGAATATCATATCTTCCAGTAGTTTGAATATTTTTTATTGAAACTTGAAATTGCAGAGAGTCTCCCGCATTAACTCTTTGATATTTTTCTGGAACAACTACAGACAATTCTAACCCCCTTAAGTCTCCTGACTGTATTGCTTCTCCTGTAAGAGCGCTGCCCGAAACAGCATTATTGGTTGTTTTTAGAATTAAACTAAAACTAAACAAAGATGCTAAAACTATACCCAACACTAGAATATTCAAAAAATTTATTTTTCTCATTTTATTCTTTTTTCACCTTTGATTTAATTATTATAAACAAGCCTATTAAAGAAGGGATTATAATAAACATTCTTTGAAATAAGGAAAGGTAATCATTTACAATAAAAGGGTTAATTATTCTTAATGCTAGTCCAAATACAGCAAAAATTCCTGCAATGACTAATAACTTTTTGTCGAAAATTTTCCAAAGCTTTGGAAGAAAAAATAAAAATGTGATTATCACAGCTAACCCCACTATAATTGAAATTAAATGGGCTAATGAATAAACCAAATATATTTGGCGGTAATCTGGGGAAGTTGAAACAGACATGTTTAATGCAATAAAAATTGCCCACGCAGTCATTAATCCAACCATCTTGATAATTTCAATTCTTTTTTCTTTAGCTGTTGTTTTATAAATAAAAAATATTATCCCAAAAGCGATAATACTGAATATAATCCCCATAAATGTAAAGCTTAATCCCATTGCATCTAAAATTTCTACGTTTATCATTCAAACGCCCTCCATAAAACAAAGAACATCCCCATAACAGAAAGAAATTTTACTATTAAGAATATGTCTAATGCTAAGTCAAAAAAATTGTAGAACAAAAATCCTGAAACCAAACATAAAAAGAACCCAATGACAAAAAATGGGATGAATGTAGACATTTTGCGTTTTTCCAGCATGTTCAATACTGATTTGGTGGTGAGAACAAGTGCGACAATCAGCACTCCAAAAAGGATAAACAAGTAGTTCATTTTACAGCCTCTTTGAAGCCGCTCATAATTGCAAAGACAATAATTAATTCAAATATGAATCCTATAAAATTTGTTTCTAAAAAGGCATATTCTTCAAAAATATGAGACAAAAAGTAAACTGATTCTATAAGGATCCATAAAACAGATGCGAAGAAGACAATCCTCATCGACTGTTCGGGCAGCCTTAATGAATATATTAAAATTAAAAAATTAAAAAAAATCACTCCTATATGCAGGATTAGATGCCACCAGAAATAACTCAATCCAAAACTTTCCTTTGTAAAACTAATAAAAATCATAACAACAAAAAGGCTTGAAAAAAATACCCAAGGTTTCCAACCCAGCTTCATTTGTTTTTTCATATCCTCAAGATTAGAACCAATTTACAAAAAATCTTTTAATTGCACTAAATAGTCCAGTTTCAACTGAAAAACTGCTTGAAAATTTTTCTACAATTCCTGCATATTCTACATCCATTGAAAGAGTATATTCTCCATTTACTAAAGATAGATTATCAAATCTTTTTATGATAGACTGGTCTGTGTAAACTCTTATCTCTTCAAATTCTCTGTATACTTCGTTCCCAGTTTTGTTTGTTATAGAATAGACTAATCTTGCGGGAACATATCTTTTACCAAAATTTTGCAATGTAACCCATACAACCAACTTGTCTGATTTGCCCAATGAATTTTGTTCTAAATCAAAGGTTATATCAAATAACTGCTCTGGAGCTGATTCACTTGGGCTTGACTCTGCTGGGGCTGGTTCAGAATCTGCAGTTTCTGATGGAGTTTCAGCAGGAGCAGTTGTTTCTGGAGCTGTTTCAGCGGGGGTTGTTGTCTCGGGCGCAGTTTCGGCTGGCATTGTTGCATCACTTGAACCAGCATCTAAACTGTCTTTTGCCGCGCTTGGCAATTCAAATGGGTTTTCAGAAATACAATCTTTTGTTTCTGTGTCTGTATATTTATTACAAATTTCATCAATAGTAATACAAGTCATAGACTGATAATTATTAATGCAATCCCCCCATTCCCCGCAATCAACTGATTTTTCACAAGTTTGAACTTCTCCTTTTTTTTCTACTGCTTTTTCAACTTGCTGCTCAGAAATAGTGCTTACTTTCTCTAAAGCAATTGCATACCATCCTTCTCCATCATAAAACTTTAATCTTTTTGAGTCTAAATCTAAATAAATCATTCCTAATTCGGGAGTAGCTGGTTCTGTACTTGGTTTAAGTGTAATTAAACTGTTCAAAGTAATACTTGGAGCTTTGATTCTAAATTCTGATTCATATGAGGGGATTCCATTTTCATCTTCAGTATATCCTAATGCACTAACCCCCATGATTAAATTCAAAAGTAAAAATATGCCAATGATAAAAATTATTTGTTTTTTCATTTTAATTATAATGCCCGATTATAGTTATAGACAAATCAGCAATTGCTCCTCCTGCCCCTCCTGACTCATATTTAATTACAGCTAAATTTCCTTGAGACAAACTGATATTATAACTTAGATCAGAACCTCTTAACTGCCCCTGGATATCTTTGCTTAAACTTGTTGCAGTGAAACTGCTTTTTCCAGAAGTGCTTTTTAATAATGTAATTGCAGATGTTTTTGTTCTGTCATTTGAAGCAGAATTCCATAATACTCCTGTAATAGTTAAATCACGATCAATAATCCAGCTTGATTCTGTATACCCTGCTGCAATAGAAATTCCAGTTCCCAATGGGAGATATCTGCTAGATTGAGCTAGATTTCCAGTAACTGTTGAAATAAAACTAACATACTGTTTTGAAGAACTGCTTTGATTTCCTGAAGAAATGTTTTGAGTCTGACAATTTGTACCATCCGATAAACAAACTAACTTATTATTAGAATAAATATTTCCAGTAGCATTAATGTCCCCTGTTACATCTAAACTTTTACTGATTACAAATTTGTTCACGAATTCTTGAATACTTCCACCTAAAATGAAGTTTAGAACTCCGCTGAGAGTAATGTCTTGGGTATAAAGATGATTATTTATCTTGATCTGATTTGATGTGGTTTCATTTGTATTTTTTCTTAAATAATCAAAATGCGTCAATTTTCTTAACGGAGTTTGAACATTCCCGTCTATTGATATCTCCATGAAATAATCTTTTGTAACATCATTACATGCGCTAGAAAGTCCTGTTAACTCTGTTCTCCATTGCCCCCAGAATCCTGTTGTAATTGTCTTTGTCTGCGAATAAATTAAATTCCCGCCAGTTTCCGCGTCATAAACATTAAATACAAAATTAAAAGTTCCCTGCTGGAACGAATCATCTATAAAATACTGCCCCTGAAAAACAGCGCTGTCTGAACCAGCAAACACAAATGGGATTAAGAATAATCCTATTAAGAATAATATTTTTTTATCTGTCATCTCCCCCTCTTTAATTTTATCAGCATTTTGTAGTTTAAATAATTATTTCTTGCGCTTTTTTGCTTTTTTTCTGGACTTTCTTTTTTTAAGCGCCCGAATTATTAAAAATCCGATTAAAATTATTCCTGCCAACAAGGTTATTGAAATAATCAACAAAAATGGACTCAACAAATCAGTTGATCTTCCGCTTGCAAATCCTCCGAGCAATGGCAAAGGCATATTGCATTCATCTTCAAAGTTTTCAATGATATACCTAACCTGATTGTTGGATAAATCTGCCTTTAATTCAGTATTTATCTCAGATGCTAAAAGAATAACATCTTGTTCAGAATAATTTATTTTCCGCGTTTCTTCTATATGCTGTTTTAAGTTTTCATAGCAATATACACAAACTTCTGAAGTATTGTACACTTGTCTTAAAAAAAATCCTCCTGTGCTGGTCTCCCCAACTTGCGCTCCTTCGGAAATTGCAACAGCAATCTCTGGGGGCAGATTTGCCATAATAAAATCGTCCCTATAACCTGAATCTCCTTCGAAAAAAGTTGTTTCTGCAAGAACAGGGCTAATTAAAAGAATAGCTATTAAGACTAATAAAATTTCCCCTCTTTTCATAATTTTAGATAGCCAGCCGAGTATAAATAATTATTTATTTCTTAATTGGGGCATTTAGAATTTATATTTTTCAAGGAAGGAGAATATTCTCCATTTGGCGGCAATCCAAATTGCCCAACCTTGAATTGTGTAAAAAATATTTTTGATGCTCCTGCATTTAATGCACCTGCGACTGAATTCTCTATTTCATTGTCAGAATTATATTCTGCTTCTGTCACCCAGATTTGCGTGTTAATATTATTTTCACCAAGAAAGCTCTTGAATTCGTTTACGTTCAAGGTTGCTAAATCATCTCCTCTGATATAATGAATATTTGCAATATCAAAATCTGTGCTGGTGCTGAATATATCTTTCCAATAGTTCTGCATATATTGCGCTGTACCAGCCATTCCGCCGTGCAAAACTTTGCAATCAGAACATTCTGTTTTGATTGTTTCTTCTGTATTCTTTAATATCTCGGCATATTCTTCAGATGTTCCTTTGAAAAAAGTCATGTCTTCTCCTTTCATCTCCGGCTCATTTAAGACCTCCCAATATTTTATGGGGATTTCTAAATCAGGCATATCTTCAACACCATCTCCGTCATATCTTTCAATTAATTTTGTGAGAAATGCATCATAATCTGCAAAACTGCATGGAATGCATCTTGATGCAGGGATTCCTTCATTAAAACCAAGTTTATTTTTTGGATAAAAAATATCTTGCTCAGTTACCTCGCAGGAAGAGTCATGACAAGAAGATTGATCCCAATCTGCATACGGCCAGATTGTTCCAAGAATAGCAATATTATTCTTTTGTGCTTCTAACACATACTCGTCTGTTTGAGAAAAGTCAAAATTTCCTTTCTGAGATTCAATCCACTGCCATGCAAAAGGACCAGGGTGAGGTCTTGCCCATGCCCCGCCTATTTCATTGATTAATTGCATTTCTTCAGGAGCACCAATAACAAAACCAATACAATTTGATTCTATCGCACTTGGAATAACTACAGGGGATTGGTTTTCAACTTCAGAATTTTCTTTTTGAATAAGATTATAAGAAACAAAAATGATTATTCCAGCTAGGACTAAAACTCCAATTATAATTAAAGAAATTTTTATCTCTTTTTTCATTTTATTCTTTCTCTCCTAATATTAGGGTTCTTATTCCAATAAATAACAATATCGGACAAATAACAAAACTGATTATTAAGCTTAGTATATCTGCCCATTGAGCTTTGATAAAAAATAGATTTCCTAAAGTAAAGAAATCAGAGATAAATAAAAGGATAGCTCCTGTAATCCAAATCCAGCCTGCTTTTTTTCTCATTTTTATTTTGCTACTGCTTTAACTTCAGCTTTCACTTCTGCTTTAGCTGCTTCTTTAGCCTTCTTTTTTAAAAATAATCCAACGACACTAATAATGGCTCCAATAGCCATAACTCCTTGGTACATCGTTTGATTAGAACCGTAAATCATCGGAATTGTAATATTCCCTGGAAGTACAGCACCTGAAAGGAATTCTAAAAGAAATCCTGCAACTAATACAATAATTCCCAAAACAATAAATTTTTTTCTCATATCAACCTCCTTGACATATTAACTAAATAAGATATTAAAAATGTTTTGAATAAATTTATATATAACCCTAATTTAATCTGGGTATGAAGAAGGAGGTTGAAAAAGAACAATCCGCAGTTGGGAAATTCTTTCCAAAAGCTTTCTTTGTTCTTAGTATAATTATTGGGGTAATCTCTATTTTAACAACAATAACTAGTTTTTTCTTGGGATTTATTCTTAGCGGGGTTTTGTATCTAATTTTAGGAATTTTTACTTTCCTTCCAAGGAAAATAATTAAACTTCCAAATTGGGCAAAATTTCTAATTGCTTTAGCTGTATTTTTGATTCTTTTAATTGTCAGTGCTGTATATTGGGAAGTTCCTAATGCTTTAATTGAACATAATATACAAGAAACATTTATTTTAGACGGAGGAGCATCAAACCTTTCTATGACTGTCCTAAATACTTCTAAGGAAGCATCAATTCTAATTGACGGCGAAGAAAAAACAACTGAAGGATATTTCCTTTTTGTAAATTGTGAATTAACCAATCTGGGAAAATCTGCTGTTACAGTAACTCCCCTGTATGACATAGTTGACAGCCAAAATAGAAGTTATGCAGGACTTGGATTCAGTGGAACTCAAGAATCTTTCCAGCCAGATTTGATGAAGCAGGTTTATTTCTTATTTGAACTTCCACAATCTGCACAAGACCTTAAGTTAAGAATTCAAGATGCAATAGGAATTCATATAATTGAACTTGGGCTGTAAAAGAATAAATTAATTTGCAAGATGATTATTCACACACAACTCCATCCCCGCAATTTCCATTATTAATTGAATCATCATCATAGGTGTCATCAACTGTATCTCCTGGTGCTCTTGCATTTGGATCATATAACTCTGGATTAATCTTATTCAAATCTGGTTCAGGAAGAGGTTCATCTTCTGTATGGCCCCCTTCTGCAACATAAACCTGGGTTCCATTCCCTTCTCCTTCTACAACAACTCCTCCTTCTCCACCGGCAGTTGTTCCTTCAGCATAAGTATGTCCAACAACCCATCCAGAAATATTATTTTCAATTCCATCAATTTCTCCTACAATTTCCCAAGTAGCAGTCTTATTATTTCCCCCTTCCACATTAACTTGAACTACATTTCTTCCTTCTGTCTCATTCCTAACAATTTCTCTTGTCAAAGTTTGTCCTTCTGTTCCATTAACTTCTACAACTAACTTTGCTACTAACTGCGTCTTTTTTTCTTCCAAGACATATCTATCTAATTTTTGAGTTAGGTTTGATTCTTCAATTTTTTCTATAACTTGATTAACGCTTGTTGTAACTTCCTCGGCGAGATTAGGAGAAACTTGCTCTTGGATAACTGTTAATTTATCAAAAGCATTTTCTAAGTTTACATTTGCTTCTTCTGTATTATTTGTCTTAATGTTTTCAATAGCAGAATTTACCTCTTTTTCTCTGATTTCTAAAGCAACTGTAACTTTTCCTTCTCCAAATGTGAAGAACATCCGGACATTATCCACAAATCTATTAAAACCGGAATATGTTTGAGATTCTTCTTGAGCTAGAATAAATGGAGAAATTAATAGTATACCTAATGCAAGTAAAACTATCAACCTCTTTTTCATAGTTTATTCATGGTATGCTGGGTTAAAAATGTTTTGGACTTAGAATATTTTAGATAAGAACTCTCCAATAAAGTAAGCAGCACTTGCAGCAAGTCCGCCAACAATTAATGTTTCAAATCCAGACTTGTACCATTTTCTTCCAGTTATTTTACATTTTAGGGAACCAAGCAAAAACATAGAAATTCCTGAAAAAATGCAAGTGAACAAAAATGCATTTGGTATTTCAAATGAAAAAATAGCGCCAATTAAGAAAAGAGTTAACGGGACAAGACCAAATAATAAGAAAGAGCCAAAAGTTACAAAAGCATTCTTCATAGGTGAACCTTTATTTTGAACTAAGTCTAATTCATCATGCATCATTGTATCCACCCAGAATTTCTTATTTTTTGTAAGAAGCTGAACGAATTTTTTAGCATCAGATTTGTTGTATCCTTTTTTTGTGTAAATTTCAATCATTTCCTCAACTTCTCCCTTTGGATTTTTGTCTACTTCCCATTTTTCTCTTTTTCTTTCTGCATTATAATAATCTCTTTCTGATTTGCTTGATAAGTAATCTCCTATTGACATAGAAATCCCATCCCCAATCAAATTTGCAAACCCAAGAATAAGAATAATTACATTAGAAAGTCCAGCCCCTATAACTCCTGCAACAACAGCAAAGGTAGTTATTATTCCGTCTAATCCTCCATAAACCCAGCTTTTAAGAGATTCTCCCTGTTCAACTTTATGATAATGTTTATTGTCTTTGTGTGCCTGAATCATCAAGGCAACATCTTTTTGAGTATAAGCTCTTCGAGCCTTTACCACATCCCTTTTTAATCGCATGTTCTAGAAAAGGAAATTAACTTTTTAGATGTTTTTGTAAAACCTAAAAATTGGTGAAATAGTCAAAATATGAAGATATATAAGGGGTGGAATAGGGTATTTTGTAATGGTTAGTTCACAAAAACAACGATCAGAAAAGAACTGTTTCGGAACCAAAGAATGGTCCGACAATTCAGGGATTTGTAATGGATGCGATTATAAAGATGCCTGCGGGAAAGTCAAAACAAAAAGAGAAAATCCTATGATTGGCTCTAAGCGTTAAGTAATCAGGTATCCTTTAATACATACAATACCACTTATTTGGTACTATAACCTTTTGAAAGAAGGTTAATTGATAATTAAAGATGAGAAAATTTCTAAAAACAATAAATGCCCCGCGAAGAAGAATTATGCAGTTTATCAATAAAGACCATATAAAAAATAAGCTTGCAAAAAGAAAGGGAGAATGCAAAAAATGCGGAATATGCTGCGGAGACTGCAAGTTTTTGAATAAAAAAACAAAATTGTGCACAATTCATGAAAACAGGCCATGGAATTGTTACAGAGATTTTCCCTTAGACAAACTCGACCAAAAAATCTGGGGTGTTAAGGATTGCGGATATAGTTTTTGAAGAAAGGGGCATACAGAAATAGTTAGGGACGTTGAAGTTTCAAGAAGAAATATCATTTCCTTTTTCTAAGATTTTTTCTATAATCTCCTGAGAGTTTTTTATAACGGGTAATAAATCTTTATTGATTATATTTACTACCCCCTCTCGCGTAATATTTACATATCCTGTTTGTTTAATTTTTATATTATTCTCTTGTTCTGATTCTAACTTCATTGCCCAATCTTTCATCTTATTTACAACTACGACTTTATCTTTAATTATCATCAAATTCTTTTTCAAATCAATTGTTTTTTCTCCTTGTAATCTTTGGCTTAAACCATTAAAATATGGGGAGACATTAATATCCCAGGGGTCATATAACGGATATCCCTTACCAGAAAAAGATTCCTTATAAGCTTCCAGATTTCCCTTTAAAAAATTTAGTTCGGCAGATAACACTTCCAATAAATCAATCTGTTTTCTTACATCTTCTTTTTCTTTTTCTGATTTATTAGAATTGTAAATATATGTTGCTGTTGCGATGGTTACAAAGATCGTTAAGATTAAATTTAAATCTTCATTATTTATCGGAAGGATTATATTAAATCTTATTTCTAATAAAAACACAATTACCCAACACAAGGATAAAACAAGGAATAGAACGAATAACCCTCCTGCAGCTTGAATTAAAGACTTTCCCAGTATTGTAAGGTGTATTTTCATATTTTTTTAGAAGATTATCTTTCCTTTAAACTTTTCTTTTTAATTAACCCTAACAGGAGCCGAACATGTTCAGGAGTTGAACGGATTAAGAAAGTATTAAATAGATAAAAATTCCAAAAGTAGCATGCCTTATTGCAATAAATGCGGAAAAGAAATTCCTGAGGGATCACATTGCACGGATTGTAAAATTAATAATCTAAATTCCCGTGTTGAACAAAATAAAAAGAAAAATAAAATATTCTTCTGGGTTATAATCGGATTAGTAGTCTTTTTAGCTTTTTTCTTGGTTTTTAGAAATGCGAATGTAATAAATGGGGGGGGTTCTACCAAAGAATGTCCTCATGAGTGTTGTAAGGAAGGTTCTGGATTTTTAGTCAAACCTTGTCAAGATCTTTATGGGTGTGAAGAAAGCAAATGTATCGCAATAGACTCTGATGAGGATGGTCTTAAAGATATAAACGAAATAGAAATTGGAACAAATCCGAATAATCCAAATTCAGATAGGGATAGATATAATGACGGGGTTGATTCAAATCCATTATCTCTAAATTCTGCTAATATTAATATTGCTTTTACCTCTAAATCTTGGGACTGGAAATATGGAAATATCGCCCTAACTTTTATAGGTGGGGGAATAATAAATCCTGATTTAGTTATCGCCGAACCAAAGGCAAGTATAATCGTTACAAATGTTGGCAATGATTATACTAATTTTGTTGATTTCAATATAATATTCAAAATTTCAAATACTCTTATATCTCAAAAAACTGTCCATATAAATAAATTTAATGTCGGTGATACTTTCCAAGAAACGTATATTCAACCAATCACTGCAGGGGAAGTACCAGATTTATTGATTAATCTTATAAAAGAAGGAACAAATGACTGGGGAATCGAAACCCAAAATTTGAATTATGAGAAATTCTTATAACTTTAAAATAATGTCTTATAAAAATATTTAAAGAGAATCAGACTTAGTAATTGATGAAAAAAATGAAACCAATTACTATTGTTCTTAGTGTTATTTTGTTCATAGCATTTATACTAATTTTTATGTATGCTGGATTTCAACCAGGAGCACTTCTGTCTTGTGAACAAGGAAAATTTATAGAATTTATAAGTATAGGCACTCCTATGAAAGTTGTTAATTTTCCTGGAGCCTGCTCGGGTAAAATTTTGATAAAAACGGAAAATGGTGAAAAGGTATGTGAAACCGAAGATTATAACTCAGAAGAAGATAAAGTTGTAAGAATTCGTTGCAATGATTTAAGATATTATAAAAATCGTAATCTAACTGTACAATATCAAACATTCTCTGTTCAATATGGTAATCAATCAGGGGTTGTGACTGCATTCTATCCTTGAAAATGGACAAACAAGAATTAAGGTTAACTCTTCTGACACAGATCTTTGCAATTATATTAGTAATGAAATCTCTAGCAACAACTTATTTTGCAACCTATTATGGGTTACATGAATATGAAGAGGTTATTTGGTCTTATGGACATACATTAAATAGAATAGCCCTCTTGTTAATCATTCCTTTACTTTTAATTTCAATAAATATCCTATTTAAGTATTCTGAAAAAACAAAAAGGATTATAGAAATTGTGTGCGTTATCTTTATGATGATTGCTACAATATTTACTTTATTCTTTTCCCCTTTATAAACAAAAATTCAAAATCAGAATTTATGAGGGAACGTCTCATTGATTCCCTACAAAGTATTGGTACGCCCACGCCGAGCAGAACACCATCTTGGCACATCTAATGGGATGTGTTTTGTTTAATTAACTAAGATATAAACAGCAACGGAGTTTATATAATTTTTGGAAAACTATTCTCTAGGTAGAAAAAATTAAGATTATCAATTTTATTAGTAATAAAACTGCAAATGCAATCACTATCCTTTTAGCCCATTTTACAGAATTAGTAAATTTACTTAATTCTTCTTTAAATTTTTCCAATTCCTGTTTAAATCCTTCTGGGAGATCTTTTACTTCTATTTTTAATAGATGATCTATTTTAAACAAATGAAATTTAAAAGAAAAAAAGATTACTAAAAATGCAGAAAGTCCTATAAAAATGTATGAATAAATTATCTCTGTTTTTGGAAGAGATTTATATTCAGGAACATAAGTAATATTCTGGATGTATTCAATTGGTCTCTCTTGAATTATTGTAGACAAATTAGTATTAGTACTAAGACATTCAGAAAGATTAGTCTGATAAGGACTGCAATCACAAATTTGACAGGTAGGGCAGGGAGCTAATGCCTGTTTTGCTACCGAAAAAATGATAAGTAAAAGGATACATGAAATAAAAGCAATGAATATACCCAATAATCCTTTTTCTTGACCTTGATTATTCATGAAAAATTAAATATCTTTCTATTTAAATAATAGAGGGTTCTCTCTTAACTTCTAAGAAAAGCTCCAACATTTTCTTTGTTAGAAGTAAATCAATAGCTTCTGTGGATTCATTCACTTCTCTATGATGAGAAACCCAAGCCATAATATTACTCATTTTACTACGAGGAAATGTAAGATAAGGAGTAATTTGTTCTAAAGGTATCAAATTATTATTTAACACCAAATAATTAACCCCTTTAATTTCTTTAACATTAGTCAAAGAAGAAACCCCTATCTTAAAATTTTTACTAGAAAAATCAACAATAGTCTTTAGGGTATGATCTTTTTCTTCTTGAATAGACTCTATACTTACTTTCTTCTTCATATTTTTAAGAACCCTCTTAACAATGGTATCGTTAAAGAATCTTTTCATCTCGAAAACAGACATAATCTCTAAGACTCTAAAGATATTTGATATTTCTCCTATTAGCTCTACAACTCTCTTTTTATTTGAAACATCGGAAATTAATTTGTTTAAATCTTCATAAAATAATTTACTTCGAGGAGTATAAAAATAATAAATGTTTTTCTTCATATCCCATTTTTTCCCATAAGCTTGTTTAAAGATCCATTTGTAATCTTTATGTTCAAAAGACTTAGATAAAGATCCGATTTCTCTTTTCTCAACCATTTGGTTAAGATAATCTTTAATTAAAGAATTTTCATCTATTTCTAATCCTTCAGATTCTAATCTATTTTCAATTTCTTTTCTACATAAAGGATCTAATTTTATCCATTCAAGGATATTCTTGTATCTTCTTTCTCTATTTTCTAACCTTTCTTTTCTATTGTAAGTATACTTTTCTTGTTTCATAGCTAGTGTAGGGAAAACTTAATTCTTTATTTGCTATTTCTAAGATGTCAAAAATTAATAAAGACATCGGAGAAGAGATTATCTCCAAACTGGAAGAACTTAACAAAGTCTTAGATGATTTGATTAAGGGAGCGAAGAATGAAGAAAAACCATGATCTTCATTTCCTTGTTGAAAAGACTCTAAAGGAAAAGCTCCAAAAGGAAGCAGATAATCTAAATATTTCTTTAGCCGAATTATGCAGACACAAATTATCTAATTCTATGCCCCTTACTAAATCCAGATTTCTCTTAGAGAAATTAGTAAGTGAATTAAAGATTTCTGCAAAATTTGAGGTGGCGTAGCCTCAAATTTTGCTTTCCCCTATGTCCCCTTTCCCCCAGAAGTCCGAAGGACTTCTTTTACTTGATATAATACAAATAAGTCAGCAATTAGAGAAGGATGAAAAATTCGTAAGACAAGCGATTAGACTTCAAAAATGTGGAACAGAATTTAATACTTTTATGTGTGGCTGTAATTTCATTAAAATCTCAAAAAAATGTAATTATAGAATCTGTCCTGTTTGTGGAAAGATTAGATCTATCAAGTTTTATAAAAAATTTATTGGAGTAATCAAAAAGAAAAGAATAGCTCGATCTATATTTGATAGAGGATTAAGACTTTTAACCCTAACTATAAAGAATCAAGAAGATTTAGAGGGGGGAATCAATAAGTTGTATGAATCTTTTAATAAACTAAAGAGAAGAGAATATTGTAAACATAAACTTGTTGGGGGATTAGGTGTTATTGAAATCAAAAGAGGAGAAGATGGACTTTGGAATCATCATATTCATTTTATTATAGATTCTTCTTATTTAGATATGAAGTCTCAAAAGAAGACAGGAAAAGACTCTAAATTAGTCCAAGAATGGAAGAAATGTACAGGAGATAGTGGGATTTTAGACATTAAAAGAATAACCAGCCATGCAGGAGCTTTAAACTATGTATTAAAATATCTTACTAAAGGAATTATTGATTTAACCAATGAAGAAAAAGCTTTATTCTTTAAGCTAACTTTTCAAAGAAGATTATTATTTACCTTTGGGAAAGGGGAATTTTACAATATAAAGCAAGATAAAGAAAGAAGAGTCTGCCCAAATTGTGGATGCCCTTATCAATATGTTGTACCTCATTCAGAAGAAGATGAACTAGCTAAAGCATATTTTAGTCCAAGCCCTCCTCCTAGGGAGAGATTTTATTGGTTTTAAGTAAATGCACCTTTGAGAAAGAACCGCGATAGGACAATGCGAAAAAGGAAATTTATTGGGATAATTATATAAATAAGTGAGTGAGTATATTTAAGAGGTAAAAGAGATGGCAAATAACATTTTACAAGCAATATTAAACATCGCTTCATATAAGAATAATAATCTCAAAAGTTATGCTTCTACTTCTTTAAATCGAATAAATGCAGTTGGAGAACAATTGGAGTTTTATATTAAAGATGCAATCGCTGGATCATTTAGACTTCCTTACGAAAAAAAACAAGAGTCTTATTCTAAAGTTTTTTCTTGGCTTGGAAATCAAAATCATCCCCCCGATGTAATTGTTAAAGGTGGAGACGCCTTTGAAGTTAAAAAGATTGAAAGTATGAAAAGTTCTCTTGCTTTGAATAGTTCTCCGCCAAAAGATATGTTGCTTTCTAGTGATGCTAGGATAACCGCTGATTGTAAAAAATGTGATGGTGGTAACTGGAAAGAAAAAGATTTATTTTATGTTGTAGGAAATGCTAAAGGGGGAATTATAAACTATCTTTTTTTCGTTCACGGAACTTGTTATTCAGCAGAACATAAAGTTTATGAGAAAATTCATGAACCTATCAAAAAAGAAGTTGATTCTATATTAGACGCTTTGGGATTAGAAAAGGGGGACACAGTGGAATTAGGAAAAGTGAAGCGAGTTGATCCTTTAGGAATAACTGAATTAAGGATAAGAGGTATGTGGAGTATAGAAAACCCAATTAATGTATTCAAACAATTTTGTAAAGTTGAAGAAAACAAATTTCATCTTTTTGCTATTTTAAGAAAAGAGAAGTATCTCTCTTACCCAAAAGAAGATATAAAATCTCTAGAATCTGCCAAAGAAATTTTAATTAAAGATATTAAAATTAAAGATCCAAATAACCCAGCAAAGTTAATTGAAGCAAAATTAATCACTTTTACAATAAAATGAAAATTGCATCATTTTTCTCTGGAGCAGGAGGCTTAGATTTAGGATTTACTAATGTAGGATTTGATATAGTTTTTGCTAATGATAATTGGGAAGGTTGTTGGGAAACCTTTGAAAAAAATCATGGTATCCAGATGAATAAAAAATCAATTGTTGAAATCTCCCCAGATGAAATTCCAGAAGTAATCGGATTTATTGGAGGACCTCCCTGTCAAAGTTGGAGTTTAGCGGGAGCAATGAAAGGAATAAATGATCCTAGAGGAAGACTTTTCTATAATTATGTTAATTTAATTCGTGAAAAAAAACCCTTATTTTTCTTGGCAGAAAATGTAGCAGGAATTCTTTCTTCTAATCATAGATTAGAATTTCTTAAGATAGTTCAAGCATTCAAGGATATCGGGTATAATGTATCCTTCAAATTGTTGGATGCTAAATATTATAATGTTCCGCAAGAAAGACAAAGAGTAATTATTGTAGGTTATCACGAGAAATTGGGTAAAAAATTTGAATTTCCATTAGAGAATACGAGATTAATTACCTTAAGAGAAGCAATAGGAGATTTACCCAAACCAATATCTGCAAAAGAAAAAAATAAAACAAACCAGAATTTGCCAATTCCGAATCATGAATATATGAACGGGGGATTTTCTACAATTTATATGTCTAGAAATAGAGTAAGATCTTGGGAAGAACAATCTTTTACAATACAAGCGGGGGGGAGACATGCTCCGATCCATCCACAAGCTCCAAAAATGAATTTTATTGAACAAAATAAAAGGGAATTTGTAAAAGGAAGGGAACATCTATACAGAAGATTATCTGTAAGAGAATGTGCTAGAATACAAACTTTTCCTGACGATTTTATATTTTATTACAAAGATGTTGCAGATGGATATAAAATGATAGGGAATGCTGTTCCAGTTAAACTTGCTGAAGCAATTGCACAAAAAATAATGCAAGATTTAAGAGGAATTCCACTAAAAAGTAAGATAACAATATTACAAACAGAGTCACAGAAAAATAATGAAGTAAAATTATGCTCTGTATAAAATTTAATAGTAATTAACTTCTTTTTTGAGATCTACAGAATAATAAGACATAGAAATCCATATAAAGAAAAATCATTCTTCTAATTTATGGTTAACTTAAGCTTAGCCGATATTTATCTTTGGAAAAAAGAGGTTCTTTTACCAAAAGAAGAGAATCTAATTAATTTAAATGGATCAAATCAAGAGATTATAGATAGTATCTTCTTCCCAAGGAGAATAAGAAAAGAGCAAATTGAAGTCACTCACAATTATCCATGGAATAGGCAATTTATGAATGAATTCTTAAAATCTGAAAGAAAAATGATAGAAGAGATAAAAATATGGTGGACAGATTTTTATGACAAAGAAGTAGGAGAAGAACTTCAGGAAGTATTATACTATGTTCTTCCAGCTTCATTTAATTCAGAAACTAAAGCCTCAATAGCAATTCAAAAAGGAGATGTTCATATTATTCAATTATCTGCCTTAAAAGATTGCGAAGAAATGAGTTTATTACTAATTTTACCTCAAGAAAGGAAAATTCCTCCAGAAGGGTCTTTAATAAGAATAATCTCTCCAAAGAAAGATTATATTACGGATATAAAAACAGGAGACATTCATTATATTATTTCTAGCGAAGATTATAAGATAGAAGATCCTTCAATTGTATACTTAGGTATTCCTTACGAAAAAAGAAGAATTCATAAGTTTATCATAGAAAATTTAATCAAAACAGGAGATTTACTAGCAAGAACTTTTCAATCTCCAATTTCTAGTTCACCTTATGTAAAAAATCTGTCTGGGGGAATTACTTTATCATCTTATTCTCCAAGATCCACTTTCTCTGAAGAATTTTTAAAAACTTTAAAAATGATCCATCCTCCAGAATTTACAAATATTGGTTCAGAATATCCTAAATCTATTTTATTAGGCAAAGTAGAGAAAGGTAATCTTACTGGATCTTTTTTTAACCTAAAACATTTATCTCCTGAAAGTAAATATCACTTCTCGTGTTTTGCTTCTCCAAGATATGAATTTTTAATAAATGAACTAAAAAGAAAGAATGACCATAACGGGGAATATTCCATTGCTTGTTCATTAAGGAGTTTATCAGATAGTGCTTCAGAAAGACTAACTGAAATCCTCTCTAAATTTGTAAGTTCAGAGATTTCAAATATGGTGGATATAGATGAATTAAAATATGAACAAGATACTGATTTATTTAAAGTTCAAAAGGAGATTGATGAAGATTTACACATACAAATAGTAAATCAAAGGCAGATAATTCCAAATATTGAAAAAGATTTTAATGAACTTCTTCACAGAAAAACATTAATCAAAGATTGGACGGGAATTATGGAATCTCTTAATGTTAAAAAACCAGACTTAAATCAAGTTTCTATCTATGCTAGTAAATCGTTTAATAATTTAATTAAAGTCGCTCAAAGTATTGCAAGAGACAATCAAACAGAAGTAGATTCTAAAGCATTTAAAGAGGCATACGATTTGTTTAGCCAAAATGCAGAAATGTTAATTGCTAAACCAGAAGTTCAAAATTCAATTAAAGGAATTGAAGAAGAAGGAAAAAATAAAAAAAGGGATGCAATTCAATCATCTTTATCTATAAAATTTTTAACAATAAACGAATTATTTGAGGAAATAGGATTTTTATTTAATAATGATTTATTAGAACTTCAAACAGAAATAGATAAATTAGAAACTATGGGACGTATTTTTGAACCAATTAGGGGGTGTTATAAATGGGTCTAGTAGAAATTCATTTAGATGTTACTTCCAATGGTTTAAATAATCCTGCAATTAGAAAACAAACGGAAGATAATCTTAAAAAAAATTTTGATACAAGATTACCTTTTATTATTGAAAGAATGAAAGAAATTCCCCCCCTTCTTACTTCCGATGTAGGAATTTATTCTAAATTGCTTGATGAAGCTAAAGAATGTTACAAACAAGGATTATTCTATTCTACAATTGCAATGATAGGTATAACTGCTGAAAGGTTTACCATAGAATTCTTTGATAAAGTTAAGATTAAGGTTAATGAAAATGAGATAACAGAAAAAGATTTATTTGATGGACAAATTCAAAAGCAATGGCAAAGATTGAATATATTAGAAAAATCAAAATTATTAAAACCAACCTATATAGAAAAACTAAAAGAAATTAGTAAAATTAGAAACAAATATATTCATCCAAAAGAAGAAGGGGATATAAAAAATGATTCATTAAAAATATTAAAGTTATATATTGAAATTCTCAATTCAAGGTTTTCGGATGATTACGAGATAAAGAACGGGATCATTGTTAAAAAGATTTAATTCTTTTTCAGACTAAACAATCTTTCAACTCTTTCAGTTTCATTGTTCTGTCTTTCCTTAACTACTCCCAAGGATTTCATAGTTTCTAATGCCTTTTCTATTGTTCTCCATTGAGATTTAGTTTTAAGAGAAAGTTGTCTAATAGAAAGTTCTCCCTCTTTCCCAAGAATCTTTTTCACTTCTTCAATTATACTAAGGATAGATTTTCTCATCTATGCATAATAAAACCATTAAACTTTTATAGCAAGTTTGCATAATAATGCATAGATACAAAATGTCAAAAACAACCTGCCCAAAATGTGGAAAACCAAAAAAGCCATGGTTTGACTTATGTTTTGAGTGTAGCGAATTAGAAAAACAAAAACCAACCTGCGAAATCTGTGGAATAGAAGTTCCAGAAGGACATTATTTATGTACAACTCACTGGAAAGAAAAACAAGAAGAGGAAAAAAAGCTAAAACAAATAGATTATGTTAAAGATAAGAAAGAAACTGATTTTAGAGAAAAATTTGAAGGAAAGTATTACTTTAATGGTCAAAAAGTAAAGTCAAAATCAGAATTACTTCTTTTATACTTCTTTGAAGCGAATGGTTTACATCCAAGATATGAAGATATGATTAATTTAGAAGGAAAAGAATATCGCCCAGACTTTATAATTGAAAAAGGAGAAGACATTGTGATAATAGAACACTTTGGAGGAGATGGAGATGGATATAATGGAAGAAAAGAAGAAAAAATTAAAGTTTATAAAAAGTGGTGTAAGGAAAATAAGAACTGGTTTTTTATCTGGACAGATGAATCAGATATGTATAATCTAAAAGATAAATTTGGTAAAAAGCTAAATGAAACTCCTTTAAAACAAACTAGGTGGAAATGATGGAAACTAATATTGAGGATTTAGAAAAAAAATATATATCTGTACGAGGGACCATTTATTCTTATTTATATTGATTAAGATATTTTTCGATTATTGCTCGAGTAGTTCTACTTATATTAACCCTGCATCCGGGTATCCAATAATCAATATGAGCCACATCATGATGAGAGGGTTTTGGATTCCCTGTTGCTTTTATAAGAAAAACTTTATGTAAATTTCTTATTTTTCTTTTTTCACCTTCTGAATTATATTTTGGTTCATTATAAGTAAAAAGATATTCCCAAGAATAAGTGTGCAAACTTGTTTCTTCTTCCAGCTCTCTTATTGCTGCTCTTTTCCTACTTTCATTTTTCTTAGCTCCTCCTCCGGGAAGCAAGAATAATTTTCTCTTTCCAGAAGCAACTAATATCCCCTTTGAGGTTTCTACAATTGCAGTTCCTCTTCTTCTAGTGATTGTCATTTTTTATGTAATTTTTTAATTCTAAAAATAGTTCTTCTTTATTTTTATTGCCATCAATGATTATATCTGCTTTGTCTCTTTGAATTTTTTCATATTTTTTTGATGAAGGGATAACTTGATTCATAGTATAATCAATATTTTTACTAGTGTTATCTCTTTTTGTCCTTCTATATAAAAGATTAACGTCTGAAACGTCCACCCATATTTTTTTATCAAATAATTTATTCAAATCTTCATTAACAAAAAGTAAAAATCCTTCAACAATGATTATTCTGGTAGGCATTAATTCTCTGTCAAAATTTTCAGTCCATCTATGGGTAGGGATAAAAGCTTTTTTACCATCTTTTAATAATTTTATTGCTTCTATTAATTTATCAAATCTTAAAGATTCTGGAGTTTCCATATTTCCTGGATTTTTTTTAAAGAATTTATCTTGGCTAATCTGCAAAACTTCTCCCATATATCTTTGCTCTAATTCTTGAACAATGGTAGATTTTCCAGAACAACTTCTTCCACAAACCCCAATTATAACTGGTTTTATTTTTTTAGAAAAAAGATTCATTTTATTTTTTTAGAAAAATATTTCAATCCAGGTAAGATCATCAAAATTAGCCAGATAAGTATCCAGATTACCATTTCTAATTCTCCCTTTAATGTAGGTAGAATATTCAAAATTACCCAAGCACAAAAAGCAGATATAAATAGGGGGAAGATTATTTTAAATAAACTTAAAGAAAAAGTATCCTTATCTTTATTTCTCATATTCATTCCGATTAAAATAGAATATGTAAGAAGAGCAGATAATAATGCAAGAAGATTACTAAGGTAAAGCTTACTTCCGACTAAACTAAGTGTAACTAAAAGAAAAATGCTTAAAACTAATAAGTTATTTGGATGATAACGAAAAAAATCTTCTAATGAGGTTTTCTTTTCCATTTTAATCATTAAATAATTCTTTAGGTTTGAAAGCTTCTTGAGGTCCTTGATTAATCTGATTTCCCAAAGATAGATAGTCTACTATCTTAAATCCATGAACCTTTGCTACAATATTTCTTGGAAATATTTGAACTCTTTTATTATACTCTTGTGCAACTTTGTTATAACTTAATCTAAACTCTCTTAATCTTCTTTCAACCCGAGTAATATTACCTGATCCCATTATCTTTTCATAAAGTTTATCTGCTTTTACTTTAGGATATTTTTCAAAAACTGCTTGTATTTTTAAGAAATTATTTTCAATGTCTTGTACAGACTTAACTTTTTCATTTATAGGAGTATCTTTAGTCCAATGACTTCTAGCTTCAATAGTGTCTTTAATTGTTTTATACTCATGAATACTATATTTTTTAGCTACTTGAGTTAAAGCAGGTAACATATCCATTCTTTGTTGCATTATTACATCAATATCTGCAAATTTTCTTTGGACTTTTGTTTTCCAATAAACAAATTTGTTATAAATTGTTATCCAACCTTTAGTTAAGAAAAATAAAGCCCCTGCTCCAATGACTCCTGCACTTATCAAGATAATTGTTGATGTTTCCATGATTATACCTTAAAGTAATCCTTTTCCTTTAAATTCTTCGGTTTAACTTCTGCTTCAAAATATTTTACCATTTTTTTAATTGCTTCTTGTTTGGTTTTTAATTTATTTATTAATTTGTATATTTCTACTATTCTGTCTTCTTCTTCGTCTAAATCTATTTGTATTTTTGTCATTTTGTATCATTATATATCATAGTAATATAAGGGGGTATATAAACCTTCTGATTAATTCTTTAATCTTTTCTAGTCTTCTCAACCATCATACTAACCATCTTATAGATTTCTTTCATTTGTGCTTCTAAACTATTTATCTGCTCTTGCATTATTCCATTTGTCCTTTCAGATTGCTTTAATTCTTTCTGAAGATGTGTCTTTTCTTCTTTGTCTAAAATATCTTCTTCAGAAATTGTGTCTTTCATTCCTAACATTTCGCTATAATAAAAAATCTTATCTGATTTCTTCCAACCAAAGCGATATTTCAAAGAACTTTCAGATTTATATCTGGGTAACCAATAACAGCAAGAAATATGTCTAAAGTCATACATTGTTATTTCAGAATACTTTTGTCCTGCCAAAGTCTCAACATCTCCAAAAACTTTAGTAGCTACTCTCTGCAAATATCTATTAACAACCTGAGGGCAAATCAAAAAGAGGTGATCACTTTTTTCCAGATTTTTATATTTAATATAATCCTTTAGTATTTCTGAACAAAGCATTAGTTTAATTCTTCTGCCAAAAGTCTTGCTAATCTCTTCTCTTATTTGTAATTCTTTACAATCATTATACAAATCAGATACTTTAACATTAACTAATTCAGTAGGGCTTCTTATACCAGAATCAAAAAGAAACATAATCAAAGCCTTGTATTCATATTTTGAATTATCACATAATTTCTTAACCTGTTCTTCTGTCAAATAAACCCATTTAGGTTTATCCTGTCTAGAATCCAAATCAGCAGTAATCTCTGGGATTTCTACTCCTTCTTTTTTGTTAATTTTTTGATACCAATGCCAAAAGGACTTAAACACTTTAACAAAAGTAGCTAAAGAATGATATTCTCCATTATCTTTTCTTTTCATAGTGCCATTGCTCATTTCAGAAAAGAATTTTATTAATTGTTCTTCACTAATATCCACAACTCTATCCAAATCATATTTTTCCTTAAACTTCTTAGAGAAGAATATCATTTTTTCCCTAAGCGTATTTAATCGGATATAGCTCCTACATCCTTTTTTATTAGTGGAAGCAATATTTACTCCATTCTCCATATTATCTAAATATTTTAAGATTAAATCAGAATTAAATTTGCTAATTTCTGGGATGATTCCCTTAATTTTTTCTTTCCAATTTAAGTATCTCTCTTTGTGTTTGTATGGATCTATTTTCATAATGTAGCGACTGAAGTTGCTTTAAAAAACAACTTGTATATCAGTAGTACATCTCATCAATATGTCAAGAAGGTAGTACGCCCACGCCGAACGTTTAGAATAAATATAATGCTCTTTTTACTTTAGTAAAATATAAAAGAAGTCATTATATATAAATCTTATGGAAATTCCACAATATTATAATGACCCTGAATTGAAAGCAAGACATGAAAAGATTAATCCCTTGCTGAAAAAAGCAGGATGGAAAATACAACATTACAAAATTGCAGACGTTCATAGTGATAAAGGCGTTGCTGTTGAATTTTTTGAGATGGGCAGTGGAATAGGTCAAGCAGACTATGTTTTGTTTGTTGATGGACAAGCAGTGGGCATAATTGAAGCCAAAAAAGAAGGGGTGGCACTTGCAGGTAAAGAACCCCAATCAGCAAGGTACTCAAAAGGTTTTCCTGAAGAATTGGATAAGTTAGAATTGCCATTACCTTTCATCTATGAATCTTCTGGATCTGAAACATTTTTTACAAACTTATGGGATCAAAAGCCAAGAAGCAGAGAAGTTTTTGCTTTTCATAAACCAGAGACTTTTGAAGAGTGGATAAAAAAAGGCAAAGATGAAAATCTAAGAAGAAAACTAACTAAGAATATTCCTTACAAAAATGATTCCTTATGGAGTGTTCAAAAGAAAGCGATTAGCAATACAAAAGAATCTCTATCTTTAGGAAAACCAAAAGCACTAATCCAAATGGCGACTGGTTCAGGTAAGACATTTACTGCAGTAAATATTTGTTATGATTTGATTAAAAATTCTGGAGCTAAGAAAATATTATTTTTAGTAGATAGAGGAAATCTCGGAAAACAAACAAGGCAGGAGTTTGAAAATTTCATAGTTCCAGGAGATGGAAGAAAATTTACTGAATTGTATAATGTTCAGCATATGAAGACCAATAAGATTGAGGGCGTAAGTAAAGTCTGCATTTCCACTATTCAAAGAATGTATTCTGTTCTAAAAGGAGAGAAAACATTGAACCCTGAACTTGAAGAAGATGAAACATTAATGTCTGATTCAAACATTGAAGTAGAACCTATTGAATACAATCAAAAAATACCAATTGAAGAGTTTGATTTTATTATTGTTGATGAGTGTCATAGGTCTATTTATAATTTATGGAAACAAGTCCTTGATTATTTTGATAGTTTTATGATAGGATTAACAGCAACTCCTTCAAAAAGCACAATTGCTTTTTTTGATAGCAATCTTGTTATGGAATATACTCATGAACAGGCAGTAGCGGATCAAGTTAATGTTGATTTTACTGTTTACAACATACGGACTGCAATTACTTCTAAAGGTTCTAAAATTTCTAAGGGGGAGACTATTCTCAAAAGGGATCTCAGGACAAGAAAGAAGAGATGGGAAATATTAGAGGATGAAGTAGAATATGCTCCGACACAATTAGATAAAGCAGTTGTTGCTAAAGACCAAATTAGAAAGATAATCAGAACCTTCAAAGAAAAAGTCTTCACTGAAATTTTTCCTGGAAGAAAATATGTTCCGAAAACCTTAATCTATGCAAAAGATGACAATCATGCTGAAGAAATTGTTAGAATTGTCAGAGAAGAATTTAATGAAGGGAATGATTTTGCAGTTAAGATAACTTATAAGACGGAAGGAGAGAAAACAGAGAATTTAATTAGACAATTTAGGAATGAAATGAACCCGAGAATAGCTGTTACTGTGGATATGATTGCAACAGGTACGGATATTAAACCTCTTGAAATAGTTTTCTTTATGAGACCTGTAAAAAGTAGACTTCTTTTTGAACAAATGAAAGGAAGAGGAGTTAGAGTTATTAAAAACGATGACTTCAAATCTGTAACTCCTGATGCAATGGCTAAGGAAAATTTTGTTATTGTTGATGCTGTAGGTGTTTGCGAAAATGAGGATCTTAATGAAACAAGACCATTAGAACAATGCAATAAAATTTCTTTTGAAAAATTGATTAAATTTTTACAATATGGAAAACCAAAAAGAGAATATTTATCTTCTATGGCTTCAAGACTTTCAAGATTACAAAAAAGATTAACTGAAAAACAGAATGAGGAAATAAGAAAGATATCTGGAAAAGAATTGAAAGAATTCGCAAAAGAATTTGTAACTTCTATTGATGAAGATGAAATATTAAAAGAAGCTCAAAAAGAATTTGGTGAAAACCCAACAAGAACACAAGTTGATGAAATTGCTCAAAAAAGAATGAAAGAAACGATAAAAGTTTTTATTGGAAATCGTAAATTAATGGAAAGATTACCTGAAATAAAAAGAGAGACAGACCAGATCATTGATGTAGTTTCTGTTGACTATGTTGAAGAAGCAAAATTTTCTCCTCTTGCTACTGAAAAAGCAAAGAGTACAATAAGTTCTTTTAGAGAATTTATAAAAAAGAATCGTGATGAATTACACGCAATACAAATATTTTATGATAGCAAAGGAAAAGTTAAATGGAATGATCTTAAGGAACTTTCAGAAAAGATTGTTACTCCACCTTACACTTTAACAACTGAAAAACTTTGGAGAGCATATAAACAAATAGAAGATGGAAAAGTTAAAGGAACTACAAATAAACAAAAGATAGTTGATTTTATTTCTCTACTAAGACATGAGATTGAAAAAACAAAAGAGTTAGAACCTTATTTGAACACCGTTGATAAAAGATTTGCTGAATGGCTCGGAACTCAAAAAGAAAATGGAGTAGCATTTAGTCAAGAACAATTAAACTGGTTAGAGAGAATTAAAAGCCATATTTCAACAACTGCAGAAATTGAAGCAGATGATTTTGAATATGGTCAATTACAGAAAATGGGTGGTCTTGGAAAAGCGTCACAAGTGTTTGGTCAAGAAAAATTACAAGAAATTTTAGTTGAATTAAATAGGGGGGTTGGGGGTTAAACCACCATTATTTTTCCTAAATCGGTTAAAATTAAACTATCTTCTTTTTTCAAATAACCTTCTGCTTTTAATTCATTAATATTTTTATATGTTGCACTTTGTTTAATATTCAATTCACTCATAATTTTATTGATATCTGTAACCCCTTTATTAATCAAACTTAACATTTTCTTCTTTGTCCCACTAATCTCAAATTTTAATAAAGGCAATTTAATTAATTCTTTATCTTCTTCAGTTATGTAATACGCTCCTTCAATTAAATCTTTTTTTAAATATGCAGAGAATAAAACCGCCAGAGAAGTAGTTTTTCTCCCTTCAGTAATATGAATTAAAATTTCGCTTCCCTTTTTTGATTCTTCTTCTATTTTATTATTAATTTCCATCATGATCTTTGGAATATCATAAGAAGATATTCTAAATGTTTCTATCTCAATAGCATCCTTAAAAAAATCCTTGAGAGATTTTAAGGTCTCTTTCATCTTTTCTTTTTTTTCCTCAGAAGATTTTAGGTCATCTAAGGCAATAATAATTTTATCTGGGGAAAGTTTTGGGATTATATGTTTTATTGCAAATCCTTCAAAAAATGTAGAAATAACAACTCGTCTCTTTTCTCCTTTCATAACAGATAGACCCAAAAATTATTTATAAATCTTTCGTAATTCCATCTCAAAAGTGTAAATTCCATAAAATACAAATATTTAAAAAGTATGATAGTATGATAATTTCAAGAGGTGAAAATTAAATGTCGGGAGACCAAGAAAAAAAGAAGGAGAAAGACAAAAGTGAATATGGAACTATTAATACCAACGATAAAATTAGACAATCAGGAAAGCATTCCTCCAGCGAAAGCTATAAACCCCAAAATTATTTCTGTGCGTATCCAAGATTTACTTAAGAAACATTCTATTCAACTAAATTCACTTTATTATAAGATAAAAGAAGTGGGAGGGATTCACAAATATCTAAACTATAATGGAAAAGTTATTCTCTCTTCAATAATGAGGGATGATTTTCTAAGGAGAATTAACAATTCAATTATCTTTGATATTTTAGAGAATATAAAACCAGATTATTTTATTACTTCTGATTGCGAGACTTATAATAATGAGTTTGATTATAGCAAACAGCAAATAAAGAAATCTTTAATTAACACTATGGAAATTTTAAGATTGTTTCCAGAAATAAAACCCATTGGATTAATTAAAGGTTGTGAGAGAAATCAAATTTTAGCTCATTATAATCTCTTTAAAAAATTAGGAATAAATATTTTTGTTTTACATGCAGGAGATTTTTTCAGACAGGGAGATGAAAGCCAAATACAAAGATTAAAGGCTTATGCAAATTTAGTAAAAAAAGAAGATAACATTTTACTTCTTGCAGGATTTGGATCTCAAAAAAGGTTAGAAGAATTTTCTTTTGTGGATGGATATATTACTTATTCTCACATGGTAAATGCCCAACATGGCATTGTTTTAAATGGAAGAAAAAAAGAAAAAAATACCTGTATGACTTATCATCAAGCAGGGGTTCATAACCTTAAACAGATGCTCTTAAATCTCTTAGATTCAAAAAAACAAACTAAATTAACGGAGTTTAATCTAAAATGGGTGGCGGAGTCCGAATTACCAGAATTAATTATTCAAAAACAGTAAGTGAAAATAAAAGTCTTAAAGGACAGAAAAAATTAGATGGAATCAGTAGAGAAAGTCTTCCAAAAAAGAGAGTATTCATAAGTTTTCATATGGAAAATGAAGCACAAATAAAGTTATTACGACACCAAGCTAAAAGTGATAAGTTCAATTTAGAATTTACAGATTACTCTGTTAAAGAACCTTTTAATGGAAACTGGAAGACAAAATGTGAAGAAAGAATAAGACAATCTTCTGTAGTGGTATGCATGATTGGAAGCGAAACATATAAACGACCTGCGGTGTTATGGGAATTAAATAAAGCCTATGAGATGGGAAAACCTGTTATAGGGGTTAGAATACATAAAGATAAAAATGACCCTATTCCTGGACCATTACAGAGACACAATGCAAAGATAGTTAATTGGAACTTGGAGGAAATACAAAATGCCCTTGACGAATAAAACCAACTTAATGAATGAGGATTACGGGAAAAATTTCAAAGAACATTTACTTAAACAATATGAACTCTTTGTTGAAAGTTCTGAGAAAATTAGTTTAAAACGAATGTCTACAAATAAGTTCTATTTAGCAGTAAATACGGGTATTTTTGCTATAGCAGGATATTTAACAATTCTAACAAATCCGATTATCGCAATACTTCTTTCAATTATGGGTATTTTCCTTTGTTTATCCTGGATGAATTGTCTTGGGTCTTACAGAAGATTAAATACAGCCAAGTTTAAGATAATTCACCAATTAGAAAAAAATCTACCTGCAAATATATTCAAGAAAGAAGATGAATATTTGAACAATTATTATACTTTAACTAATTTTGAAAAATTTATTCCTATCTTATTTATCATTCTTTATGCAGTTATGATTGTTTGGTTTTTACCTTCAATGGTCTCAGATCTAATTAAAAATATAAACGGAGGGATATAAATAATAACATGGAAGAAAAAGAACAATTAAAAGAAATGCTGAAAGGAATAGAAGAAGAAATTTCTAAATTGGAAAAGAATCGGGACAATGTTGAAGATGTTGATTCAAGAATAAATGAATTAAAGAAAGAGGCAGAATATCTCAAAAAGGATTTAAAAAAATGAGCGATGAAGAAGCAAATATAACAATTAGAAAAGAGAAAAGAGATACAGAGGATTACTCTTATAGAAATTCTTTTGATAGAGAAAAGGATGCAATTCTGCTACCAGTGGTCTCAAGAGATATGGGAATTTTAATGGGAAATAATGCAATAGAAAAAGATGGAAAAATTGTCGGGAAAAGAGAAGTTTTTTGTTCATCTTGCCCAATCACCCCAAAAACCTTTGGTAATATGAAATCAAATAAAACAAAAAAGAAAAAAAGATATATGGAATTACTAACAGATTTCTTTTCAAAGAATAGTAAAGATTTGGAAAAGTTTAAAGAAAAAAAAGAATTATTTGTATACGTCTGTTTTTATCTTAGAGAAGGCAAATTTATCAATAATGATTTAGACAATTATATTAAAGCTCTTTTAGATGTATTAAAAAAATTTGTAGGAGATGATAAGAAAATTGTTTCTTTATTAGTTGAAAAAAAAGGTTTAATGGGAGTTGAAGATATTGATGCAGATTTTTTTGAACAATCTTTAATTTTTATTTCAACTCCAGATGCAAAAGAAGATCTATTCAAAACACCAAAATATTGTTTTGATTTTTTAGGCATGTTTAATAAGACTGACGAAGTAAAATTTAAAGGAGAGTTAAAAATTAACCAAAATGGAAAAAAATAATTTCGTAAAGGTCTCACAATTAATTGACCCCAAAAAAGGAAAGAAAGTAAGTTCTTCAAAAATTAAAACCCCAAATTCAATACCTTATTTACTTATAGACACATTAAGAGGGGACGACCCAGAATTTTTTACAGAAGATAAAAAATATGTTGAAGCAATTCCAGAAGATATCTTAATTGTTGGTGACGGGGCAAATTCTGGACTTGTTGGGACAGGTGTAAAGGGGGCAGTGGGGTCCACTATAATCCGTTTAAGAAAAAAAGTTGATGATCTTGAAAATAATTATTTAACTTATTTTTTGAAATTATACTTTGAACAATTGAGATCTGATATTAAAGGGAGTGGAACTCCCCATCTGAAAATTGATAAGTTATTAAAAATGGAAATTAGAAAACCTTCTTCCCAAGAACAACAAAAAATAGTCTCAGCAATAGAAACACAGTTCTCAAGATTAGATGAAACAATTGAAAATTTAAATTCAATAAAAAGAAAAATTGGAACTTATAAAAAAGCTGTTTTGAAGAAAGCTTTTGAAGGAGATTATAAAGAAGATTTAATCGGAAATATCCTAAAAACTACAAGTGGGGGAACCCCCTCCAGAGGAAAGAAGGAATATTACTTTGGAAATATTCCATGGTTAAAGTCAGGAGAATTGAGAGATAATAAACAAATTGAAGATTCTGAAGAACATATAACAGAAGAAGCCATAAGAAATTCAAGTGCAAAAATATTCCCAGAAAAAACGGTTCTTATCGCAATGTATGGAGCAACTATCGGCAAAGTAGGAATATTAAAAAAATCTTGTTCTACAAATCAAGCTGTTTGTGGTTTTTTACCAAATGAAAATTATCTTCCAAACTTTATCTTTTATTATCTACTTAATAAAAAGAGAAATCTTATTTTTGAAGGAAAGGGTGGGGCGCAACCAAACATAAGCCAAACTGTAATAAAATCTTTGAAAATTCCTCTTTGCTCAATAAAAGAACAACAAAAAATAGTTCAAGAAATTGAATCAAAATTTTCTGTAATTGATAAACTTGAACAAATTGTTGAACAATCATTAAAGAAAGCAGAAAGATTAAGAAAATCAATTTTAAAAGTTGCTTTTGAAGGGAGGTTAATTAAAGAATAATATGACCCTTGAAGATTTTCAATGGACTGCGATTTTAGGAATTATTGGTTTGATAGTTGGACTTTTGCTCCCTTCAGGTTTAGGTGTTTTTTCAAATTTAGAATTTAATCAGACTGAAATAGTTCAAGATCCTGCAGGAGCAATAACAGGTTTTGCAATTGCTGGAACTTCAGCCGTTATTATAGAAGTATTCAGCACAATTATGGGGGGGCTGATAATGGGTATTATTGGATTATTTATAGATTTATTTAGGGGATTATCAAATAATAATTATCAAGGAGGATTTTATTAAATGGCAGATAAAATAAAAGAAACTTTTAGAAGGAGATTAATTAAGAATGGATAAACAAGGAATTATTGCCAGGGAATATCTTGAACTCTCAAAAATAGATTTGAAAGCATCAGATAAACTTTATGAAGAAAAAATTTATAATATTTCAATATTTGAATTACAACAAGCAATAGAAAAAGCGACTAAATGTTTTTGTTTGGGAATAAAAATAAATAATCAAACTCTCTTTTCATTAGGGGATATGAAAGGTAAAGGTTCCCATGATCCTTTAAAATTTCTTATTGAAGTTATTGAAAAGTATATTTCTCTCTTACCAAATGATAATCAACTTGATGTATTCTCAATTAAAATAAAAACTGGAGTTATACAACAATTAAATTTACAAAAAAATAAACTCTCACAGATAACAGGAAAAGAGGGGGTTGAAGAAATAAACCCTCAATTAGAAGTACTTAACCAAATAAAAGATTTCAACATCTCTAATATTCCAAGAGAACAAATTAAATTAATTCTTGAATCCTCTTACGGCATTATTTTAACAGAAGATGAATTCTCTATAAAATATCAAGAACTTATTCAAAAGATAAACGAAAATGATTTCTTAAGAATTTTAAATAAAATCTTTCTCCCACTTTCATTACTTGGAGCATTGACTTTTAAGCATGAACAAACAACAAGATATCCTTATGAAGCAATTGATAATGCGGGAAATGTTTTAGCCAATATTAAACCAGAAGAATATAAAATAGGTTTTGGAGTAGTGGATTCATTTAAAAGTTTAAAAGAATTGATGAATTTTGTAATAAATAATTTGGAGATAGAATTAAAATGACAGAATCACACCAACTTGTAAGCAAACTATGGAACTTCTGCAATATCTTAAGAGATGATGGTTTATCTTATGGAGATTATGTTGAACAATTGACTTATCTTCTATTTCTTAAAATGGATGATGAAAGAACTAAACCGCCTTACAGTAAAAAAAGCGATCTCCCAAAAAAATATAATTGGCAATCTTTAATGGAAAAAGAGGGTGCAGAATTAGAATCTCAATATATTGAATTACTTCAAGAATTAGGAAAAGAAAAAGGGATAATTGGAATAATTTTTAGAAAAGCACAAAACAGAATAGGAGACCCTGCAAAATTAAGAAAATTAATTTTTCTTATTAATAATGAAAATTGGTTAAGTTTAGAATCAGATATTAAAGGAGATTTATATGAAGGTCTTCTTCAGAAAAACGCAGAGGATGTAAAAAGTGGAGCAGGACAATATTTCACACCAAGACCAATAATTAATGCAATTGTGGAAGTTATGAAACCAATGCCAGGAATGAAAATTCATGATCCTGCTTGTGGAACAGGAGGTTTTCTCTTGTCAGCAAATAATTATATCTTAAAAAATTATGAACTAAATAGAGACCAAAAAGAAGAATTAAAACATAATACTTTCTCTGGAAATGATATTGTAGCTATGACTGCAAGACTTTGTGTTATGAATCTTTATCTTCATGGAGTTAATGGTGAAGAAAGTCCGATTAGCGGAGAGGATTCCTTAAAGAAAAATCCTGGAGCAATTTATGACATGGTTTTAACAAATCCTCCTTTTGGAACAAAGTCTTCAGATACGGTCGTAACGGAAGAAGGTGAAACCGCTACGCAAGATTCAACAATATTAAGAGATGATTTTTGGGCAGAAACAAGCAACAAACAGTTGAACTTTTTACAGCATATTAGAAGTATACTAAAGATAAATGGAAGAGGAGCAGTTGTTTTACCAGATAATGTTTTATTTGAGGGTGGAGCAGGAGAAACAATAAGAAAAAAACTAATGGAAACTTGTGATTTGCATACAATATTAAGACTTCCAACTGGAATATTTTATCGTCCTGGAGTTAAGGCTAATGTTTTATTTTTTGATAAAAAAGAAGCATCTGAAAAGGCACACACTTCAAAGGTTTGGATTTATGATTTGAGAACAAACAAACATTTTACTCTAAAACAAAATACAATGAAAGAAAAAGATTTAGAAGATTTCACAAACTGCTATAATTCTGAGGATAAACATAAGAGAAAAGAGACAGAGAGATTTAAGAGTTTTACATATGAAGAAATTTTAAAGAGAGATAAAACAAATTTAGATATATTCTGGTTAAAAGATGAAAGTTTAGAAGACTTAGATAATCTTCCAGACCCCGATCAGATTGCTTCATCTTTATTAGAAGACTTAGAATCTGCAGTTGAACAACTTAAAGAGATACAAGGAGATTTAAT